>Ga0163151_10004236_pt1 | contig 19559 bp, 16 predicted proteins | sample OliLakLV19MP5IB2_FD_145596 | JGI IMG/M metagenome (GOLD analysis project Ga0163151, IMG submission 145596) | Freshwater microbial mat bacterial communities from Lake Vanda, McMurdo Dry Valleys, Antarctica - Oligotrophic Lake LV.19.MP5.IB-2 | ecosystem: Environmental > Aquatic > Freshwater >... | reverse complement strand
CAAGCCTAACAGAAGTTTTGCTTGCTGACAATGCATTACGAGAAGCACAACAAACTTACCTCTCTGCGGTAATTGATTATCTAAAAGCAGATTTAGAACTTAAAAAATTAACAGGGAATATTTCAATTGCTAAATAATCATTACAATGAACACAAAAACATCAATCTTAAAAAAGGCTTTATACATTATTTTGCCTTTGGTATTAATTGCTTTAGTTGTAATTAAGCTGAAAACCAATAAAGATATTACACAAAGCAAAGTTTATCAATTCGATAAAGAACAAGCAATTAATGTTCAGGCAGACACTTTGGAATTAGAAAATGTGAATGCTGAATTTTCTTATTCGGGAACATTTGAGCCAAACAAGGAAACTAAAATAAGTGCCGAAATACAAGGAAAGATAAATGAAGTTTTAGTTGATGTTGGAAGTTATGTAAGCAAGGGAGTGTAAAGTAAACTGTGCTATTTAGATTTCTCATTCCAGTATTTTTAATTTCAATCGTTGACCAAAGATAATCGAAAGTTGAGATACGGTCAGTCCCCAGTTTTGCAAAGGCGATGTCCATTTCTTACTAATGTTTCGCTGAGCAAGGTAAATCAGCTTAAGCAGAGCCATATCAGAGGTAAAGGCTGATTTGTTCTTGGTTACTTTCCGTACCTGCCGGTGGAAGCCTTCGATGGCGTTGGTAGTATAAATCAGCGAGCGCACGTTCTCAGTATACTTGAAGTAGGTAGAGAGCTTGTGCCAGTTGTTATTCCAAGAGGAGATCACTACGGGATATTTCTTTCCCCACTTCTCATCCAGAGCATGGAGTTTTTCTTCAGCTATATCCTTACTTGAAGCACGATAGACTTCTTTGAGATCAACCATGAATTCTTTTTAATTTTTGCTTGCTACATACTTTAGCGAGTTGCGTATCTGATGTACAATGCAACTCTGCACTTCTGTTTTAGGATAGATGCTGTTAATGGCCTCGGCAAAGCCTTTGAGATTATCAATGCATGCAATGAGGATGTCTTTCACGCCTCTGTTCTGTAGATCGGTCAAAACACTCAGCCAGAAATTGGCCCCTTCGTTTTCAGATACATACATGCCCAGTAATTCTTTTCTTCCTTCGGTGGTAATGCCCAGTATATTGTAAACTGCACGGTTTTCTACCCTGCCTTCTCCTCTGACTTTGTAGGGCAGTTCTATAAATATACTTTTCGCAACTCTCCATTATTTTATTTCCGATTTTAAAATTTTGCCGAGTAATTTTTTTGCTACCTCCCCATTTCAACATTTTCTGACCCTGTTTTTTGCATCTTAGCTGTTCATTTCTTCGGTTTTTTGTTAGTAACCACTCGATTTTACGCAGCAGACACACCCATCCCTTGTAAACATATTTATTCCCAACTGCACGGCTCTACAAATGTTGTAAGTCAGATTGGTTATTCCAATGTTTACTTTGGCACGTGCCATACCAATGGTGCGTATGTATGTGCCCTTCATACTCGTTTCTATAAATCCAAAAATGTATTCTACGCGAGCTCGTTTGCTTGATTTTATTCTGTTATTTGCTTTTTGTTTGTCTGTTAATGGTTTGTTTTTGTAGCCCTTTTCATGTATTTTATTTATCATCTCTACTTTGTTGATCCTGCCTTCCATATCTTCCCCTGTGTAGGCACTATCGGCATGAAGTGTTTGCCCTTTATCTTTTTCATCAAGCAATTGTTCCAACGCCTGTGAGTCGTGAACGTTCGCTGGTGTTACCACATAATCATCCATTAGCTTACTTTCTGTATCTGCTTTTACATGGTTTTTGTAGCCGTAATAGGTTTCATTATTCTTCTTTGTCCAACGTGCTTCCACGTCTTTGTGAGCTAATCTGTGTTTTTGTTTATTCCCCTTCCATGCCTCTGGTGTTTTGCCTTCTTTTATTTCTTTGTTTTCTTCTCTGCTATTGCGTTGACATGGTACTTCATGAAAACTGGCATCTACCATTTTTCCTTCGTTTACAATCAACTGTTTTTCTTCTACTGCTTTATAAAACAAATCAAATAATTTTTTCTCATTGTCATCTTTTGCTAAACCTTGTTTGAAGTTCCAAATTGTATTACAGTCCGGGACTCGATGGCTAAACTCTAAGCCTGTAAAGCGTTTGAATGATAAGCGATCCACCAACTGATATTCCATTTGTTCGTCTTATAAATTGTATAGCCTTTGAAGAATCAAGATTTTAAACATCAACACACAATCATAAGGCTTTGCTCCCGCATTGCTCTTGGGATTTTGCTTGGTATAAATCGCTTCTAATGTTTCCCTGAAAACTTCAAAGTTGATATGGTTATTTAATTTTTCCAAGGGGTCTTTTAATTTGCTTAGCTTTTCTGATGCTTCTTGTTCATCAAAAAATCCTCGAGGAGAATGTTTTTTATTGTTTTGCATCGGCTCTGATTTGTTTTGCCAAAGAAATGATAACACCCTGAATCTTATTTTGATCTCCTACTGATTTATCCTTTTGTTGTTAACATCCAATTTTTAGAACCGCCCTAGAGTGTTTCATAAATGGCATCTTTTAGACGAGGACACCAAGTATAAGGCTCTTATTCCATTCAGAGAGGGGAGGGCAACTTTGCTCTCTCTTCTTTGATAAAATAATTGTCTACTTGAAGACCTCTAAAAGTTGCATTTATTACTTGAATCTAAGAAATTATACTTTTTGCAATTCTGTAATCAATGGAAACTATTATGCCTGGTTTCATGACATGGATAGCATAACTGCAATTGCCGATAGTAATACAATTCCTTATCCCTCTCCTTCGCCTTTTTCAGTACGTTTTTATGGCAAGCGTGTCAGCAATAACATTGGAATGGGGATAGATGAAATGAAATATAAGCAGGAGTTAATAGTTTACCCAAACCCCAGCAATACAATTTTATTTATCGAATGTAAAGGGGCAGGTACTCAATCGCAACTAAAAATTACTGATTTATTGGGAAATGAAGTAAAGAAGGTCTTATACCGATGCCTCATATCTTTTAGTCCAATTATAATTTGTACTTGATCGGCATTATACCAAATGTTATGGACTAATATATAATCAGTAATGGTATTAATCAGCAAACAACAAACGGCAATAGATATAAGTAATTTAAATACCGGTATATATTTTGTAAATGTTGATATAGCAACTGGAATAGCTACAAAAAAGATTGTGATTGCGAGGTAAACTAATCACATCCTCTCCGACACATTTACCCCCAAAAGCTTCAGGGAAGTTTTGATCACTTCGGCTGTTTTTGCTGAAAGCTCCAGGCGGAAATTTTTCTCTTCTTCTTTTTCAGATTTTAGAATGGGGCATTCGTGATAGAACTGGTTGTATTCCTTGGCCAGGTCATACACGTAATTGGCAATGTGCCCGGGGTTGTAAGTATCTGCGGCTTCTGCAATGATCTTAGGGAAGTCATGCAGCATTTTAATTACCCCTTTTTCCTGCTTCCGTATTTCAACTTCGGCCTTCTGCCCTTTGCCTTCTGCCTTTACTTTTCCCGCTTTTCGTAGTACTGATTTAATCCTCGCATACGCATACTGAATGAACGGACCTGTGTTCCCATTAAAGTCAATGGATTCCTTGGGATCAAAGAGCATTCTCTTTTTAGGATCTACTTTCAGAATAAAATATTTTAGCGCTCCCAGCCCGATGTTGCGATACAAGGTTTCCGCTTCCGCATCGCTCATGCCTTCGGTCTTGCCAAGCGCTTTGGTGGTTTCTTTGGCCGTGCTTACCATTTCTTCAATAAGATCATCCGCATCCACTACTGTTCCTTCTCGGGATTTCATTTTACCGGAGGGCAGATCTACCATTCCGTAGGATAAATGAAACAACGTCCCACCTCTCTCCCCGCTCTCTCCCCAGGAGAGAGTGCCAAAGCCAGCAACATTGTGTTCAATCAATTTTTTAATGATCAGGAACAATACTTTAAAATGATAATCCTGTTCATTCCCTACCACGTAAACTAATTTGTCCACTTTAAATTCTTTCAAACGCTCCAAAGCTGTTCCCAGATCCTGGGTTATGTAAACAGAAGTTCCATCGGAACGAAGCACCAGTTTCTCATCCCCGCCCGAACGACCGCTGTCATTTGGTCGGGCGGGCAATCCATCTGCAGTCAGGTCGATCCAGACAGAACCGTCATCCTTCTTTTTAAAAATTCCCTTCTGCAATCCTTCTTCCACTATTTTTTTTCCAAGCAGGTAGGTTTCCGATTCGTAATATGTTTTTTCAAATTCCACGCCAAGCTCTTTGTATGTTACCGCAAAGCCATCATACACCCATCCATTCATTTTCTTCCAGAGAGCTATCGTTTCTTTATCGCTCGCCTCCCACATACGAAGCATCTCCTGAACTTCCTGCATCAACGGAGCATGTTTTTCAGCCTCCTTCTCCTCTGTCCCTTGTGCCTTAAGACCTGCGACCTGCGCCTTGAATTGTTTATCAAACTCCACGTAATATTTCCCCACCAAGTGATCTCCTTTCATTCCGCTTGATGAAGGAGTTTCTCCATTTCCCCATTTCTGCCAGGCCAGCATGGATTTGCAAATATGAATTCCACGGTCGTTCACCAAATTCACACGGATTACATTTTTCCCTGCCGCCTTCAATATTTCAGCTATAGAAGCCCCAAGCAAATTATTCCGGATATGGCCGAGATGCAAAGGCTTGTTGGTATTTGGAGAGGAGAATTCAACCATCACAGTCTCAGCAAGGGTAGATGGTTGATGGTTAGTGGGTGATGGTTCAGCCAATAAATAATTCACCCAATATGAATCGGCAATGACAAGATTTAGAAATCCCTTTACAACGTTAAATGACGTTACTTCCGCAACATTTTCCTTCAGATAGTTTCCAATTGCATTCGCAGTTTCTTCAGGAGATTTTTTGGAAAGCTTTGTTAATGGGAAAACCAAAAGCGTAATATCGCCTTCAAATTCGGGCTTTGTTTTATTAAATGATATTTGACTTTGGGAAACAGACTGGCTGTAAATATCCTTAATGGCTAAGATTGATTTCTCAACCAGAATGTTTTCTATTCGCAATTCGTTCATATATTTTCTAAGCAGACTTTAAGAAATCAAACATTGTAATGAATCAACTCGAGTTCTTTGATTCTTTTAAAATCACTATCGGCAGTAATGAGAGGAAATTGAAGGTAAATGGCGGTTGCTGCTACAATTGCATCAGTAAGTTTTAATGAAAATGTTTTCCTGATTTCAATAGATTTTTTTTTAATCTCTTCATTAATATCCACCACCTTACATTGGGAAATAAATTGCTCTGCTTTTTGTAGACCCGATTTTGAAATTTGCTTAAAACTCAGAATTTCGAGTTCCTTGATAAACGATATATATAATTGCTTTCCGGAAAGTATTTCAGAAATACGATCGTCTCCATTGAACAAATACAAAATGATATTTGTGTCGGCAGCAAGGTGATTACCATTCATTTCTTAATTCCTTCTGAATTAGCAAGGGGTCGTATTTAAGATGAATAATTCCGCAATATTTTTTTGCATTTAATCCTCTTTTCTTCCTGTTTAAAAGCCGGGCAAGGAGCCTTTCGACTTCTCTCAGCGATGAATTTTTATTAATGGTAAGTACCACTTGTGTTTGTTTTATACAAAACTACTAAATAATGATGAAATGGAAAATTACCTGTCACATAAATGAATGCCGATTAGAGACCATCTCAAAAATAATTGTAGCATCCCAATGCAAATAATTCCATCAAATAAAGCCACGAATTTTTACAAATTTTTGGTGCTAATTGGTGAAATTAGTGGCTATCGCTCCACTTAGTTATTTTTTGAGATAGCTTCTGGCTAAAAATCATTAATTAACTGGTTCGTAGCCCTCAGCAGAATCTCAAACGCATTTTCTGCCATGAGGTTTTCTTTATCCAGGGTAGGATTTATCTCCACCACTTCCAGGCAGCAGATCTTTCGGCTTCGCATTAAATAATAGATCAAGCCGCCTGCCTCTTTCTCCGTAAGCCCGTGTGGAACCGGGGTTCCTGTCCCTTTGGATATTTCAGAATCCATGCTGTCCACATCAAATGAAATATAAATTATATCACAGGCATCCAGCGAGGCAAGAATCAAAGCGGCCATACGGTCCACTCCCCTGTTCCTTACTTCGGTAACAGGAATATTCTTTACGCTATGTTTTTTCAGCAGATAATCTTCTTGTCGCTCAAAATCGCGGACCGAAACCATCACGATATCCTCATAATTAGCTTTCGGGCACATGCCCCCAATATTTTTAATCTTCTCCCAATATTCTATTGTTTCAGCATCGGGTTTGTTAAGCTGGTGCTCTTTATTATCCTCATTGAATATGGCGGAGATAGGCATGCCATGCATGTTTCCTGATGGAGTTGTATACGGAGAATGAATATCCGCATGCGCATCTATCCAGATGATGCCCAGCCTCTTTTTAGGATGCGCCATTTTAATTCCGGTCACAACACCAATGGCCGAAGAATGGTCACCCGCAAGAACAATGGGAAATGTTCCTTCTTCCTTGCAAAATTCCGATACCTGGTTTGCAAGTCGTTCGGTTACGGTGTAAACTCCTTTAATACGTTTTGCAAAATCGTTAGTAACGGGTTCCAACAACAAATGATTTTCATTGGGTACTTCTACGGATTCATGGCGCCTGAAGAACGAGCTGCCAAAGTCCAGCGCTGCTGTACGGATCGCATCCACCGCCATCCCAGCTCCACGCGTTCCGGCACCGATCTCGGATTTTACTTCTATTATTTTTATCTTTTTCATACTATTACTAATAACGAATCAGCTACCAATGTTACGAATTACATATTAATTTTTATTTGTAAAATTCGTATCTATTCGTTATTGGTATCCAAATCCGACTCACTTACATCACCAAAAATAATCGCATGTAAGTTACTTACTTAAACAAATTATTATCAACTTCGCGCCTCTACTAATTACCAATGGATACGAATGTACGAATTGCAACCAAAATACTCTCTGCACAAAATCAAAAAATCCTCTTGTATTTTCCCGGCTCCCTCCCTGACGGGGAGGGTTGGGGTAGGGCTTAATTAACTTATGAAAAATAAATACCGTGACCTCATCCAACAGACCTTTCACTTTCCGCAGGAAGGCTTCAACGTTGTTGACGGAGAACTGCACTTTAACGATGTTCCGCTGATGGATATCATCAAGCAATACGGCACTCCGCTTAAAATAACCTACATTCCAAAGATCGGGCAGCAAATCCAAAAGGCCAAAAAGCTTTTCAATGTTGCTATGGCAAAAGCCGATTACAAAGGTACTTATACTTATTGTTACTGCACCAAGAGCTCTCACTTTTCTTTTGTGATGGACGAGGCCATCAAGAACGGTTCGCACCTGGAGACATCCTCTGCTTTTGATATTCCGATCATCAAAGAATTATACCGGCAGGGAAAGATCGACAAGAATACGTTTGTGATTTGCAACGGATATAAGCGCAAGCCATACCCGCAATTTATTGTGGAGCTGATAAATAACGGATACAAAAATGTTATTCCGATCCTGGATAACAAGAACGAACTGGAATATTTCAAACGCTATGTAAAAGGAAAATGCAAGCTGGGCATACGCATTGCATCGGAAGAAGAGCCTACGTATGAATATTACACTTCGCGTTTAGGAATCCGTTACAAAGAAATTGTCCCCTTTTACAAAGAGCGCATCAAAGGAAATAAAAAGCTGGAGCTTAAAATGCTTCACTTCTTTGTGAGTGCCGGCATCAAAGACACTATCTATTACTGGACAGAACTTGCAAAATGCCTGAACGTATATGCCGAGCTGAAAAGAATCTGTCCTGAACTGGATTCTCTGAACATTGGAGGCGGATTACCCATTCGCACATCTTTGGGTTTTGAGTACGACTACGAATATATCATTGAGGAAATTGTTTCCCAGATAAAAACGTTCTGCAAGCAGAATAAAATAAAAGAGCCAAATATATTTACTGAATTCGGTTCCTTCTCGGTTGGAGAAAGCGGAGCCGCTCTTTATTCCGTATGCGATCAAAAGCAGCAGAACGACCGTGAGCTTTGGTACATGATCGATTCATCATTCATCACCACACTGCCGGATACTTGGGCGATAGGGCAGAAATTTATTTTGCTGGCGGTGAACCATTGGGAAAAAGAAAGTCAGCGTGTGAACCTGGGCGGAATGACCTGCGATGGCTTGGATTATTACAATACGGAAGCACATTCCGAGCAGGTATTTTTACCAAAGATCGGGCATGGTGCAGACGGGCCTTTGTATATTGGTTTTTTCCACACCGGTGCCTACCAGGAATCCATTGCTGGGTACGGAGGAATACAACATTGCCTGATACCATCTCCAAAACATGTGCTGATAGACCGGGATGAGAACGGAGAGATCACAACCAAGTTGTTTGCAAAAGAGCAAACTTATAAATCCATGCTGAAAACGCTGGGGTATTAACGTATATCGTTACCACTTACTAAATAACTCCCGCCATTTCCTAATTGCTCGTGGGAATAGATGAGCGTTTTCCTTAAATTTGCTCAGTTATGGCATTTTAAGCAACTTATTACCCGTTTTTAGCGTCTTAATCTCATAGGGTATTGGTTTGTTCTTCTTTACCTGAAATATTACGTACTTTGCTGAAGTGAAAATGACAATTCAATAATGTATTCAAGAGTTGTACAGATAATAGATTGGTTTCAGATTTACAGATCCAGAAAGGCTGTTTATCTGAAAATCTGTATTTATCTGTTAACTGTACCCTATATTGGGGAGCAGGCTTTTGCGCAGCGAAGCAAGGATGGAGCCAAGGTTGTTGCTACAGCAAATAATATCGTAAACGAATACACCTCTCTAACAGCAAATGCAGCTTCCGGTGCAACAACAATAACAGTTGCAGTAAGCACCTTAAATGCAAACGGTAGGTTCACAGGAAATCTTGCTCCTGGAGATCTGATCCTGTTAATCCAAATACAGGGTACAAGCATAAACGGAGTTCCTAATGGAACTATAGCTTCACCGCAAGACAGCACCTGGGGCGCAATTACATCTTACAACAATTGCGGAAACTGGGAGCTTGCCGAAGTAACTTCTGTCCCTAACGGAACAAGTATTACTGTGGATTGCCCCCTTACCAATTCTTACACAGCTGCCGGAAGAACACAAATAGTGCGCATACCGCGCTATTCTTCTCTGACCATCAACAATGGCGGTGTTATTACATGTACCCCATGGAATGGAACCATCGGAGGTATTTGTGTTATTGAAGTAGAAAACAATACGATCATTAATGCAGGAGGTGCCATCAACACTTCCGGAAATGGATTTAGGGGCGGAGCATTGGATGCTGTAACCACGTTTGGTGCTTACCTGGTTTCCGCTTCAACAAGCTCTAATGACGGAGCCGAAAAAGGCGAAGGCATTGCAGGCTTTCAGGCAGACTACGATGCTTTTGGCGGGAGATATTGTAAAAGCGCCCCTGCAAATGGAGGTGGTGGCGGAAATGCACAGAATGCCGGAGGGGCAGGCGGAGCAAACGGTGGAATCCCGGCCAGCTGGAACGGACATGGAATGCCCGATGTTTCTGTTGGAGGATATGTGGCTGCATGGAACCTTCAATATGCAGGGTTTGCAGCACAAACCTCATCCGGTGGTGGGCAAGGAGGCTATTCTTTTTCAGGAAGTAACAACAACCCTACTGTTTACGGACCGGATAATTTTACAATATGGGGAGGAGACTGGCGACATTCCTGCGGAGGTTTCGGAGGAAGGCCGTTGGATTATTCAACAGGGAAATTATTTTTGGGTGGCGGTGGCGGAGCGGGCGATCAAAATAATAATGAAGGCGGTACCGGGGCAAACGGAGCCGGATTAATTTACCTGATGAACTATGGTACTGTGTCAGGCAGCGGACAATTTATTTCCAACGGCAATATCGGTGCAAATGCCCCAGGCAGAGATGGCGCAGGCGGTGGCGGAGCAGGAGGAACAATAATTGTAAATTCTGTAGGGGCCATTACCGGGGTTTCTATGACAGCAAACGGAGGTAAAGGGGGAGATCAGGTGCATCTTTTTTCATCAACTGTACAGGCAGAAGGCCCGGGCGGTGGGGGAGGCGGAGGATATATTGCTGTTTCAAATGGCACACCCGCAAGAACTACCAATGGCGGCAACCATGGAATTACAAATGCAGCAGGCGTAAATCCGGAATTCCCTCCCAATGGTGCAACCAAAGGAGGTGTGGGTACAAATGCAGCTACCGTAACTAATTTTATAATAAACACAGCAAATACCACAATATGCGCGGGACAATCCGCAACACTTACTGCAACCTTGGGCGGAAATCCTCCAATCGGAACCACGATCATCTGGTACGATGCAATTGTTGCCGGAAATGTTCTTCCAAGTTCAGGAGGAACTTATACAACGCCTGTACTTTCTATTGGTACATACACTTATTATGCAGCATCTTGTCCTGGAACATATCGTCAGCCGGTAGTGGTGACAGTTACAAATACTCCTCCTGTAACCATCAGTCCTAATTCAACTATCTGCAGCGGAGGAAATACTTCTTTAAATGCGTCAGGTGGAACAACTTATTCCTGGTCTCCTTCCACAGGATTGAACAATCCAAATATTTCAAACCCCATTGCTAATCCGGCATCGACCACTACCTATGTAGTTACTGTCACTACGGCCTGCGGGACCGGCACCGCTTCTGTGGTAGTAACAGTTAATTCATCCATCACCGCAACAATTTCCGGCAATACCACCATCTGTACAGGAGGAAGCACAACACTTACTGCATCGGGAGGCGGGAATTATTCGTGGTCAACATCAGAAACAACGGCAGCCATCATAGTTTCTCCCACGGCCAATACAACCTACTCTGTAAATGTGGGAAGCGGAAGTTGCACTGCGAGTGCCAGTGTTACTGTGACGGTATCCAGCGGGATCACTGCATCCATTTCTCCGGGCAATACAACTATTTGTCCCGGCATGCAAACTACACTCACTGCATCAGGAGGAAATAATTATTCCTGGTCAACAGGACAAACAACTGTTTCAATAAATCCAGCACCCACAAGTACCACCACGTATTCCGTAACCGCTTCTTCCGGTAGCTGTTCCAGCAGCACAGGTGTTACCCTAACTGTTTCTAATAATCTGGTAGCAGGTATTAACGGTCCCACAACAATCTGCACCGGGGGAAGTGCAACTCTTACTGGTACCGGAGGAGGAACTTATTCTTGGTCCACTGGACAAACAAGTGCTTCTATCAGCATTACACCCACCGGAACCACTACGTATTCAGTGCTTGTTTCTTCCGGAAGCTGTATCGGCACTGCCAGTATTACTGTGACTGTAGGAGGAAGTATTTCGCCAGTCATTGCAGGCAACACTACTCTTTGCGGAGGAACAACGTCCGCGCTTACGGCATCGGGCGGAAGTAATTATTCCTGGAGTACGGGGCAGAGCAGCGCAACAATTTCTATCACTCCCTTGCCCGGCACAACTACAAATTATTCTGTACTGGTGAGTTCGGGAAGCTGTACAGGCACAGCCACAATTTCTATTACAACACGGCTCACCCTCTTTACTTACATTTCGGGGAATAATATTATTTGCCAGGGAGATGTTTCCACTTTGAACGCAACAGTAAGCAACCCAAGCAGCAATTCATTTTCGTGGAATACGGGCGCCACCACAGCAACGGTTTTTGTATCTCCATCTGTAACCACCACGTACACCGTGATCGGATTTTCCGGAGCATGTTCCGATACCTCACCGGTTACTGTTACTGTACAGCCGCAGGCATCTGCAACAGTCTCTCCAAGCACAACCATTTGTAACGGACAATCCACCACACTTTCTGTAACCAGCGGAACCAGCTATGCCTGGAGCAACGGGGCTGTTACTTCAGCAACGACAGTTTCACCTACTAATAATACAACCTATACAGTTACTGTATGGAACGGTGCGTGTAAAAATACCGGATCTGTTTCCGTTTCCGTTATACCCACACCCACAGTTGCCGTGAGTGCTAATTCCACTATTTGCCGTGGTGATATTGTCACGCTTAATGCATCGGGGGGTACCGGATATACGTGGAGCAATGGCGCCAATTCATCTTCTACTACTGTGAGTCCTTCTGCCACCACAACCTATACGGTGGTTACATCCGGATCAGGATCCTGTGCTGGCACGGGCACTGTTACTGTGAACGTTGCAGCTCCACCCTCAGCAGTTATAACAGGAAACAATAATGTTTGTCAGGGTATGATCGCAACACTTACAGCCAGCGGGGGCGGATCCTATCTATGGAGCACAGGCGAAACAACAGCAACTATAAATCCAACTATTTCCGGAACATATTCTGTAGAGGTAACCATCGGATCCTGCAAGAGCACTGCCACTATCACCACTAATTTTGTTTCCAATCCCAATGCAACGGTGAGTCCGGATATCACTATCCCGCAGGGACAAAGCACTAACCTGACCGCATCAGGAGGTGCAACGTATGTTTGGGATAACGGAAGTAACGGAGCAACCATCGCTGTTTCACCGATGGCAACTACCATTTATTGTGTTACAGTTTACGATGTAAATAATTGCATAGACACTGCCTGCGTCCGGGTGAATGTAGAAGTGTGCCCCTCAACATTTTATTTACCCAATGCTTTCTCGCCAAATGGGGACGGTGAAAATGATGAGCTGCAGATATATTATGGAATTCCGGAGTGCATAGAAAAATTTCACCTGGTTATTTATAACCGCTGGGGAGAAAAAATGTATGAAACCACCGATGCAGCCTTCAAATGGGATGGAACAGATAACGACTGGATATTAGGAAAATCTTCCGAAGGAACAGCGGTTTACATGTACTATATGAATGCTGACATTGCAAATGGCACAAAAATTGCAAGAAAAGGAAATATAAGCCTCCTTAAGTAAAATAAAAACGAGGCAGAAATAAGGGATTTACTTAAAAAAATAATTTATGAAAAGCATCACTCTGATAGTTCTATTTCACTCCTTTGGGCTTGAAAGCATTGGACAAAAAGCAAAAGATTTGAATATTGAGCACATGTTAAGCGGGCAGATATATGCAAAATCATCTATGAAAGATACTGCTGCTTTAGGTGGATTTGGCAGCTCTGAAAACGCACCGAAAAAGCTTAATTCCACTATTGCTTTTTCTGAAAGAGGATTCTTCCTGAAAATTGATACGAATAAAATTATCACCATTGCCCAAAAGTTCAATGGCTATAATTTTTACATCGTAAATAAATCGGACAGCCTTGTGAAGCTGGATGCTTCCGATAGCAGGTTATTTGTTATGGCTGAAGCATTTGTAAATGAGAAATGGCAACCCATTGAATATTTTCCATCCAGCTGGTGCGGAAACAGTCACCACAATGTTTTTCTAAAGCAGAATGAATGCTGGGAATTTCAAATCCCTAAATTTAAAGGATCAATACCTGCCAGGATCAGATACCGGCTTACAATAGGGAAAGAAAAGTTCATATACTCCAATGAAATACAGGCAAGCATCAACAAAAAGCAATTGACAGAAAAACAAGGTCACAATCCAAATGGACTGATGGATCCTTATAATGAGTGATTGCTAAACGCTGAATTAAGCAAACAGGATTACGCCAAATATTAATTTCCGTACTCCCTTTCATTCTTGGATAAAGCCTTGAGCGGATTGGCGGTAATTTCTTTTTCCTGAATTTTAGTTTTGAAAATGTCGCATGCAAGGTATACCGCGCTGCGGAAGGAAGATTCGTTGGCAAGATTTTTTCCCGCAATGTCATAGCCTACACCATGATCGGGCGAGGTGCGAATGATTGGAAGTCCTGCAGAATAATTTACACCGGATTCAAATGCGATGGTTTTAAAAGGAACCAGTCCCTGGTCGTGGTACATCGCAAGCACCCCATCAAATTTTGAATGCATATTAGCACCAAAAAATCCATCGGCAGAGTAAGGGCCCATGGCAAAAATCCCTTCTCCTTTTGCCAGAGTTATTGCAGGAATGATCACACTCTGCTCTTCATTGCCGATGACACCATTGTCGCCTGCATGAGGATTTAATCCAAGTACTGCAATTTTAGGCTTGCGTATCCCGAAATCCTCTATCAGTGATTTGTGCATCTGCCTGATCTTCTGAATAATTTTATCCGTGCTCAGGATCGCAGAAACATTCGCAATAGGCACATGCCCTGTTGCCACTCCTACCCTGAACTTATCCGCGCACATCAGCATAAGAGCAGCGCTTTTATAACGCATCTCTAAATAATCTGTATGGCCCTTGAACTGGAACTCAGGAGACTGGATGTTGTGCTTATTAATAGGTGCTGTGACGATCGCATCAATTTTTTTCTGATCAAGAGCATCGCATGCCGCTTCAATGGATTTCAACGCATGCTTTCCGGATATTTCTGTTGCTGTTCCGAAATCAACCGGGATATCTTCTTCATATGCATTCACAATATTGAACTGATTCGGAGTCGCAGTTTCTGCGCTTCGGATAGGATTAAATCGCATCTCTACATTCATAGCCTTGCGGTGAAAAGAAAAAGTTTTCTGGGAACCAAAAAGTACTGGCGTACAGATTTCCAGCATGAGCGGATCCATAAAGGTTTTGATGATTACCTCTAGCCCGATCCCGTTCGTATCGCCTTGCGTAATACCAAGTCTTATTTTTTCAGTGGTTCCCGTAGGCATATCTGTAACTGTTTATTGCGTAAATTTGAATATAAAAGTAACCAAAATAGTGAATACTGATAATCTGCTGAATCGCGCCCTGAATTTTGAGTTCCTCTCCATCGAAGAAGGAGTTTTTCTTTTTGAAAATGCCCCGATCACTGCGCTGATGCATGTCGCGAATGAGCTGCGAAAAATTCAAAAGCCCGATGGGAAAGTCACCTGGCAGATAGATAGGAATGTAAACACCACCAACGTATGCGTGGCAAATTGTAAGTTCTGTAATTTCTATCGTATCCCCGGCCATGCCGAATCCTACATCACCGATATTGAAACGTACAAGAAAAAAATTGAAGAGACCTTTCGTTTTGGCGGAGATCAATTACTGCTGCAAGGCGGGCACCACCCGGATCTTGGACTGAAATTTTATACAGATCTTTTCAAGCAGCTCAAAAGCTTATATCCAAAGCTGAAGCTTCATTCGCTCGGCCCTCCCGAAGTCGCGCACATCACCAAACTTGAAAAATCTACTCACACCGAAGTCCTGAAAGCATTGAAAGATGCCGGCCTGGATTCGCTTCCCGGTGCAGGCGCAGAAATATTAAATGACCGTGTCCGCAGACTAATCTCCAAAGGAAAATGCGGAGGAAAAGAGTGGCTGGACGTTATGCGTGCTGCGCACCAATTGAATATTACCACGTCTGCCACCATGATGTTCGGACATGTGGAAACGCTGTACGAACGTTTTGAGCATTTAGTGTGGCTGCGCCAAGTGCAAAGTGAGAAACCAAAGCACGCAAAAGGATTTTTAGCTTTCATTCCATGGACATTTCAGGATGTGGATACTCTTTTAGCCGAAGTGCGTGGAGTGAAAAATAATACCACCGGGGAAGAATATATCCGCATGATCGCCTTGAGCCGTATCATGCTGCCAAACATTCTAAACATACAGGCATCCTGGCTTACGGTAGGAAAAGAGATCGCACAAATATGCCTTCATGCTGGCGCAAACGATTTCGGGAGCATTATGCTCGAAGAAAATGTAGTTTCTGCTGCGGGTGCACCCCACCGCTTTACTTCAAAAAGCATTCAAAAATCCATATTGGAAGCAGGTTTTGAGCCCCAGCTGCGCAATCAGCAGTATGAATATCGATCTGTGCCTAAAGAAATAGAAGAACAGGTTATTAATTACTAAAATTAGCCTAGTAAAAACTTCTTATTAAATTTTGGTAAATTGCAACTAATCGTTACCTTTGTTCTAAGCCTTTTGTAAACACCCAAATTAAGAAATTGTCATGAGAAGATATAGCACTCCCGGTACTCTCTTTTCCTTCGCATTGCTTTTTGCTTTGGTATATACTTTTTCCACTTCTTGCCGTAGAAACAAAGATTGTGATCTTATCATTCATGTACAAAATGGCAATACCGGAGGTCCTGTGGTGGGTGCAACGGTTTGGGTACATCCTAAGGCATCAACCGGAGGCAACCTGACAATACAGGATCAGTCAAGCACTACCGATAATGCCGGTGTAGCTACTTTCACCTTTGAATTACCAGCCCTTTTGGACGCAGATATATCCAATGTATCACCGCTTAGTAACCCCCCCCCTACTGCCTGCAAGCTCGAAGAAGGCAAATCTGTGAGCAAAACCATTAAAGTTTATTAATGAGTTAGATCTCTACTTGGTTTTTTGTCGGTTTTACTAAATTTATTGAATACTTTTCATTATTTTTGTTAAGGTAACATGCATTTACATTAAGTGAAAAAACTACTGCTCATATTACTCTGCGGATCATTCTTTTCTGCTTATGCCACGCACGAGCGGGCGGGAGAAATAACCTATAAGCGTATCAGCGGTAACACGTATGAGATTTCTATAACCACATACACCAAAGGTTCCAGCACGCCTGCTGACCGTTGCAGCCAGACAATTTTTTTTGGCGATGGTGATACCGCCATTGTCTGTCGCAGTAATTTTGAACTGGGAGATCCAAACGTAGATGGTTGGGGCGCTGCGGGTTGTGTTTCTAATCCTTATTGCGCAACCGAACACATGGGTGAATGGACGATAGGCATTCCTACATTGTATAGCCAAAACATCAAAAAAAATGTGTATTCCGTTACACATACTTATCCGGGGCCGGGTGTTTATATTATGTCCATGACCGATCCTAACCGGAACGATGGTATTGTGAATGCCAATGACAACAGCCCTTTCAGCATTCAGGATACGCTTAAGATCTTAACTGCTCCAGGCATGCCCTCATATAATAATTCGGTTGATCTCACCAATCCACCCATTGATAAGGCTTGCATAGGCGTAGTGTTCATCCATAATCCCGGGGCCGTGGACCCGGATGGTGATAGTTTATCGTACAAACTGGGAGTGTGCTTTCAGGATCTTGGCACTCCCATCCCCGGATACTTTGTTCCTTCGGGGGTTTCGCTGGATCCTCATACAGGAGATCTCGTGTGGAATGTTCCACAATTACTTCCCTTCCCCTATTTTGCTCCCTATGAATATAATTTTGCCATAGACATTCAGGAGTGGAAACTAAATGTATTGAACGGAAAACGATATTTAGTAGGAACGGTGCGTAGAGATATGCAAGTGAGAGTATATGATTGCGAAAACGATCCGCCCATCATTGCCAATGTGAAGGATACATGTATTTTGGCCGGTACAATTCTTACTTTAACAGTAACTGCCACGGATCCCGATAACAATGGAATTGTAACATTTAATGCTTCCGGGGATCCATTCAGCGCAACTCCCTCAGCATCTTTTTCATCCGATGTCCCATCTTCTCCTCCTTACCCAACAGTTGGCAATGGCCTTTTTTCCTGGTCTCCCACGTGCAACCAGGTAAGATTGCAGCCCTATTTAGTAACGTTCAAAGCGCTGGATGACGGTGCTCCTGACAATCCTGCAGTTCCACTTAGTGACTATGAAACGTTTTTTATCCGCGTGATCGCACCGGCTCCTCAAAATGTCAGTGCTTCTCCTCAATGCACGAAAATGAACCTAAGCTGGAATGCTGCTACTTGCAATCCGGCCGGGAACCCGCTCTATAAATACAAAATTTACCGCAAGCTGGGCTGCGACACTTTGCAGCATGATTATTGCGAAACCGGAGTCCCAGCTTCCTGGGGATACACACTCATTGCAACAATTTCCAATACTGCTACCTCCTATACGGATAACAGTGGGTTGGTTCACGGAAACGTTTACTCATACCGAGTGGTGGCTTTATACATTGATGGATCCGAAAGTTATGTATCAAGTCCTTTCTGCAATAAACTGGTACGCGATGTGCCCATCATTACCCATGTGGATGTTACTGCAACCAGCGCAACAAGCGGTGCCATCGATGTAAAATGGATCAAGCCAGTTGCGAATGCAGCCAACTTGGATACTACACTGCCTGGAAATCAGGGGCCTTATAAATTTGAACTATTGCGCGCAACAGGAAACACTAATCCGGTGCCGCCTCCTATTGCAACATTCTCCAGTCCGTATTTTGCAACGCTGAATACTATTTCTTATTCCGATATGCCGCTGAATACTTCAGCAAATGGGTACACCTATCGCATAGAGTTTTATTCCGATACAAATAATTGCCCCACACAAAATGCTTCTTCCGTATTTCTTACTTGTAATCCGGGTGATAATAAGCTGCAGATATCCTGGAACGAACAGGTGCCCTGGACAAATTACAGGTATGATATATACAGACTCAATACCACAACCAGCAATTGGGAGTCTATTGGCACCACACCTTTTAAGATATTTACCGACACAGCACTTGCAAACGGAATGCAATATTGCTACAAAGTAAAAAGCGTGGGAGCATACCCGGACACTACGCTGCCCAAGCCCCTCATAAACTGGTCGCAGGAACTTTGCTGTACTCCCCAGGACCTTACGCCTCCCTGCCCTACTGTACTTGCTGTGGATTCCAGTTGTGATCTTAGCCAGAACATTTTAACCTGGAACAATCCTAATAATTCATGCAGTGATGATGCCATATATTATATCATCTATCGTTCAGATTCTACTGAAGGAGATTTTTATGTGGTGGATACTATATATAATATGAATGCAACTACTTACCTGGACGACAGCTTAAGCTCTATCGCAGGGTGTTATGCTGTTACTTCTGTGGATTCTTTCGGGAACGAAAGTGTATTCAGCAATCTTGCCTGCATTGATAATTGTCCCTATTACCATCTCCCGAATGTATTTACTCCCAATGGGGACGGAAGCAATGATCTTTTCACCCCGCTGCATCCGTATAAATACGTGCAGGCAGTAGACATTCGGATCTACAATCGGTGGGGCGTAGAAGTCTTTCAAACCTTTGACCCTGAAATTTTGTGGAATGGATTCAGCGTGCAATCCAACACCCTTTGCTCCGATGGGGTGTATTATTATGTATGTATTGTCTATGATATCAGGCTTGAGGGGATAGTCCCGCACGTGCTCACCGGCAACGTACATTTGCTGAGTAAATAAGGAGCCTTCTTATTCCTCATTTTTCGTAATTCGTGATTCGCAATACTGCCAGTATCTCCTAATGTTCAAACAGTTAGGTCTGTTTTAAGGCAGGGCTTTCTTATAAAACTCTGCATTCAGTAAGCCAATCCAATAGCCTTTGAACATTATCTGCGAACTCCTCTAATTTTGCTTTTATATTTTTCGGTTTAAGTTGGTATAATAAATTGAGTATATAGGTTCTGCAAGAGGCCACATTTCTTGACAATTTTTGATGTTTCGTTTTAAAATTA
>Ga0163151_10004231_pt1 | contig 19568 bp, 20 predicted proteins | sample OliLakLV19MP5IB2_FD_145596 | JGI IMG/M metagenome (GOLD analysis project Ga0163151, IMG submission 145596) | Freshwater microbial mat bacterial communities from Lake Vanda, McMurdo Dry Valleys, Antarctica - Oligotrophic Lake LV.19.MP5.IB-2 | ecosystem: Environmental > Aquatic > Freshwater >... | reverse complement strand
GTATCCCTGATAGTACCCTTGGGCGTAGTAGTACCCTTCGTAGTAGCTTTGGTAATACGATTGGTAATACCCTTCGTAGTATCCCTGATAGTACCCTTGGGCGTAGTAGTAGCCTTGTGCGTAGTAGTAGCCCTGGGCGTAGTAGTAGCCCTGGGCGTAGTAGTAGCCTTCGTAGTATCCCTGATAGTACCCTTGGGCGTAGTAGTAGCCCTGGGCGTAGTAGTACCCTTGAGCAGGTTGACAGAAGATAGCGTCAGGAAAATAGAGACAAATATCAAACCCGGGATACACTTCAGGATTTCCATAGTTTGAGCCACCACTTTGAGCGCGAACATCTAAGGGAATCAGGAGAAGCAATGAGAAGATACCTGCTACCAGAAGCGCACGACGTACAAGGAGCAAGGAGGTTGTGCGCATGGCTAGGATAGTATTTTCAGAGTTGTCACCGGCAATTATCGTTTGAAGATAGGGGCGTTTCCTGTGTTCGTGAGAGAGTTCTTAGTAAATTTTAAGTCCGGTTATGCCAAGAGATTTTGGCACTGTGTAAATCAATTCATCTTTTGCATCGAGCGCAAAGGGGAAGCGTGCGATTTCGGTTCCTTCCTCTTTTACTCGTACTAGATACAACTCTCTATTGCCGATGGCGAAAGATGTGGCATCCCCGGCATGGCGCGTTATGAGACGTCCACCAGCAGAAGTGACATTGTAAACAACAATAGATTCGTTAACGCTGCTTTTCCACGCCACAAGCGCTCGATTCTTGGATACCGAAATCCCCGCACTAGAGTCGAGCGGGTCTTCGATGGCAATCGAGTTTTCAGCTCCCGATAAAAGATTCGTAAGCACTATACTTTTTTCAGTAAAACGCCCGGTAGTAAACTCATCCACGAAAAAAGGATGAGTTCCCTCGCCCAATACGTTTTCTGTAGCGTTCGTTACATTGATTGCAATTATTTTTCCAGAGTCTTCGTATACGGCAAATTTTTGGTTCGTGGAAAGAACAGGATGAGAAGCGGTAGGAAATGAGCGACCAGTAAATTGGGTTACTTCAGCAAGTGTTTTGTCCTCCTGTATGACAAAACGTTCTTCCTCAATGCCATAGGTGACTATTTTTCCCATCCCGACGGTCTTAGTAAACTGCGCTGACGTAAGAGATTCTGGCACCATGGTCGCACGTACAGAATCTTCAGGCAAAGAAGTAGTACCAGATTCTAGGGGAAAAAGTGGTACAGGAATTTTGAGGAAATAGAACGCTCCTGCGGCAAGAAGGATAAAAACGAGTATGACCGCAAGCGCGGTGAGTAGCGTGCGATGAGCATGTGTAATCATAGGTACAGTATAGGCGAATGTAGCCCCGACTCCACCACTTGTGTGGATAGCCTCTCTACGTCTTACTGGCTTGCTTTTTTACACCCACTTTCCTATACAGGAGTGTTGCAAAGATACCGAGTAATGCTCCGACAACGCCCGTTACGACGGCCATAACTTCAGGAGGAAAACTCTTTTTTGCCACAGACTTTCCTTCAACAACCGTAAGCGGGAAGCTTGAGGTCGCTACTACCGATGAGTCGTCACTATAGTTTGCGGAAATCGTATACACACCAGTGCTCGGAAATGTATAACTCATGCGAGGACCACCGAATTCTGCATTATGGAGTCCGCCCGCAAAGATCGTTTCTCCACTATCTGAATCTATTTTTACCCATACATTTGAAAAATCTGCTGATTTTTCTTCCTCAAGGAGCTCAAAATTAAAGGTGGTTGACTCCCCCACCTCGGGCGCAGCCGAGCTATAGCCGATATCTACCGTATAGACTCCCACGCGCTCTTCATACGAGACGCCGCTTCCGTGCGCCATCGTATGTGCGGGACTTATAAGCAAAGCCACCGCCAATAACGCGAAATGTAACGTGCGCATTATTCGGTTACCGTAATCACGCCGGTATAATACGGTGCGAGATGGTCATGGAATTTCCATGCGCCAATGTTAGTGAAGGTAAAGCTCCATGAGTCGCCTGCGGCAACTGGCTCTAGTGGATCAAACTCTGGATAGATACCATGCGAGGGGTGAAGGTTTGATGCGGGCCAAAAGAGCTTGCCGGTAGTGTTCTTAAACGTTACGGTTTCGCCTTTACGAATCGATACTTCTGAAGGTTCGTAACCATTCTCGGTAAGAGTAATGACCTGCGCGTCCATGACATCTTGGTTTTGACCGGTTTGTACTGCCCGAGGAGTAGCGGGCTGCTTTTTCTGAAGTGCATAGTATGCCCCGATTGCGGCAACGGCCACAATACTTGCAAGAATCACAACTGCTATGATTTTTTTGTTCATATATACATTCTATCATTTGGCACAGAGGTGCTGCAAAGAAGGCTCGACGCTTGCGCATATAGCATCAGCGCGCGGCTCGATATACCAGCCACGTAGTGTTCCGAGCACATATTCATAACAAGCGTTGCGCTCGTCCTCACTCAGCGCTTCCGCTTTGCAGAACGCGAGAGCTCCTTCGTGTTCTTTTTCAGGAGTACCGTGCTCAAGGAGTCCGTGCGAAAAACCTTTGATGCAATCGAGCCGGTAGGACTCGGGCAGCACTCGACAATTTGCGGCCATTGTTGCGGCTGACGGAGTTTCGCGTCCTTGCCCGGCTGCAAGCCCGCCAAGATACCGAACTGCTACTGCACGATATGCCTCATCCGGTATGGTAAGTATGTAGGCAAACGCTTTCCGCAAGTCTCTATCCATTTTTTCCATTGCCATAGAGTTCATGTTTCCGTAACACGCCTCTTTGTATTCTTCTTTCTGGCGGGAGCAGACAAGGAGTGGGTCGCTGTCTTTAAGCGATAGACCGTACTGCCCTACGATATAGAAATTTGCGATGGCGTTATACACCCCCGAGACACAGCGATACCGCTCATCCACTCCCGTGGACGCCTCTTCGCACATGGTGAGCGAACTTGCGATAACACCATCAACACTTTCAAAGACGCCTGCGCTTGCTACCGCTGTCTCAATACTTCCGTGACCAATGCCGTGATAACACTGCAGACGTGCGTCGGGAGTTTCGTCACTTATTTCTTCGCCTATGCGATCACAAACGTTAGCAGCGCCCATAATGTCGCCTGTCGCACCGAGATATCCCTCCATAAATCCATGGTAGAAGCCGGCCGCGCAACTCATGGCTTGAGGCGACAGAATAGTCTTTGGATCACTGCGATAAAACTGATAACTTGCGAGCCCCAGATTGTGGGTAATGGTATGACACGCGCCCGCAAAGTTAGGCTCTTCGTCGTAGAGCCTAAGGACTACTTTGTAAGCCCCATCCACACCGCTCTTTGTGAGGGCGAGAAAAATCTCGTTTTGCCAACACTTCATGCTACTTGCGCCTCCTGAACAGCCATCGGCCGTATTTCCGCTTGCATCAGTAACGACGATCATTCCGAAGTAATACGCAGCAAGATGATCGTGATAGTTGTAGGTGCCTGGCTCGCTGAAGGTATAGGACCACGTCGCTTTGGGTTGAATAGGCTCTTTGGGATCAAAGTCTGGATAATCGTTATGTGTGGGGTGGAAATCTGAGGCCGGCCAGTAATACTTGGCGCGATTATTTTTGAATGTCACCGTCTCTCCTACCTTGATAGTAAGCGTCCGCGGATGGAAACCATCATCCTTCAGGGTGATCGTATTTTTTTCAGGAATACTGTACATCCCAACAAGCACACCAAGGAACAGTATGGCTCCGAGCACTACAAGAAGTGCTTTTTTATTTTTACGTACGTACGTTCTGGCAGATTTGTAGAACGGCACCCACGGGATAGGCTTGACCAGTTTTTGAAACTTAGAGCTCATCTTGGTTTGGACGTGTGTTCTTTCCTTCACCGTTCTTACACTGCGTCCCCCATGGCTCAGGAAGTGCTGCACAGAGCGTTTTAAATGCTTCAGAGTCCTGATGGAAATTAAATGACGAGTAAAAGAGGAGTTCGCGATAACAGCGATCGCCGACACCATTTTTGTCAGCCTCTTTACAGAGTTCTATGGCCTGCGGCGTCAATCGATAGTCTGTTTCTACATGGCGCGAAGCGGCGTTCGCGAAGCACTGCCCTATGCGATCTAGAGGAAGGCCTTCGCACAAAGGAACAATGCGAGCCTTATCAAACTCAAATTGCGCGGTCAGCACATAAATCATGGCGTTGTAGCAACGCCGTATTGCGGCTTCTCCCGGCACGAGTGAGCAGAAGTATGAAAGTCCTTCCGATTCCTTCAACGAATCCCGGTACAGTGGCCACGATTCACGATGACATGCAGCGTTATATTCTCCTGAGAACGTGTCGCAGTATTTTTCCGCTTCTTTCGTGGTGGTAGGAGCAATATCCTTAACGAGTGCAAAATCCTCTGGCTCAAGCGGTTGGAATATTTGCATGTAGGCACCCTCGAAACAGGTCAGGGTGTAATCGGTAGTGCCCTTCTTCGCCAAGATATTACACAAATCAGTCGATGCTTTAATATCCGCGCCGGTTAAATACATAGAGAGGTGACCAAGCGCGTGATAACAGCTCGCCTGTTCGAGCCCAGTGAAATTTCGACCACCCCCCTGCTCACAAATTTGCTGTAATTGCGGTGTTACGTCTTTGATCTGATCATCTGTAAGAGACTCATCTCTGAACTTTTCTTGGAAGGATCCATGCAGACAACCATTCGAACACATGCCAACGGGACAACGCGCCACCACCGAAGTCCAGTCGTCAGGATTTTTCGACGTCTCCTTTGCGGCAAGATTGTGGCCGAGAACATGACAGAAGAAGTAGCCGTTGGTTTTTTCTTGAATGAGAGAAGTGACTTGGAACCCTTCTTCCATCGTCAGTCCTCGATCCATGAGTTTTGGAATTTCGAGGTCGTAACACTTCGGCGGATAGGATTCTCTCGCACATATTTCCATTACTTCTTTTGCATATACCTCAAGCGGCTCTTTTTTTGTGAATAGGTTGGTTGGAAGCTCGGGTAGACCGACTTTCGCAATATAAAAAATACACGCAACGCCCAAGAAGAAGGCTGCGCCAGCGGAAATCAAAGTAATTTTAGTTTTATCCATAGGTCTTAGGTCCCGTCTCTTCCTTCCGTCAGATCAGCGAGGAGTGCACACTCTTCGCTTCTCGTTTCTTCAGGAAACATACACGCACCTTGTGCTTTTTCTCGCTGTTCTGGCAATGAGTAGTAACTCCATGATACACCAGCACGACACGCAGTCTCATCGTCTAACGCGAAGCTCGCGCAACGTTTTTTTGCTCGGTCGGGATCGTATTTTTCTGTGTGTGCAATTTTTGCACCAATACCGAGATAGCAGTGCTTGCGATCAGAGGCGTCGAGGCTTGAGCAAACTTCTTGCATGCTATTGCTATCGCCTCGAAGCGGTCGGTCGATCCACTGACCAAGCTCATAATAACAAGACGCCTTGTATTCTTCTGTGACACTAGGACACGGTGTGTGTGGGTTTTTCGGATCAAATACGCGCTCAGAAGGCAGTTGGCCATCAGAGGTGTTCGCAAGCGGCGTATTGTATTCCATAAATACCCCAGAAGTGCAGCCGAGGAGAGGAACGAGTTGTGTGGTTCGTGCACATAGTGCGAGCGCACTAGTAACATCATTCTTTCCGACATATTCCATGATCCCGTGACCCATACCATGCTGGCATCCGGTACCAAGTGGTCCAAACGCCTCTACACATACTGCATCTAATTTTTCTATCCCCTCAATACCGCTTTCAGATATAGCCCTACCGAAGAAGCCGTGATAGCAGCCAAAATCAAACGTAGCATCACACACGACAAGATTGTCTACACCACCCTCCGTGTAAAGAAGTTCGCCCATCACGTGCGCCGCAAAGTGCTTTCGGTCTTGAGGAGCCTCAGCGTTCACGTTAATGAATTCTTTGTACGCTTCTCTTGGATTCTTTATTTTAAATTCTTGTCTCCAGTACGCAGTATTATATGCGGGATCGTTTGCGCTATAAGATAGGGGCGAGGAATTCTTTTCAAAGAACCACGCGCCACCTAAAACCGAAGCAACGACAAGAACAATAGCGCCCATGACTACTGCTTTGTGTCCCAAATACTTCATGGCGTTTTACCTACCGCGTTTGCGAGGACGCGACATTGCACCTATTCTGATACTCCTCTGGGAGGCGTGCGCACAGTTTCTTTCCTTCTGGCTTGCCTTCTAAGTAATAACGAATGTGCTGTGCAAGTTGCGTATAGCACTCGTCTTTGAACACTCCTTCGCCGATAGCACAGTACGTAAATGAGGCGTCCGGATTGTTCTCTCCTCCCCAGAACAATGACGCGAGCGCAGACGAATGGCACGAGCCTTCTCCGTAGGCATTACCGGCCGCCCCACACCAATCGCGCACATTCTTAAGTGCTGGCTCAGGAGTTGCGCCCATATTGCGCACGTCCCTACCCTGCGCGATGACGGTGAATTCCTTTCCGAAACCGCTGTAGCATGCGCTTCGTAATCCCCGCTCACTCTCGGGTATCAGACTGCAATATGAAAAGGCCTTCGGAAATATAACAGCGTCGATATTTCCGAGATTACCTCCTGCAGCAGTAAACAGATGGGGCGTAAGGTGCACATAACAAATGCCGCGTACTTCGTCCGGCATGAAGTCTGCGTTACATGGCGAGAGCGGATCTGATTCCTTAAAATACGTATCTTTCTGACTCGCCCAAGCAATCGGATCGTGTACGCCCGCTATCATTTCCATAATAGTTCCTCCGACACATTCGATATATTCCCTGTTCTGGTTATCAGGAGTACCTGCTCCCTTGCACATATTCACTGCCCGTTCGAGGTTGTATCCCGTGAACGCGAGTACCCCGTGGCCAAGTCCATGGAAACACATGCTATAAGCTCCTCTGCCTCCCGGAGCTTCTTTGCAGGTTTCGACGATTTTAGGGAGCGAGCCTTCTCCCTCCTTGTTTAGAATACCGATGACCACGGAGTGTGAGCAGGCGTTCCTGAAATCAGGCGTACATGTTTTTATTCCTTCAATTCCCTCCTGCTCATAGAGCATGTCGCCGACCACATGACCGAGAAGATGGAGATCGGTACCGTTCGCTAAAGGAGCACGTTTGAGAACCTCGAACGCATACTCAGCCCCTTTTTTTTCTGCAAGCTTCTGGAAATACGTCGAATATTCCTGAAAGGACCAGGTTACCCCGGTAAGTTCTCCGACCTCAGCGTAGTTGGCACCCGTGAGTGAAGGAAATGAGAGCGTGGTTGGAAATTGTATTTTTGGAATAATAACCGCTACCAATCCTGCGATAAGCAGGCCTGAGAGAAACGCTACAGGTAGCGCATATTTACGCAGATTTTTTTCCGCTTTGCGCAGGAATGGTTTGAGTCTCCTCATGTATGTCTATTCTACCTTCTACCGCTAGCTAGCGTCGAGCACTGCAATATCTCGCTCGAAGTTCTCTACCTTACCCATTACGCTGTTCGCGTACCCCTGACCTGAAGTAGCCCAGTTGCCGCCTGCGTAGTATTGAGCCGCCGCCCGGTGCTCGCCTGCGTACGTGCGTGATGCTGCCCCAATATCCGCAAGATAGAGGCCGGTGGCGGTAATCGCGTGAAGCGCATTCCACGGATCTGCGGCCGCGAGTCCTAGCGCACTCTTTATTTTCCCTTCATATCCTGCCCAGGTGGATGGAATAAACTGGGTCGGACCCATAGCGCCCCCATAGCCTCCGGGTAACGGGCAGGATATCGGCGTCGTCGACCAGTCGCGGCCAAGTGCATTCATAATCCGCTCGAATGGCACCGTATCACGTGGGACTTTCATAGTTCCCAAGAATGGTGTTCCTGTGTTCTTACCCTTCCCGTCACCCGTCACAAGATTCGTCACATAACACTGGCCAACGTTCTTACCAAGATCAGACTCTTGAGAAAGTATGGCGAGAATAAGTGCAGGACGTACTCCGGTAATCCTCGAAGCCGTCTTTGCATGATCGACTGCAGTACCAAAAGGAATGCCCTGCGAATCGCGGAGCGGGAACAGCGTCGCGCGAATCTGTGCCGCTGTTTTTTCCTGCACACCCTTGAGCGCGCGATACAGTGATTCTTCTCCCTTGGTCTTCGCAAGAAGGTTTCGCTTTTCGGCCTCCTGTTCCTGTACTTTTTTCTGCTCAAGCACATGGATCTGTTTCAGCTGTTCCTGAGATAGTCGCTGACCTTCAAGTTCCACCTTTTCGTTTTCAGAGGCTGACCGTGTTTCTACGATATGATCGAACGACGAATACAGTGCTTGTTTGACGGCTGTAAAGGAATCGAGATCACTAAAAAAGTCCGACACGTTCTGTGTGGACATGACGACTTCGACAAGCGAGTAATCATCGATCTGCTGGGTATTGCGTATGATTTGTGCGAGCGATTGCTTCTCGTCCGCAAGCTTTGAAGTAAGAAACGAAATATTCTTACTGTGGGTCTGAATATTGCCGGTGAGCTGCGAGATGGCGACTTCGGTCGCACGCACCCGAAGCTTCGCTTTCTTTATTTTTCCGTCAAGAATGGCGATGTCGCGCTTCAATGACTCGCCTTCTGAAGACAAGCCATCGATAGTGCGTTGCGTACCTACGATTTCGCGCTCGAGATCAGCGAGTTGTTTTGCGAGCGATGCCCGCTGTTCTGCGCTCAGTTCAACACCTTGCGCATAGACGATAGGAGAAGACGTGACCGCTCCGAAAAGAGCAGAAATACCGAGTATCGCACTTACGAAAAGAATCCGGACACGCATAGAACTTCGAGAGTATACCACGTACAATCGGCCCTTTTGGGGCCGATTGTACGCAAGGGGCGTGCACTTATTTCACTTATTCGCTTTCTGCAGTATCGCTTTTACCTTTCTTTTCTACCTCGATTGCATCCATGTCGGGAGCCAGCGCGTCTTCTTCGGGCTCAACCTCAACAGCCTGCACGAGAGCGACAACTTCTTCAGAATCAGTCTTAAAGGTTACTCCCGCCGGCGCCGTAAGATCGCTTACATGAATTTTGTCGCCTTCTGCGGCCAGCGCCGAAATGTCGACTTCGATTTCATGAGGAAGCTTTGTTGGGTCAGCTTCGACTTCAATCTCATGGAGTACTTTCACTAGGCTTGCACCGAGTTTGACGGCCATTGATTCACCAACGAATGAAAGTTGAATAGCGACCTCAACCTTTGCTCCCTTTTCAATTGCATAGAAGTCAGCATGGCGGGGCCGTGACGTGACCGGATCGACGTCCACTTCATGAATAAGAACTTGGACTGGCTTTGCGAGACCTTGAAGCTCTATAAGCGTGGACTCACCTTCATTACGAATGATACGCTCGAAATCCTGTAGAAGGATAGAGACATGAAGTGCTTCCTGTTTTGGTCCGTACACTACTGCCGGTATGGTACCGGCCTCTTTTTCCGCGCTTCGCGCAGACTTTCCGGTCGCCTCGCGGGCGGTTGTCTGTAACGTAATCATTGCTTGCGAGTATGCCCGAAAACAAGCGTACGTGCAAGGATTCTCCAAAATATGCTCTCGTACGAAAAAAATCTACACCACCCAGCCCGCGAATCCGCGAAGCACACACCAATGTTCGACCTACGAGGTCGAACATTGAAAAGTAAGCTTTTCTGAGTTTTCCATTTCTAGGGTAGATAGATAGTCATTACTATCTTTTCTGTATATAGCAGAGTTATTCTCAAACAAGCTTTTTGTGAGGAGTGAAGGGAAATTAGGTTGTCCGGAATAATCCAAGTAACTACTCCAACGATACTTCGCAAGATATTCTCGGGCGCGTGCAGCATTTCGTATTCTTTTTTTATGACGTTCCCGCCACCCCCCAGCTCCTTCTAGATAATCGAGAGGATTAAAGTGAATGTATTGAAGGACATAAAGGAAGTGTGTATCGCGTTCAACAGGAACTTTTTTGGTGCGGCCAGCAAATAGAGTTCCGCTTCGTTCATATCGCTCATTGAAATACTTAGCGAAGCCGACGTTCAGCTTCATTAAAAAATGAGAAAGACCTCCTTCAAGGCGTTCGGATACAAGCAAATGATAATGATCTTTCATTAGACACCATCCATGTACATCAACTAATTGCTCTCTTTTTCGACGCTTCAATGTTGGACCTCGTAGGTCCAACATTGAAGCGTCGGCAAAGCTACGATAGGTATTGCCTGCAGGAGCGGTATCATTGAATTCATACAAGTTATGGACAAAGCGTGCATAATCTTGAGAATCGAGGAAGATATGCCGTCCTTCGACTCCTCTATTCATCACGTGATTAAGTTGCATAGTCGTTTTAGTTTTATTCTTGCGGAATTCTGTATGTTCGACCTCGTAGGTCGAACATAGGGGTACCGTCTGGGGTATTATTCGCCGCGCGCTGCCTGGTAGACGCTTTTTAGGCGCGCACGGAATGCTTCCTGCGCTGCTTGAATGTTTTCGTCCTTACCTCCCCATGCGCGCAGTGCTTCATCCTGAAGTGCGCGCGAGTACGAGAACGTGAGTGGCCACGGTGCCCCTGCCTCGCGTGCATACCGCTCGATGGCGCGAAGATTTTCGGTTGCTTGGTCTGGCGTCTGCCCGCCCGACAGAAATACGATACCCCCGAGGCCGCGCGGCATAATTTTCATTAGGACTCCCACGGTATCTTTTGCTACTTCATCCGGTGTGTCTTTTTTCCTGCTTTCATTCCCTGAGGTAACCATCGCGGTTTTCAAAATGACTCCCGACAGATCTACCGCCTGATTCCGAAGTGCGTCCACAAGCATGGTTAAGGTGTCTTCAAGTACCGCACCCGCACGTATGCGACTATGTTTTCCTTCAAGCAACACATCGGGCTCGACCATGGGCACCATGCCGGCTTTCTGCGCTTCAAGTGCGTACGTAGCGAGGCGTTTTGCATTCTCATACATCACGGGCGCCGTCGGAAGCCTGTCGCCATCGATACGCACCAGTGCACGCCATTTAGTAAAGCCAGTTGCGTATTCGGTACGATAGACGGCAAGTCGCTCGGCAAGTCCAAGAAGTCCTTTTGTAATAAGCTCATCGGGACTTTCCAAGTAAGGTTCTGTCCCTTCATCGACTTTTATACCTGGCACTATCCCGCGCTCAGAAAGAGAGGCTCCAAATAACATGCCGGCATTGTTCTTCTGTTTAAGCGTCTCATCGTAGAGAATGACACCGGATAAATAGTCTTCAATCCCAGGACATGACAAAAGCATGTCGCGTTCTTTCCGTCTCATCTCTTCGCCGGTTTCTATTCCATACGAGGCAAGCCGCTTGTCTGCACTTGCATTACTTTCATCGGCTGCAAGTATGCCTTTACCAGGATGCACAAGGAGGCGCGCTGCTTCAAGGAGATCATTCATATACGAAATGGTATCACGCAAGCGCACGCGAGCGTGATAAAATTCCCGCATGGCACTGGATTTTTTTGCAATCGGCGACATTGTCACCGAACCGTTCATAAAATTGAAAAATGCTTCTATCGCCACCAACGAGAACGGCGAAGAAAATTTATGCATGCGCTTCGGCGACAAGATTCCCTATGAATCAAAGACGGTTGCGGTTGCGGTTGGCAATGCATCAAATGCAGCAGTCGCAGCCGCACGGCTCGGAGTTTCTTCTTCGCTACGTGCCTACGTAGGAAATGATCGATACGGCGAAGAATGCCTGGAGGTCTTGAAGGCTGAGAAGGTAGGAACTGAGTATATGGTGACGGAAAACGGTAAAGAAACGAATTATCACTATGTCCTTTGGTACGGCACCGACCGTACCATCCTGGTTAAACACGAAGAATTCAATTACTCTCCGCCAGTCCTTTCCGAGAGTCCTAAGTGGGTCTACTTGTCTTCGCTTGCCGAACATTCGCTTCCCTATCACGTTCAACTCTCGACAATGCTGGCTGACCATCCCGAAACCAAGCTCGCCTTTCAACCGGGAACATTCCAGATGTCACTTGGGATAGAGGCACTTCGACCGCTCTACGAACGAAGTGATATATTTTTTTGCAACAAGGAGGAAGCAGTGCGCATTCTAGGGCTGGCGAGCGTGCCTGACATTGCCACACTACTTACGAGCGTCCGTGCGCTTGGTCCAAAAACCGCCGTTATAACCGATGGCACCAAGGGCGCGTATGCATATGACGGTATAACCATGATGTTCATACCAATGTACCCAGACGTGCGCGGACCGTATGAACGCACCGGTGCCGGTGACGCGTTTGCCTCTACGGTTACGGTAGCACTTGCGCTTGGTAAACCGCTTAAGGAAGCTCTTCTCTGGGGGCCCATTAACTCCATGTCGGTTGTTCAAGAGGTGGGGGCACAAAAGGGACTCCTCACGCGCGAAGCGCTCGAAGAGTACCTGCACCACGCGCCCGCCGAGTATCGCGTTGGTGTACTGTAAGTGTTTTCTACTGAATAACGGACGTCACACGTGTTTTTTTATTCGCGAGCATAGTGCGTGCTTTTAGAGCAATTGCTTTGCTTCCAAGCCCATAGTGCTCGATCAGTTGTCCCGGTTCACCTGACTGACCGAATTCGTCGTGCACTCCTATCGGATTAACGTGAATGGGGTACTGTTCCGACAGAAACTCAGCAACCGCACTTCCAAAACCACCTGCAACCTGATGCTCTTCTATAGTTATCATCATGCCGGTCTCTTTCGCGGCCGCAAGAAGCGCTGTTTCATCGAGCGGCTTTACCGTTGGCATGGAAAGTACGAGCGAACCGATGCCGTCTGAATCAAGCGAGCGAGCAGCGAGCAGCGCTTCGTGTACAAGCGAGCCATTTACCACAAGCGCGATTAGTGGTTTTTCGCTCTTCCAATACATATTCGCCTTACCTATTTGGAAAGGGGTTTCAGGAGTCGTGAGCGTGGGTACGCCCGTGCGACCGAACCTAATATAGGAAGGTCCATCCGCACACGCTGCCGCAAGTACGGCCTTTTTGGCTTCTTCCACATCCGATGGGTTTATAACGTTCATACCAGGAAGCATGCGCATCAACCCGATATCTTCAAGCATCTGATGCGTAGCGCCATCAGGGCCAACGGACACTCCTGCATGCATGCCACATACGATAACCTTGACGCGATTAAGCGCGATGGTCGTGCGAATCTGTTCGTAATTTCGTCCCGGTGAAAACGCTGCATAGGAAGCAACAAACGGCACCTTGCCAACAGCCGCGAGTCCCGCGCCGACGGTTACAAGATTTTGTTCAGCAACACCCATCTCAATAAATCGATCAGGAAAAGCATCCTCAAACCATTGTGCGCGTGTCGATTCTTTCAAATCAGCGCACAGCACCACAACATTCGGGTCGACTATTCCTGCAGCCACCGTACCAAGCCCGAAGCCGTCGCGCGTCGGTTTCATCTCAATGTTTTTACCGAACACGTCGGCAATGAGTTTTGCAGAAGGCTGTATCACGTTTCAAGTATAACGCACGAGTCTTACGACACGCTTCCTTTGAACAAACCAGCAATCAGCATACCGAAGTACACAGCCCCCGGCAGGAGAGGAAGAAGGAAAATGAGTTTTAGAATTTTTTTTCGAGCTGGGAATGACGTTGTAGCTCTTCCGAAGTACGCGCGCGCAATTAGAACTATGCCTGCCGTGAGCGTAATCGCCAGTCCATAAAAAAACAAAAGTGGAGCGGCTGCGCCAAGCGTTATATCAGGTGCACTTTTCGAAAGCAACGCAAGCAAAAGTATCGCGAACGGAAAAAAGAAAATTAATAACCACAGTGCCAACAGTAGGCGATCAACGAATGTCTGCATGGATTACGCGTATTCTCCGAGCACTCTTCCTGCTCCGCTCCGAAGTGCTTGGATAAATCGCTTCGCCTCTTCTTTAGTTGGTGGCTTTCCATGCCATTTATAATCAAACTCAATTTCTGGTACCCCCTTGCCGGGGACGGTGTGGGCAATGATGAGTGTTGGTTTTTCAGCAATAGTCTTAGCCTCCTCAATTGCGCCTATGAACGCAGCGACGTCGTGACCGTTTACTTCAAGTACATGCCAATTAAATGCCTCGTACTTCGCACGAAGAGATTCGAGCGGCATGACATCTTCCGTCATGCCATCTATCTGAATGTTGTTGCGATCCATCACGGCCGTGAGGTTGGACAGACGATACTTGCCCGCGAACATGACTGCCTCCCATATATTCCCTTCTTGCTGCTCGCCGTCAGACATGAGGCAGTACACATGATTTTTCTTCGCGTCCATGCGAAGCCCGTACGCCATGCCGGAAGCCTGGGAAAGTCCGCTTCCTAAAGGGCCGGACGTGGTTTCGAGGCCCGGCAACCGCGTTCTTTCTGGGTGGCCCTGCAGACGAGAGCCAAATTTTCTAAGTGTGAGACATTCTTCAACCGGGAAATAGCCAGCGTGCGCAAGTGCGGCGTAGTGCACCGGTACGATGTGTCCATTTGAAAGCACGAGACGATCGCGCTCCTTCCAGTCAGGTTTTTTTGGATCGTGTTTGAGGATATGGAAATAGAACGCGGCGAATATATCCGCCATACCGAGCGGGCCTGCGGTATGGCCGGAGCCTGCAGCAACCAGCATAGAGAGAATGGTCTCTCGTAATGATTCAGCCTTGTCTTCTATTTTTTGCACCTCTTGATCGGTGAGCGCCATTACGTCGTAGTATACCCCGTGAGATATAAGAGTAGCCGACCCGACCCCAGCAGAGTCATCTCATCGGATACCTATATACGACACGCCGAGCTGTATACAGCTTTCCGCACACACCAAGCGCACACTTACGAGTAGTTTCCGTATTCTTCTGCGAGCGCGTTAAATTTGGCTAGTTCTTCTTCCAAATTGACTGCTTTCCAAAGAGCAGAGCCTACAATGAGGCGAGTCACCCCTGCATCAAGTAGAGCCGGAGCGGTTTGGAGATTCACTGCTCCATCTACCTGTACCGGGATGTCTGGATTTTTCTTTCTGAACGCCTTCACCTTCCGGAGCGCTTGCATGTCGAACGGCTCTCCCTGTTTGCCAATGTTTGCGATGCCCATAAATTGGACATAGTCGATTTCACTCAGATAGGGCTCAAGAAGCGAAAGCTCGGTTGATGCGTTTATAGCAAGCCCAATTGACAGAAGATTTGGAGCGAACCCTTTATCATGTCCATACCGCACTTTCAATTCATTCAAGAGTTGGGGTAGGTTGTGTGCGCTCTCGGCGTGAATAGTAAGACGCGTAATCCCACTATCAATCCAACTTCCTGCCACGCGCGCAGGATTCTCCACCATAAGATCGAGCTCGAAATTGAAATGTCCGAGGAACGGCAGCATGTCTTCGCCTGTGGGTACGGGCGTTTGAGGCTCGGCATATGGCCACGTTGCCGGTGAAGCGAAATGTCCGTCAACGATATCGATTTGCACAGCGTCTACGAGTCCATCCAGACGCGCAAGCTTATCCTCGAGCTCGTCGCGTGTCTTCGGAAGCACCGCAGGAATGATGATGCTCATGACTCAAGTATAGGGCAAAAAATACAGCGTGGGGAATGGGTGTGTATCACGGAGCACCATAGCATCCGCTCTCCATCCAGGTGGTGGCGTTTGCCATACTTTGATTCCCGCTCGATCCCATACATAGATAGCGTGGACTGCCTGCTTCACTACTTTCATACGGAAGATACGCCATGATAGAAAACGATGTGTCCGTGTCGTCGGCAGTACTTTCAAAATAGACGCAATTCTCTCTACAATCCTTGCCCGTGGCCCTCACGAGCTTATCGCAAATAAGCGCAGACTCTTCAGCATAGATTCCACTGAAAGCCTCACGCGTGCAGGTACTTCCGGTTGCCTTCCATGCGCCCCCGTTCTTAAGTCCAGTGTAGCTACCCGTGTCACTAAGTTCGCGCCAAAAAAGAGTCCGCAATTCAGTCATTTCATGCCGAACTTGCGCATCCTGTGCACGCAGGCCTGCGAGTGAAGCAGTAGACACCAGTATCGATACGATGAACCAGACAAGCACCGCCAACACAAGAAATTCTACGAATTCGATAAGGGAGAAATTTTTTGAGCGTTTTCTCATAGCATTAGGGTGAGCGTAGGCTCAAGATCGGGCCTTGCACACGAGAAACTTCTTCGGAGTTAAGAAACATAAACGCGAAGATACCTAAAAGAAAAAATACAATCAGCAAAAGTATGCGCCGAGCACCCTCACTCTTTGAGGCTCGATTGGTCCACATGAGAAGCCGCGCGAGGACAGAGGCGCGCTTTACATTTCGATTGGCTCTAGGGAGTGTGTCGTCGTCGAATTCAACGCTCATGCCACTTAGTATAGAGGCTTAGCGTCGTGCTATGAACGCGGCGTGTTAATAAGCGTTAGAATTTACCAATCCGTCGCAGGTGCCGCGATTCGCGCGTAAAGGCTGTTGATAGAAATACACGCACAGCTTCTTTTGCATCGTCTTCAGTAATGAAACGCGCGCCGAGCGCAAGTATGTTTGCATCATTATGCACTCGGACTGAAGAAATCATATCGAGCTCATGTCCCGCCACATCCGATTGCATAGTTCTGGGCGAGCCATAATACACTGCAGCGCGTATGCCAAGCACGCGGTTAGCGACCATCGCTTCGCCTTGTCCCGATGCGCCAATGACGATGCCCACTGATCCGTCGTCGAGGGCCACTTGTTGTGCGCAGGGCGTCACCACATCGGGGTAGTCATCGTCGGGCGAAAAACTATAGGCACCCATGTCTTCTAGCTCCGGGGCTACTCCCCCCGGAAGCGATATTCCGGGTAGGTAGGCTATAAGCGCCTCCTTGAGCGCAAAGCCTGCATGATCGCTTGCAATATAGACCTTCATTAGATTATGTTCGTGCGCTTTTTTTACCTGCCTTAATGGCGTGCTCAACGAGGGTGTGAGTATATCCTGCTTCGTTGTCGTACCACGCAAGCACTTTCACGAGCGTGCCGTCAACGACCCGCGTCATACCAAGGTCAGCAATGGATGCAAAGCGCTCGCCTATGATATCGCTCGAGACAAGTTCTTCGTCAGTGAATGAAAAAATTCCTTTCCATCGTTCACTCCTACTTGCTTCCCGCAGGATGTCGTTTACTTCTTCCTTCGAAGTCGCACGCTTTGCTATGAAGGTTATGTCTGCGATGGAGCCAGCCGGCACCGGCACGCGAAGAGAAATGCCGTCGAACTTTCCTTCTAGAGATGGATAGGCTTGGGTTACTGCCTTAGCGGCGCCGGTTGCCGTAGGCACAATATTTTGCGCAGCTGCCCTTCCCTCTTTCATATCTTTTTTCGAAGGTCCATCGACAATGGATTGGCTTGCGGTGTAGGCATGCGTCGTCGAGAGAATCGCTTTCTCAATACCGATGGCTTCATCAAGAATCGCAATGAGCGGACTCGCTGCGTTAGTCGTGCATGAAGCATTCGAGGTAATTGCATGGGTATCGAGTATATCTTCAGGAAATCCCATGAGAACAGTCGCGCCAAGCGTTTCGTCGCCTTGTGCAGGAGCGGATATAACAACATGTTTTGCGCCAGCATCGAGGTGAGCCTTCGCTTTTTCGTATTCAGTGAAAAATCCCGTCGACTCAATTACCACATCAATGTCCAAATCCTTCCACGGAAGGTTTTGGGGCTCCTTTTCAGAAAAAAACCGTACCTCCTTACCGTCAACAATAAGCTTCCCGTCTTTTGCCTCAACCTTAAATGGCGCTCTCCTATATACGGTGTCGTAGGTGAGCAGATAGGCGAGGTTTTCAAGCGAACCTAAATCATTTACTGCCACTAACTCTATTTCCCCTCTATCATACGCTTGCCGTACAAATGCCCTACCTATCCGTCCAAACCCATTAATCGCTATCCGTGTCTTATGCATATGGTTAGAGTTTATCACTAGTTATGGCTAACCAATCCTTCAGATTAGGGAGTTGGTGTGGGTTCTGGTGCTGGTTCGGGAACAGGTTCAGGGGTCGGCTCGGGAGTGGGCGTGGGTGCTGGTTCTGGAGTTGGCGCAGGCTCAGGGGTCGGCTCGGGAGTGGGCGCGGGACTGGGTGCTGGTTCTGGAGCAGGTTCTGGGGTTGGCGGCGTAGGTGCCTGTGGATCCTGCGGCGTCTCGTCATCCCCTTCCGTCTGGATGATCAGGTAGTCGAATGTGAAGTCAGTATCCTGTGTTTCGGAAAGCTTTACTCGGAAACTGCCGGCCTTCTTCTCAAATACGTACCATGACCCCTTCACTCTTGAGGTTGGCGTAACAAGTATCTTACTCGTCGTGGTAGCCATTTCGTTCTTTATCTCCACGAGCGTGTTACCTGCAATCACTACGCCAGTGCCCGCCGCCGAGGTCTTGTCATCTCCTTTTGCGATAAGAAGTTCGCCTACCTTGATGGTGCGGAAGAATGCGATGCCGTTTTCAACTGAAGCGCCAAATCCGCTAAAGGCGCTCGCAAGAAGACTTTCAAACCCGTCAGCAGACACATTTGTGGTTGTGGTGGCTGTCTCAAGCAATGCCACGCGCCGAGCAAGGTCGTCAACTCTAAGGCCGATACTGCTCATAGCGCCCGCAAGGTACTGCGCGCGCGCTAGCGTGTAGGTCGTAAGTTTGAAGATGTCGATGTCGGCTGCGTCCTCGCTCAAAACTCCGCTCGGAAGCTCCACCATTGTGGTGGTCGACCCGACAGTAAACTCAAGTGCACCTGTGTGCGGCGCAAGGAAGCGCGTCGCCTGAAGGTCCCCAGCAACCGTAAGCAGATGCGTTGCGGTCGTCGTACCGATAGCGACGTTGCCTTGTTGATTTATAACCACACTCGGCGTCGTGGTTGGTGCGTTTCTGATATCGAGAACGCCCACAATATCCTTAATGCCTTGGATGGCGACAGCCGAGAGCGAGCCATAGTCAACGCTATATCCTCCTTCTTCGCCATATACCAATTCAGGTATGACATTTCTGAGTTCCTGCGCGATGAATCCAAGGCCGGTGTTTCCGCTTCCCTTATAAGTGAAGGAACGCGGTGTGAGATTCAGGATGTCACCTAGCTTGTAGCGCAGAGCTTCTACATTTTCCTTATAACCGGCATCCGAGGCATTCGTCCATGTGCCGTTTGCAGAGAGCGTCGCGGTATTCGTGGTGCCGCCGTCTCCTCCGAAGAACGAGAGGACGCCAGCGGTACTCATGAACATCGAGCGGAAGTCGCCATCAGTCGCGGCAAGCCATATGCCTCCGGCGCTGTTGTTTGTCGCCTGCGCAATAGCCAGTCGTGCTGAGGGTGTGGTGGTTCCAAGCCCGAGGCGCGTGGTCGTGGTCGCGACGTCGTTTAGATAGAGACTGCTCACGGTGGACGTGGTAGAGACCGCCCAGGCGTTTATCAGAGCTTCGACGCCAGTACTCGTCTTGAGATACAGGTTGGGGTTTGAAAACAACGTTGCTGCCGGTATGTCTGCGCCTAAGTAGCTAATAAGTACTTTGCCGTCACCCCCGGTGGAATCACTTCCATTTCCACCGGTTCCTGCAGTCCCGCGATCGGCATCACCACTATTACCTGGTGTTACACCAGAACCTGCGGTGAGG
>Ga0163151_10004229_pt1 | contig 19572 bp, 18 predicted proteins | sample OliLakLV19MP5IB2_FD_145596 | JGI IMG/M metagenome (GOLD analysis project Ga0163151, IMG submission 145596) | Freshwater microbial mat bacterial communities from Lake Vanda, McMurdo Dry Valleys, Antarctica - Oligotrophic Lake LV.19.MP5.IB-2 | ecosystem: Environmental > Aquatic > Freshwater >... | reverse complement strand
AAATATAGGCGTTGATTCTCCTTTTAATTTAGAGTTAACAAAACCTTCTGCACGGATATTGAGCAATTTCGCTAAAAAGCCTTGCAGCAAAATCAACGACCTAATTGCAAAAAATACTGATTTATGGTAAGTTTAACAAGTTTATTTAGTTTATGAGCAGACCCTAGATAGTATCATTGTTATTATAACGAATCACATTTTAATGTGATTCTCATTTCCATTCTCTTGCTTTCAATTCACATTCACATTAAAATCACAATAAAGTGTGATTTTACTTGCAATATTAAGAAATAAGAACTATTTTTGCCTTAAAATCACACTATAATGTTAGTCGAGCATCTTGGCCAAGCCATAAAGAACAGAAGAAAAGAGTTGAGTATTACTCAACCACATTTAGCCGAACTAGCAAATGTGAGTACAAATACTTTGTATAAAATAGAACGGGGACAAGGCAATCCATCATTGGATGTGTTGATTAAACTTTCAGAAGTGCTAGGGATGGAACTCAAACTTGAGGTAAAAAAGAAACACTGATTGAATGAGGAAAGCAGCTGTATATCGCAATGGAACATTGGCAGGAATACTAACGGAAGAAAGCCGAAAGCATTTTGTATTTCGTTATGAAGATTCTTACTTCACTGACCCCACAAAAGCAGCAATTAGTTTAACACTTCCAAAATCGCAGCAGGAATACAACAGTGAATTTCTGTTTCCGTTTTTCAGCAACATGATTGCAGAAGGCGAAAATAAAAAAGTGCAGAGCCGCATGTTAAAGATTGATGAAAATGACCAGTTCGGATTATTGGCATCAACAGCAACAGCAGATACAATTGGAAATATAACAGTAAAGCGAATTGATAATGGATAATTATTGTGAAAGAGAATTTGATAAAAGACAAGAGTTTTGCGTTTGCAATTAGGGTTGTAAACCTTTATAAATTTCTTTCAGTTGAAAAGAAAGAGTTTGCGTTGTCAAAACAATTGCTTCGTTCAGGAACTTCAATTGGTGCAATGGATAGAGAATCGGAGCATGCGGAAAGTAAAGCAGACATTATTCATAAACTTTCCATTACATTGAAAGAAGCAAATGAAACTGAATACTGGATGGAATTATTATATCAAACATGGTTTATAGAAAAGTCTCAATGCGATTCAATAATAAATGACCTGACTGAAATAATTCGATTACTTCAAAACAAAGATGAGTAAGATGAAAGACTCTGAACCAAAATTATTAATTTTCAATTCTCCATTGTCAATTAACGTTTGCCCCGGTACGTTAGGTGAAGGGTTTGAAACATACAGCCCATCATGTCTTCGCAAATTGTTTTACGGAAAAACAGTTAGCCATATTCTCACTATGCCGTCACCTCAAAAAAATGAAGATACCTTGGCTGAGTTTCTTGAAAACATGAAACGGATTTCTGTTTCAGGATTTCAAACCAAAATAAGTATGGTGATGGATAAAAATGTTCTGCGATTAACTCACGAAAATGAACAAGGAACACATATATTAAAACCAATACCTTCATTGCTGAAAAAAGCAAAAGAAGTTCCAGCCAACGAACATTTAACTATGCAAATTGCGAAGCAGGTTTATGGAATCAACACTGCAGATAATGCTTTGATATTTTTTAATGACGGAGAACCAGCATACATCACCCGAAGATTTGACCTGCCTGCCAGTAAGGCAGGTGCTAAAGTCGCAAACGAAAAAACAAAGTGGGGACAGGAAGATTTTGCTTCGCTGTCGGAAAAAACAACTTTGAATTCAAGTGAGAAATATGAATCCAGTTATGAGGAATTGGGAATACTAATGCAAAAGTTTGTGCCCGCATGGCGAGTTGAAATAGAAAAATATTTTTCATTGGTTGTGTTCAATTTTTTATTTTCAAATGGGGATGCACATTTGAAAAACTTTTCATTACTTGAATCTTCAAAGGGAGATTATTTATTAAGCCCAGCGTATGATTTGGTGAACACTAGATTGCATGTAGATGATTCTGATTTCGCTTTAAGCAAAGGACTTTTTGCGGATGACTTTAAAAGTAATGAATACAAAAAGAACAACCACCCCTGCAAAAAAGATTTTATAGAGTTCGCTAAAAGAATTGGAGTTATAGAAAGCAGAGTTGAAAAATTGCTTTCTCCATTTTTTGAGAATCAAAATGGTGTAGAAAAATTGGTAAGCCATTCTTTTTTGAGTGAGCCAAACAAGCGAGGATATTTGTTGATGTATCAAACAAAGAAAAATTATTTAACTGCATAAATGGGTTGCAAATACGCAGAAGATAACCTTTTAGAACAAACGGTAATGGACTTGTTTATAAACAACTTTAGTTGGGAAACAGGTCTTGCTTTTAATTAAGCGGCTTTCGGTGAAGATTGCACTTTGGGGAGGCTTAATAAAAAAGAAGTAGTACGTTAAAGCGAAACTCAATATATAATAGTCCAAAAAAAGGGGGACTAATCCCCCGGCAACCTTGCTAGGCTTTCGGCATGTAGTTCGGCATTACCATTCTAAAAACCAAATCCGCCGCAGGCGGAGAACTATTTTAGCTTAAGAATTGGTATTAGTATTTGATGATATTTGCTAAAGTCATCTGGGTTTCGGGTAGCTTTTTTGATTTTATATTGATGGTTTATATCCGATAGTCTTTGGCTTTTTGGTGATCTTCCGTTCCCTTTTTTTGCTTAAACATTCACCCTTCGATATACAAATATAAGTTTGTATGTTGTTTTTGTTTTTAGGTTAATATATAAAAATCATAACTTAACAAATGCGTGAAAGATGCAACAAATACATAGAATAATGTAATGTGCAAGCTGCGGTTAAAACTCAATTTTGCAGCAATATCATTTTCCGATTCGAAGAAAATGTTTCAATAAATAATAACCACTCTTTAATCAAAAAAAATCATGAACTCAATGAAAAATTCAAGGCCACTTTTGCTACCACTTGTGGCAATAGTCTTTTGTATGTGGTCAGTAACCGCCGATGCAAAAAGCTCTAATCTTAATCTTCCTCCATATAATAATGAAGAACCCGATAGCACTTCGACTGGTAAAAAAGATGAAGATGGGGATGGGGTAAAAGACAGTAAAGACAAATGCCCGAAGACCCCAACTGGAGTGACGGTAGATAAGGACGGCTGCCCAGTAGATGAAGATAGAGATGGTACTGCGGATTATTTAGACAAGTGCCCAAAAATGACCGGCCCTGCCTCTATGGGCGGCTGCCCTGACAGGGACAAAGACGGAATGTCGGATCTTGATGACGTGTGCCCCGATGTACCAGGCCTAGCACGTTTTAGAGGATGCCCTGATAGCGATGGCGATGGTGTAGAAGACTCAAAAGACAAATGCCCGAACTCAAAAGGATTGGACATGTTCAAAGGATGTCCTGATACCGATGGAGACGGCGTAGAGGACACACAGGATAAATGCCCCAGTTCCGAAAAAGGGATTAAAGTGGACGCATCAGGTTGTACTGCCGATAGTGATAGAGACGGGATAATTGATGCTGAAGATAAATGCCTTGATACCAGATCCGGTGTTAAGGTTGATAACAGAGGCTGCCCTCTCGATACAGATGGTGACGGTATAATAGATACCGACGATAAATGCCCCACTACCAAAGGCGAGGGTACAGCTAATGGTTGCCCCGTTATAAAAGCTGAAGTAAAAAAGCGTTTACAGTTTGCCGCTAGAGGAATTAATTTTGAAACTGGTAAATCAATTATAGTACCTGCTTCTTATGCTATGCTTAATGAAATAGTAAGTATTCTTAAAGAGTACCCCGATTATAATTTGAAAATGGGTGGTCATACCGATAATGTGGGTGATGACAACGCCAATTATTCACTTTCTCAAGCTCGCGTAGACGCTGTAAAAACGTATCTCGTAAGCAAAGGCGTAGACATTAGTAGAATAGATGCTACAGGTTTTGGTGAAACTAAACCAATAGCTACAAATGCTACTGCCGTAGGAAAAATGCAAAATAGAAGAGTTGAATTAGAACTGTTGATTAAATAAAAAACTTGTTACTTTTATTAAGTGACACCGCTAGGGTATCTGCATGAGTCACTATTTGACTTATTCAAGTACCCTATCGGTTTTTTCTTATTATCAAATAGCGGTCTAATGGAACTACTGCCTTATTTTTAGATTTGCTTAGGTATACAAAGTGTCTGAACTGCAACTCGGTGTTTGGGTCGAAAGTGGTCTTTTGACTCCGCAAGCGGGCGGAGGAAATTAAAAAACAAGGGAGTTTATTATATAAATGACTATCGTTTTAATAAGCGTAACGAAAAAGAGGAGTTTTCTGACAAGTATTACCTAATACCAAAAACCAAGGTTCGTAATTATACAATCAAAGTTAAAACAAAGAACCAGATTCCAAATTAGATTGGATATTTTTTTAGCAAATCGAAAATTATTTAGCATCTTTGCGTTCTAATTTTATAGAACCGGCGTGTTTAAATCCATCAATATTATATATCGGCAAATTGCATTTGTGGTATTGGTAGTTCTATGTTTTACGCCCTTTATCGACCCACCACTTGCATTGTTATTTGGGTTTATAGTAGCACAAACTATTGGAAATCCATTTAAGCAACTCAATAGCAAAGCAACACAACTTCTATTAAAAATTTGTGTAATAGGTTTAGGGTTTGGGATGAATTTACAAGAAGCCCTGCATGTGGGTAAAGAAGGTTTTGTATTTACAATTTGCACAATCGTTCTCACTTTAATTGCCGGTTTTTTTATAGGCCGATGGTTGTCGGTTGATAAAAAAACTTCTTTTCTTATTTCAAGCGGTACTTCTATATGTGGGGGAAGTGCTATAGCTGCGGTTTCACCTATAGTAGAGGCCGATGAAAAACAAATAAGTATGGCCCTAGGAGCTGTGTTTGTGCTCAATTCTATGGCACTCATTTTATTTCCGTGGTTGGGAAATATACTAAATATGAGCCAACACGATTTTGGATTATGGAGTGCCGTTGCCATTCATGATACAAGTTCCGTGGTGGGTGCTTCATCCAAATTTGGACAAGAAGCATTGCAAGTGGCAACTACCGTAAAACTAGAACGTGCCTTATGGATAATTCCCCTTTCTATAGTCTCCGCTATTATATATAAACGTAATGGAAAGGGTGTCAAAATTCCTTTTTTTATTGGGTTTTTTATTATAGCAATGTGCATCAGCACCTATTTGCCCGATTATAAATATATATATGATGGGGCCGTTCTAATTTCTAAAAAAGGATTGTCCTTAACTTTGTTCTTAATAGGAACAGGGCTTAGTTTGGAAAACTTAAAAGCGGTGGGAGCTAAACCATTTATACAGGCTATTGCACTTTGGGTAATTATAAGTTCGGTATCATTGGCAGTGATTTTATTTGTATAATAATCAACGTCATGGCGAGCATTCCGAACCTTCTTCGGTAGTGAGGCAGTCTCGCTAAATCCTATCGGTTCGCCGCGGTGAAGCTTCGTTCTTCGCAAACCCGGTTCGCCGCTTCGGCAATGACGTAATACCAATTCTTAACCTAAAATAGTTCTCCGCCTGCGGCGGATTTGGTTTTTAGAATGGTAATGCCGAGCTACAATACATTTAGTCCCTTTCTTTTGGACTATTATATATTGAGTTTCGGTATAATACATTAAAAACCTAATTCGTTTTTAATTTCCTTGCAATTTTAATAAACAAGTTTCTATATAGTCTTTTAATTAGCCACAACCATTTTTCTTCACGTGCTATGATATATAAATATTTCTTTTGATGCATAACTTTTATTATTTTCTGTGCACATATTTCCACAGGAATTCCATTTAATTGTCCTTCATCCATTTGCCCGTGAGCCTGCCCTGTAGCTGTAATGGCTGACAGTGATATATTAGTTTTTATTCTGCCAGGGCATATAATAGTAGTATATAGATTTTTGATAGGTTGTTCTATTTGCAAGGTTTCAAAAAATCCATGTAGTGCATGTTTAGAAGCTGCATACGCCGACCTGCTATTAAAACCAAACAAACCTACCATGCTGCTGATAACTACTATGTGTCCACCTCCAATCTTTTCGAAATTGGGTAATAAGGCTTTTGTTAATGCGATGGTGCCAAAATAATTTACTTCCATGAGTTTACGGTCAATATCGATAGGTGTTTCAACAATTAGCGAGCGTTGGCTCATACCTGCATTGTTAATCAAAATATCAACCTTTCCAAATGTATATAATACCTTTTCAATAGCAATTGTTATATCATTTGCAACTGATACATCTAATTTTTCTATATATATATCTTTTGCATGCTTTCGGCAAAGCAACGCAGTCTGTTCAAGTTCCTGTATGTTACGACCTGTTAAAAAGAGTTTACACTCGTGCTTGGCAAATTCTACAGCCAATGCCCTACCTATGCCTGAACTACCTCCTGTTATCAATACAACTTTCCCGCTTAGGTTTTTCATATATTATTGGCAATATGCTTCTAAAATGGAATTCATATACTGATATATATCAGGCCGATGTTCTCCAATTGATTTCGAACTACGTATTTCGCCAAGCCTCACTATTACAAGTTCATAATCGGGGATCACTATTGTAAACTGACCTAATACACCTCGCATATAATATACCTGATGCTCGGTTCCTTTGTATGGTATTTTTGTAAGCCACCAACTGTAGCCATAGAAATCGCAAGGTTTGCCGTGCTCATCTATAATAGCAGCAGGGTTTATGGATTGGGCAACCCACTCCTTGCTTACCACTTGTTGCCCTTTCCATTTGCCTTGGTGTAAAAAAAGCATACCTATTCTAGCAAAATCGCGTGCATTGGAATTAATGCAACAAAAGGCTTTTTCATTGCCATTTGCTTTATCAGTACTCCATGATGCATCTCGATTGGCATGCAAAGGTTTCCATAGCTTCTCCGATAAATATTCAGAAAGATTTTTACCCGTAGCCTTTTTTAAAATTTGTTGTAAAAAAATTTGATTACAACTTTGGTAATTAAATACTTTCCCGGGTTCGTTAACAACATCCAATTTGTTACTGAGCATTTCTAAATCGTCCCCGTAATACGCTTCTGTAGTCAATCCAAAAGGGTTTACGTAACTTTCTACCCAGTCGAATCCTGCACTCATTTGCAACAAATGCTTAATAGTAAGCTTAGCTCTAGCACCCTCTTTGAAGCGGCTTATATAATTGCTTACTGGTTCGTCTATGGATTTAATTTTTCCTTCATCAATCGCAATCCCTACCAATATACTTACCACACTTTTGGCCATAGAAAAAGAATTACTTGCACTGTCGGGCCCATAATTATTCCAGTATTGTTCGTGTAATACGGAGTCGTTTCTAACAGCTAAAAAAGCAACTGTTTTATAATCTTCAAGCCATTTTATATAATTGCTTTTTAGGGTTTCGGTATTATAATCTTTATGTTTGGGTAAATTCTCAGGATTTGCGGTTGCTACCTTGCGGTTGTTAAATATTTTCCAATCGTCGATGTTTGCATAGTTATTCCATAGAGCCGTATACACATAAAACTGACCCGTTACTACAATATATATATTTGTTAAAATAACAAGTATTAAAACGACTGTTAAAGCTTTTTTAACTCTGCGTTTCATTTAATTTCTTCATAGTCGGTAAAGCTGCTCCCATCATCTTTCTTTGGGGTAATTTCTACTTTCCCTGTTTTTTGCTCCTGGGGTTTATTATAATAATTGTTGAACACGTAAAAATTATTGCCGCTTCTACTACTGTTTCCAGAAAGCCATCGGTATATCATATAGAATACCAAAGTATATATAATAAACTTCAACATCCTAGTTATTTTTTGCCCGTAATTTCCATCGCCATTTTCACAGCATTATATGCATTTACTACACCTCCCGATTGGCAAAGATCTTTCATTTTTACTTTCTCTTTTTTAGTGCCTGGCACGATTACTTTTTTCTTCATCAGCACCGTGCTATTAATAAGAATTTGTTTTACTTGCACTGCAGTAAGTTCTGGGAAATAAGACCATACCAATGCCGCAACACCCGCTACAACAGGTGCAGCCATACTTGTTCCCTGTAGGCTTTGAAATTTATTGTCGGGTACGGTAGCATATATTTGAGTGCCTGGTGCGAATAAATCGACATTGCTTTTACCATAGTTTGAAAAACTTGCAGGCAGTGCTTTATCCTTTTTAGCATTAGAAGCCCCTACCTCAATCCACGTAGATGCCGTATCGGCGGAGTTATCATAAACATCGCAGGGGAAGTTATCATCTTTGTCATTATTTTTACTATCATTACCTGCTGCATGCACCAAAATTACACCTTTAGAAACTGCATATTTTACAGCTTCGTCGACCTTGGTCTTGCCTGGTGAAAAATCCTTTCCAAAACTCATATTGATAATTTTTGCTCCATTGTCGGCCGCATATCTTATGGCGTTTGCAATGTCTTTGTCTCGTTCGTCGCCATCGGGCACTACACGCAGCACCATAATTTTTGCATTGTCAGCTATGCCATCCATGCCATAGCCATTATTACGTTCGGCGGCTATAATACCTGCCACGTGGGTACCATGCACCGCACTAGGGCCACCAACGGTATTATTGCCATAATAACGTTCGTTGATATCATCGTAATTATCGCCCACTATTGTTCGCGGGTTAAAATCGGGGTTCAAACTATAGTCTAATGATTTTTGGGCAGACTCTCCACCTAACTGATCGAACAAAAAGGAATCGGGGAGCTTGTTTTTGAATAAAAGTCTCATAAAAAATATGGCTTGTTGCTCTACATCACCCTCGGGCTTATATGCATCGAGCGTTTCTTTGCTTATTTTGTCTTTCCCTATTTTATTCCGAATGCTTTCAAATGCTTTCTTCAACGTTTCTATTCCTTCTATTTGCTTCTTATTTTCTTCTACTTTTTTCAAATGAAATTCCTTTGCCTTTTGATACAACTCATATTCATTGCGGTCTTTATCACTAATTTTTGAAGGATCCATACTTTCATATTTGCCACGGAACTTACCATAAATACGAGTGGCTTCATAGGTGTCTTCCTCTACCATACTGTCTTTACCACCTATATAATTCCAACCATTAATGTCGTCTATATAACCATTGTTGTCATCATCTTTGCCATTGCCTGCTATTTCTTTTGGATTGACCCACAACACATTTTTTAAATCCTTGTGGCTTACATCGGTTCCTCCATCTATTACTGCTACTATAATGGGTGTAGATTTTTTGTCTTTTAACAATTCGGTATATGCCCTGTTATCACTCACGCCGAAATGTTTGTCCTTCTTAAGGTCGTTATGTTGCCAACCTCGTGGCACTACATTTTTGTTCTTTTTATTTTTGCCTTTTTGAGCAAACAGCGGACTGCCTAGGGTTCCGATAGCTAACAGGCAGATTAAAATTTTAGTATAAATTCTCATGTTATTTAATTAAGGGTTCAAAGGTATTACTCAACGACCGAATGGAACGAAAGTTACTTGAAAAAACTGTGGTTAGTTCGCCGCGGCGAATGGGATTGGCCATTAGCGTTTATTATATTTACAAATGCAACTCTGGGCAACCCGCCTTGTGCATAGCCGCAAGGGAGTCGAAGAGTGGTTAGATGCAGTAGGTATTCGAAAATCCGAGTTTAGGGGGCGATGCCCGACTAATATCTGCAATAACCTATTCGCCGGCGGCGAACTGAATCTTGAATCCCCACTCCTGAATCCCTATCACCGCAACATGTACACGTGTAAAATTCCATCCTCCTCAAAAGCTTCACTGGTAGTTTTGAAACCCAAATCGCTGTAAAACTTTTCCAAATATTCCTGTGCCATAATTTTGATGGGGGCATTGGGAAACATTTGCTCACACTGCTTCACAGAATAGTCCATCAGCAACTTGCCCATGCCACGCCCACGGTATAAGGGCGAAGTGAGTACCCTTCCAATAGATGGCTCATTATATAATACACCCGGAGGAGCAATACGTGTATAGGCCATCACATCCGATTGCCCGTTGAGCCCTAGCACATGGTAGCAAAATTGGTCGTGGTTATCAAGGTCCAAAAAAATACATTTTTGTTCTACCACAAATACTTCACTGCGAACCCTAAGCAATTCATACAAATGGCGGGTGCTTAATTGATCGAAAGATTGTGTTTGAAATTGTAGCATAGAAAAAAATTACGTCCGCCAGCGGCGGATTAAATTACGAATTACGGTAAAAATTATGAAACTTTATTCTGTGTTTCTATAAAGTAGAAATCTGTCTTTTAACTTTCCAAAAGTTTAGAGCTTTTGGAAAGTTAAAAGTCGACATTTAAAAATACCCAAAAAATGGTATTACTATTTTCAAAATTAAGCAATAATTTGCGGGCGATTTCGTTAACCTTGATATGAAAAAGTTTTCCCTTTTTTGTTCCATCTTTTATAGTTGTCTCACAGCCATGAGTCAACGCTACGACCTTGTGCCCTACCGTAAAGACACTTTATGGGGCTACTGCGATACCAGCAAAAAAATATTGATTGACCCGCAGTTTAACCAAGCAGTTTTTTTTGAAGGAGAACATGCCGTGGTGAAAAAAGCGGGAAAGTTTTTTTTGATAAATACAAAAGGCGAGATTCTGAGCCCAGGTTATCGCCTGCTTTTTTTTTATGAAAACGAAAAGTGTTATACCGCTTTCGACGAACAATATAAAGAAACACGTTATAGTTTTAAAGGGAAAGTATTGGGCAATATTAAATATACAAAAGCTGGTTTTTTTGACGGTGATAAATATGCTATCGTTGAAGTGTATGGTAACAAGGGTTTGGTTGATACTGGCTGGAAAGAAATACTGCCTTGCGAATACACCACTATGGAAAAGCTTCCAAATGAAATGTTACAGTTTTCTAAACCACTCAATGGGCAATATGCTTATGGTTTCCGCAATATGAAAACGGGTTTCATGGTTCCCATAAAATATCAAAAAGTATATCCTTTTAATGAAGGACTTTCACTAGCTAAACTTGGGAATAAATGGGGTTTTATTGATTCGCTCGGCACAGAAAAAATACCTTTTAAATACGATAAAGTAGTGCCAGAAGAAGAAAAAAAGGCAAAAAACTATAATGAAGAAAACTATATAGATTATCGTTATGATGGATTCTCGGAAGGGCTGGCAGTGTTGCACAGAGATACATTGTATGGGTTTATAGATAAAACGGGAAAAGAAATTATCCCTTTTATATATCAATATGCTTATGGATTTAAAAATGGCTTGGCATGGGTTAAAAAGAATGGCAAATGGGGCATGGTAAACAAAAACGGAATAGAAAGTATGCCCTGCGAGTATGATATGGCCCCTACCATAAAAGGCAAAGAATTTATCGCATTAGAAAGTGTGAACGAAAAGTTAATACGTGCAATTAAGGACAAAAAAGCAGGGTTTTGTAATACCCAAGGTAAGGTTGCAATATCTTTTCGCTTCGATTATGCTGCTCGATTTGCCAACGGATTAGCTCCAGTAAAAGAAAACGGCAAGTGGGGATTTATTAATTGGCAAGGAGAAAAAATGATATCATCGGTATATGATTGGGTGGTTGATATTGGGAACTATTATAGTAGTCCGTTTGATAAGGGATATGCTATTGTGTACCAAAACAACCGATATTCATTGATTGACAAAAAAGGGAAACAGCTTACTCCAACCACTTATGATAGAGAACCAGAATTTATCAATGGTTTGGCTGTGGCTAAGAATGGCACACAAGTCACTATTATCAACACCAAAGGACAAGTTGTATATATCCATCCAAGTTTTCATTATATTGTTATTATAAACGATTTTTTGATTTATGATTATGATGATAAATGTTACATCAATATCAAAACAAAAATGAAATACTGTAATTAAAAAAACGGTGTCAATAAATCCAACAAATACTTGGGACATCGCGTTGGCCGGCCTGTGGCTCTATCTACGAAGTATAAAGTTACTTGGGCTTGTGTGAGCAATTCATTTTTTTGATTATATACTTCATACAAAAATTTTATCCGTACAGTCGGGGTTTCTTGCAAAATAGTTTTAATGGTCAATAGATCATCATAATAGGCTGCCTTTTTAAAATCGAAATTCATATTAAAAACGGGCATGGCTACACCCCAGTCTTCCACATTTTTATAACTCACACCTAGCGAACGCAATGCTTCCGTGCGTGCTTCTTCGGTATACAACACATAGCTGCTATGGTGCACAACGCCCATCTGGTCTGTTTCTGCGTAACGTACGCGTATGGTGTGATCGTGTGTAAACATATATTCGGTGGGCAAAAATAGTTGTTTTATATTTGTGGGCTGATGCCTCTGCAAAAATATTTAATATCGATTCGAAAATTAACATGCTTTTCGCATGGGCAAAGAATAATTATTAATTATAATCACAAACCTGTACTATATACTATATACTTTATACTTTATACTTTCTTTGCCTCCGCCCAAACTCCCTACAACAAACAAATAACCCTACCATTATACAAAACGGTATATAATATCGATACCCTTTCTCCTACTTTTAATTTCCAACTATTTACCCTCAACAAGCACAAAGACGATGAACCTGAAGACACTACTGGTTATTATAATAAAATAGAAAAAAAGAAAACGATTGCCAAATACTATGGCGAGGACATGCAGGCAGGAAAAATATATTTTGACTCGCCACAAGTAGTGAAAAAATTTGCGGGAAACCAGCCATTGCCTTTCACCCCTACCGATAACAGCATCGCAGCTTCCAATGGCAATATTGTAATTAGTTGTATTAATTCTTCTATTTTTGTTTTTGATACTATAGGTAAAAAATTATTGGAGAAAAACTTTTCCGCAATTATAAATGACCCCACTTTAACTGGTCATTATTGTTATGACCCACGTATCGTGTACGACCATACCTCCCAACGATTTGTTATCGCATTATTATATGGTAATAAACCTACAAATAGTAACCTCGTTATATTAACTTCTGTAGGTGCAAACGATTATAATAATTGGCATATATATAAATATAAAATTGCAGGGAATTGGCCAAGCAATTGGTTAGATTATCCTAGCTTAGCTATCAATTCGCATGACATATTTGTGAGTGGAAATTTGTTCGATGCCAATAATGATTTTGTATCTTCGGTTATATTTCAAATTGGAAAAACGGGTGCCTATAGTGGTCAACCCCTGCAAATAAATTTACGTGGGAGTTTAAGTGGAAGCCCCTTTAATTTGGTTCCCGTTTATCATCCTGCCTCCGTTACTTATGATAACTATATGTATTTTTTGAGTAACATAGCGGCAGGTGGCGACAAACTATCTATATACAAAATTAAAACTCCTGCCGACAATAGTGATGTGGTTAGTAATACTCTTACTATAGACCGATATAGCCCGCCCATAGATGCTTTGCAAAAGAATTCTACCATAAAACTAGACCAAGGACGCTGCCGCATAAGAGATGCATTCTGGCAAAATGGTATTATACATTCGGTTTTTGTGAGCAAAGACGCAAACAATTTCGGGAAACTCTATTATATACGTTTCGATGCGGGTAACAATATAGCCACATGGCAAACCTTTGGGCTGGGCAGTGTGGACTATGCCTACCCAGTAGTGTGCCCCTTCACGAACGATAGCTTAAATCAAACTTCTTTAATTTCTTTTTTGGCCAGTGGGCAAGACCGTTTCCCTGAATGCCGTGCCGTGATCTGTGATAATGATTTTGTGTTTTCATCTTCTACATTAATTCGCAAGGGTGATAACAGTGTGAAAACTTCTGCCGCACAAAATAATGTAGATCGCTGGGGAGATTATACAGGAAATGTCTTCGTGAATGCCCGCGGTAATGGACATGCATGGATGGCCGCTGCCTTTGGAAATTCATCACAATCATGGAGCACTTATATTGCAAAAATTGGCCGCCCGCAGGATACGGCACAAACTATAATACCACAAAATAAATTAACTATATATCCCAATCCGATGACGGATATTGCTACTATAGAATTTGATGCAGGAGAAAGTAATATATATACACTTGATATTATTACGATGGATGGCAAACGCATTGATGCCGTGTGGAACGCCACAGTTTTTAAAGACAATAAATATATATTACAATTCGATAAAAGCCCACTTGCTCCCGGAATATATATAATAGTACTTCACAAACAAAGTGGAAAAGAAATACTCAGGCAAAAAATTGTGGTGCTGAGCAAAGGTTGAATTCAATACAAAAAAATATACACTATCAATAGCTCTGTGGTTAACTAAGTTTGCCAAATGCAACCTTGCTTTGTTTCTTTGTAGCGATGGAAATTAATCATTACTTTAGACCCATACACCCCGACGATTTGCCGCAAGATGCCCACGGGCAGTCGTGGTTTACCAAAAGTCAGTTATATATAGATATTATGCCCGGCCTCGACGAGGTGCAAATGGCTATTATAGGTTTCGATGACCGTGCTGCCGATACTGTTCGTGCTGAACTATATCGTCTCTCGCAAATATATCAAATAGAAATTGTTGACCTCGGAAATATTATAACAACGATTGACCCCGAAGATACAGAATTTGCCATTTCTCATGTAATGAGTTATTTGCTCGAACGGAAAGTAATGCCCATTTTTATAAGTGCCGATAATCGTTGGGACTACGCCATTTACCGGGGGTTTGAGGAACAAGATTTAATGGTAACTTTAGGCATGATAAGTCCTGCTATAGATCTTGGAAAGCATGGCCCGCTAAGTAGAATGGTGGTGCATAAACCTAACTTTTTATTCAACTTAAGTTTGCTGGCTTACCAAACCTATATGACCGATCCCTTAGCCCTCGAAGCATTTCAACATATGTATTTCGATGCATTTAGATTGGGCTGGGTAAATACCCATATGGAAGAAGTGGAGCCCGTGCTGCGTAGTTGTGATATACTAAGTTTGGACATGCGTTCAGTAAGAATGAGCGATGCTCCGGGCACTACAGATGGGTCGCCCAATGGATTGTTTGGTGATGAAGTATGCCGCCTTGCACGCTATGGTGGCATGGGACAAAGCCTCAAGGTTTTCACACTCAATGGTATCAATCCATCGAACGATATAAATAAACAAACTGCCAAACTTGCCGCACAAATTATATGGTATGTAGTGGATGGTTATATGGCTCGCCATCGTGAACATCCTGACGAAAATCCTGATGATTTTTTTAAGTTTGTAATAGGTTTAAAAGACAACGCACATAGTATAAATTTTTATAAAAGCAAACGCACCGAACGCTGGTGGATGGAAGTGCCCACGCAGGTAAACCAACATGCACACCACGGCCCACATATGGTTCCGTGCTCCTACCAAGATTATCAACAAGCATGTAAAGACGAAATACCCGAGCGTTGGTGGAATATGTATCAGAAGTATTTGGGATAATAGCACACCGTCATTGCGAGCGGCTCCCGCGTGGCAATCTCATGAATCGAAAACGAATTACGATTTACTCCGCCGCGGCGGATTGCTGACGCCTGATTGTTGTAGACAATTGCAACCCTGAGCAGCCTGCCATGAGCTTAGCCGAATGGGAGTCGAAGGGTGGAGTTACGGGTCACGATCGCCTGATAGCACAACGTCATTCTGTTCGCCGCGGCGAAAGGGCATAGTCTATCCTTAAAACTATAAACTGAGCTTAAAGACGTGACGAAGAATCTGTTAAATCGGAGACGGGTTTTTATTAGCGGAAAACGCCAATCAAAATTATATATAAAGTAATTTTATTGACCTAGTTTTCTTAATTATATTTGTAGAGAAAAATCATGACACATAAAGCTATACATGTACACGAGTCGAGCCGTCTGCGATAGCCCCGCCGCGGCGGGGGGATGCAATCGGCTTGAGAAAGGAAATGGGTTTGCAACCCAACTATAATATTATATATTTGCCGACAATGACAGGGCGATACAATATAAGAAATAAAGACAGTATGCATTTTCTAACGCTTACTGTTATTGAATGGATTGATGTATCATACCTGTTGAAATATACAAGGAAGTGAATGTGGGATATGTTGATGTAACAATATATAGAGGTACTACTAGTAGTTTTAAAGATAAAAACGGTAAATTAATATCTATATCATCAGTATTCAAGGCTGGTACTGGATTTTTTGTTAATCAATAAATTTAGTACAATAGAATTAACAATAATCAATAAATTAATTTCAAAAAAACCTCACATTCCTGTGAGGTTTTTTTGATTTAAGGCGTAAGCCGCGTGAGGGATAGTAGCGGACCTGCCGCTGGCAGGCCGCAGTGAGGGTCCGATAGCTATCGGACGAACGAGGACTTGCAGCGAATAGCCCGACGACGCTTCGGCGGCATGCCCAAAAAAGAGTATAATATTACCCTTCGACTCCGCTGAGGGTGTCAGTAGGAATTATTATAGAGATGGTGGCCAATGAGATGCTGAAACGAGTTCAGCATGACGCTGACGCCTGATTGCGTTGCCGTTGCGACGTCACCCTGTCCACGATAACTATCGGGATTGTTTCAGGGTCTATAATTATTTCAACCTTTCCTTCAAATCCAATCTATGCTTCCTTGCTGTATCAATAGCAATATCATAACCCGCATCGGCATGGCGTATAACACCCATGGCTGGGTCGTTGTGTAATACACGTTTTAATCGGATGGCGGCATCTTCGGTACCATCGGCTACTATTACCATACCTGCATGTATACTATAACCCATGCCTACTCCGCCACCATGATGCAGCGAAACCCAACTTGCTCCGCCGGCTGTATTTATTAAAGAGTTTAATACGGGCCAATCGGCCACGGCATCACTGCCATCGAGCATAGCTTCGGTTTCTCTATTGGGCGATGCAACAGAACCTGTATCTAAATGATCGCGACCTATTACAATAGGTGCTTTTACTTTGCCAGTGCGAACCAATTCATTAAATGCCAATCCTGCTTTTTCTCTTTCGCCCTGGCCTAGCCAACATATACGAGCAGGTAATCCTTGAAATGCGATACGCTCACGAGCCATTTTCATCCAGCGTTGCAGCCCTTCGTTTTCGGGAAACATTTCTATAATAACTTTATCGGTAGTATATATATCTTCGGGGTCGCCACTTAGTGCTACCCATCGGAAAGGACCTTTGCCCTCGCAGAAAAGCGGACGTATATATGCGGGTACAAATCCAGGAAAATCGAATGCGTTTGTTACACCTGCTTCCAATGCCCGTGCACGCAAATTATTTCCATAATCGAAAGTAACAGCTCCACGCTTTTGTAATTCGAGCATTAACTCCACATGGTGAGCCATGGTTTTATAAGAGAGCTTTATATATTCATCGGGATTTGATTTACGCAAAGCATCTGCAACTTCTTCAGGCAATCCTTGCGGATAATATCCTACTAAAGGATCATGTGCACTGGTTTGATCTGTTAATAAATCTGGAGTTATATTTCTTTCTATCATACGTTCGAGCAAATCGACCGCATTACAACATACCCCAATAGAAACTGCTTCACCAATATTTTTATGTCGCACAGCAAGGTCAATTGCTTCATCGATACTCATACACATCATATCTAGGTAGCGTGTTTCCAAACGCTTTTTGATACGCCATTGTACCACATCAGCAGCCAAGCAAACACCACCATTCATAGTAACAGCAAGTGGCTGTGCTCCGCCCATACCGCCAAGTCCGGCAGTTACGGTAAGTGTATTTTTGAGTGTGCCATTAAAATGTTGCTTTGCTGCTTCGCCAAAAGTTTCATAAGTTCCCTGCACAATTCCCTGGCTTCCTATATATATCCAACTGCCGGCAGTCATCTGTCCGTACATCATCAAACCTTTGGCTTCCAATTCGCGGAAATGCTCCCAGGTAGCCCATTTAGGGACCAACATCGAGTTGCTAATTAATACACGTGGGGCATCTTTATGCGTAGGTAAAATACCAACGGGTTTTCCGCTTTGTATTAATAATGTTTCATCATCATTTAAATCTTTCAGTGCTTTTACAATTAGGTCGAAAGCCTCCCAATTGCGGGCTGCTTTTCCCAATCCACCATATACAATTAAATCCTCGGGACGTTCGGCCACATCAGGGTCTAGGTTATTGCAGAGCATACGCAATGCAGCTTCTTGTATCCAGCCTTTGCATTGCAGTGTGGATCCTGTATTTGCTCTTATTGTGCGGTGTGTAGTGGTCATTATATATTTATTTGGTGGGGCAAAAATAATATATAATTGTGGCATATATATTTTCAAGACACGACCGATATTTTCGCAAAGCTATTTTCGCCGTCTCGCTCGCCGCGAAGGCGTTCATTTTTGAAGCCAAAAACGAAGCAAAAAGCTTTTTTATTTACAAAGGTGATTTTTTGTTCCGAAGGGTCGGAACAAAAACCGTGGTCAGAACAACAGTGCCGTTTCCAACCGCCGCATTGGGTAGTTGCTTTTGCAAATGTGCACCCTTCTAGTGATTACAATACTGTTGTTCAGCCACTATCACTATTGTAAATAAAAATGTATCCGCCCGAAGCTTCAGGCTATATTTCAGGCTTTTGCAATGTGCAGAATCTTTTGCTACCTAATTTCTAATCTGTCAGTATTAGTACCACATTTTTTTTTCTGTAGGCAACCTTTGTGATAAACTCGTGTAATGCGTAAAGCAATTAAATGATTTTTATAAAACAAAAGAACTTACTATTATTGCTTCAAATTTCTGCACCATGAAAAATACAACTATTAAAATAATCCTACTTTCACTATTAACAATTCCTTTTACAAGCAATGCACAGAAATACAGAAAGATGCTTGGGGATAGCAGCCATTATCTTGGGTACTATAAACAGAGATTTGAATTGATAGAGGGTGTTGGATTATTAGCGGTCTTTTTCAACCATTTAGGAAGTCTTACGAAAATCTAATTAGTTGCAAATATATTGATGGCGTTCACCAATATAAAGTACCACATGGAACTATTATGTTTGATGATTATCTTGATACATCTTGCTTTGTCCCGTTGCGGAACTTTGGCATCTCTCAAATCGAAAGCAGTTTTTCTATATACCCAAATCCATTCAATAATAAATTGACTTTAGAAGGTAAACCAATACAAAATTGCAAAGCAGAAGTCTATGATATAACAGGAAAATTAATTGAGACTAGTATAATAAATGGCAATGAAATTAATTTCAAAACTTATTATACAGGCTTGGTATTAGTCAGAATTATTGATAAGCAGGGAGCTGTGATAGTGGTTAATTATTAATCGGTCAGTTGATGCAGACGAGAATAGTTAATGGCCTAGCGGCAGGTAGTTGTAGATTTGATAACTTTGCAATCGCGGAAGATTGCAAAGTTGTCAAATCTGTGCTGTTAGTGCTGGCGTCAGCAACATTAACAATTAACAATTAATTCTACTTTGACAAGTTAGCTTTATGGTGATCTTTGCTTTATATCATAGGCTCTTTGCTTATGTCTGTATTCCATTTGTAGCCATACCTGTTGTTCGTCATCATGCTTGTTACTATATGTG
>Ga0163151_10004224_pt1 | contig 19601 bp, 11 predicted proteins | sample OliLakLV19MP5IB2_FD_145596 | JGI IMG/M metagenome (GOLD analysis project Ga0163151, IMG submission 145596) | Freshwater microbial mat bacterial communities from Lake Vanda, McMurdo Dry Valleys, Antarctica - Oligotrophic Lake LV.19.MP5.IB-2 | ecosystem: Environmental > Aquatic > Freshwater >... | reverse complement strand
CCTTAAGCCTTTGTTTAAGCATGTAAAAGCGCCGCTTTTGGTGCCCAGGAGGCTCACCAAATCGTTTTTAAAATTGCGGTGATTTATCTAGCGCCAAAGTTCACTTAAACGCCTAGAAGTTGGGTAAAATTCATGAAACTCGACTAAAGTTTTAGTACGCAAAGCCGATATACATAATAGGCAATTATGTGGAGCGTGCGGCGTGAATGTTATTTCGGGCATAAATAAATCTATTCAAATATTTAGGCGATTTCACAAAGTCGTGATTTTCGCATTTATGTTTCCGATTCTCATGATGGGCTATACAAACTGCGGTCAATTTGATGTTAACGATCAAACTCTGTTTTCAAAGTTTCCGCCAAAAGTTCTCAATATAAAAGTTAAGAAATACTGCCCCGCAAGTGGCAGCACTTTCAAACAATATTTCGTGATTAACGCATCAAGCGTTGTAACGGCTGAAGGTAACTTCACACCTGATTCAGATCGCGATGGGTTGTCAGATGACTTTGAAGAAAATCAAGAAAACCGTGATGTCTTTGGCATCGGGCCCGACGGCGAAGATCTAAATAATGATGGGTTTCTTGACGGTTTTGATACTAACTCTGATGGTTACAATGATTTCTTGATGGTCAAAGCTGGTTACAAAAAAGATGATCAAAAAAGTTTACCCAATTGTCCAAATGGTTACAGTTTTGATGCCGATAAAGACAACCTCAATGATTGCGAAGAAGATCTACTAGGCACAGACAAAGACAAAGTTGATTCAGATGGTGATTTGATACCTGATGATCTTGAATTTAAATTTGGAATGAATCCTCTCTACGCAAATGATGCAGCCTTTGATCCAGATGTAGATGGCTTGAGTAATCTTGAAGAACTAAAGAAAAATTCTCCTCGATTTTTATCTAACAGTCTTTTAATGCTTCCGTACCCTCCGGTTTTTCAAAATGAGTTGGTGATAAGTGAAAATACAAATCTTGGATCATGCTACAATCTTACAGTTAAAAATATTCCCGTAATGAATGTTAAAAACGGAAATGATATTCGAATTATTTTTATCGAAGATAATGCCGGCCAGCATCAAGCACAAAAAATGAGCGCCGTAATTGCTAGTGAAATTAAAAATGATACAATGATTGAATTTGACTTTAAAGATGGTGAAATTTTAACTTTTACAAATCGTGATGTGCCTGTTGAGGAATTATTTGAAGGAGATCAAAAATGAATCTCCGCTTATTTTTAAGTAAACGCACTGCAATGTCGATCTCACTTTTAGCAATCAGCTCTGTGCTAATTATTGCTTTTAATAATTGCGGCGACCCACGCATTGATAAAAAGAAAACTTTACCCTCTGGTGAGCCACTCATTGATAATCAAAAAGCACTCATCGAGTTTTGTACTGTTGACGACGTAAAGCTTCGCACGCAATTAAAATTTGTTTTCGTGATTGACCATTCTTCAAGTAACATTAACCTAATAAATCGCCCAGACCCACTTTCACCTTTACCACCTACTGATCGCCAAGGAACACGCCGTTATGATCCACTATTACAGTTTGTAAGTGGAGATGCATTAAGTGCACAGCCAGATTTATTTTATACAATCATCAACTTTAATGACACCGCAGAATATGTAACTGGTTACGAAAGTAGCGTAACAGATCAACCCGAGGTTTCAAATACTAACAACTCAATAATCGACAAACTTGGTTTTGAAAAATCAAAAGTACTAGAGCGTGATAGAGGTGGCACTCGCTATGATCTGGCATTAGATAAAGTACGTGAATTTATTTACAACGATCTAGACAGAGTAAAACTATTAAATACACAAAATGAAATCGTCACCTCTGCATATGTTGTTTTCTTTATTTCTGATGGCGAACCTGATGAAGGCCTTAATGCTAGCGTTTACCGCGCAAAAGTAAAATCAATTATTTCACCTCCCGATAGTAAGCTGCGTTATCTTGATCGCGTGACTTTTAATACGGTTTACTATTATCAAAATCATTCACCCGTTGCTCAAAATATTTTAAATAGCATGAGTGATGAAGGCAAAGGTCTCTTCATACAAGCAGCCGCTGGTCAGGCAATTAATTTTTCAGAATTTGCAGCACCACCAAGACTAACAAAATCTACTTTTATGGAACTCTGGATTCAAAATACTAACACAATATGGTGGCAAGGAAAGTTTTTAGCCGACTCTGACGCTGACTTTTTACCCGATGAAATTGAAAGAACTCTTGGCAGTGATCCACTCAATCATGATTCTGATGGTGATGGCGTACGTGACGGCGTGCAATTTTCATCTACTGGAAAACCCTGTAGTTCTACCAGCTGCGCAACAACAAGTGCTGTCAGTTTAAAATGTGCAAATATTCCCCATTCAAATTCAGCGCCATTTACATTTGAAGATACAGATGGTGATTTTTTAAATGACTGCGAAGAGCTCACACTCAGATCTGACGTTGAAAGATTTGATTCAAATAATGATGAAGTTCCCGATTCATTGGCACTTCCAAGCGGATTACCAATCGTCGGACAATCGGTAGCTATTCAAACAGACAATGATATGGATGGCAAAAATAATTACTATTCATTAAAAGAGAATTTTCCACTGAATAATTTTGGAGTAAAATCTCCAATACTTTTTAAGCCAATGTCTTACAAAGTTTTTCAAACTACCCCTAATGAGGCTTCACAAAAATGCTATCATTATGACATTGAAAATTTAGCTACTCTTCCACTAGCAAATGGGCAACCCAATCAAATCAGAATTCATCTCATTGAAAACGTAACTCTTAGTGGACGAAAAACCACATTACGCACAAGCACTAAACCTCTTCGCGGTATGCGCATTGAATTCACACACAAAGATTTTAAATTTTCTTCAGCTAATTGAGGGTATGCACTACAATACATCTCAATATAGCTATAAATATCTGATATTATTAAGTTTTATTCTTGTTTAAGACTTAAGTTTCTAGCCCTTGATCCGATAAGTATATGTGGGTAATGCGGGACCCTTTTTAGAACGTATTGAGTCGGAGAATAAATGGGCATAGGCAGTAAACCAGCATTCAAACGAATCGCACTGACAGCACTTTTTGTGCTGATTGGGTTTACGCTTATTTTTTCTTACCAAAATTTTGCTACTGTGAATCCTCAAATTTGTAATAGCCACGATATAAATACTAATTGGGAAGAAGTTGATCGATTTAGCTATACGAAAACTTTTAATGATGGCGGTATCACCGCCGCGGGGCATATTGATAGTCTGCAAATTTCTGATTCAAATAATCTACTTGGGCAAGAAATTGTAACAGTTGTTGGTCATGGTGATTCTGGAATTCTTAGTGGTAGCTCAACAGCTTCACGTACAAAACGTTTATTTGTTAGGCGTATACCGATAAATGGAACGCCAGTAGCATCAAAGGTTCAAAACCTTCTTGATTCCGACAATCATTTTTTTCAAGCGAGCAAAGTAGATTTCAACGGCAATGTTTTCGCCACAGGTTTTTCAAGCTCAGGTTTATGGCGCTCACGAGTGCTTTTTAGTAATCCTAGTGATATTACAAAAAGTAATTGGTTTGAAAATCCAAATATCACAGTAACAGGAATTGAACCAAGCGATAGTAGGTTTAGTAAGAGTACATTTTTTGATCAAGGTCGCGATGGCGATATTTTTATGGCTATCCGATCACAAACCAGTGCACCACAAGTAGTGTCTTTGTTTCGCAGAGATAATGGTAACGGATCTTGGACTTCGCTAGCTAGTCACGATTTTGGTATTGCTATCGAAGTGAATTTGTTTTTCAGGGATAATAATAAATTTCTCTATGTTTTTGTCACAGATAAAACATCTGTCGAAATCGCTCGCGCATTTAGGGTTGATACCACAACGTTTCTAAATGCTACGAAAGTGACTCTCGGTGATTTAAATACAGCTGGCAGTTTTAATTTCTTAGCCAATCAAAAGAAGTTTAAAATGATAGATGGCTTTTATGATGAAAAAAGAGACCGCGTATTTCTTGTCGGCCAAACAGTAGACGCCACAGGGTTAGCATCAGCAGCTATTGTCACCACTACCAGTGATATACGCTCACCGCCTTCAACACAAACATGGACTTCAATTTCAAAACCACTGAGTATTGGAAAAACTTCTAGATTTACACGAGTCGGCATAGATCGTGATGGAAATATTTTTGCCTTTGGTAATGGTTTAGATGCAAATAATAGTGAGCGAAAATTTATTGTCTCAAGTTCAGATGGCGGGACTACTTGGTCAGCGCCATCAGCTAATTGTGACGGTACAGGATTTTGCACATCAATCAGCGTTGGTGGAAGTTCACGAAGCGTAGTCGTACAGGGCAGCAGCGGAATTTGGAGCAACGGCTCTGCGTTTAGTGGCGTCATTGCTGATCACACGAACGATGCCATATTTAAAAGTTTCAGCGAAGATCTTTTATCAATTGTTTCAGATCAAGGCGGAAGACTCTGGGCACTGACCGACTCACCTTCAGGCGCAGGAGATAACACACTTAAAACTCTAAAAGTATATAAAATGTCATGCAGTTCAACTCAAGGCAGTGCCGCATGGCCATCAGTGAACAGGCCACGCGTTACAATTGGTGTACCAGCAAAACCCGTATTAGTTTTTGACGATATAGCGGGGCAAACAAATCAACAGGTGCAATTTAAATGGTCTCATGTTGGTGGGTCACTTTTTTATAAAGTTCAACGCCAAAGATCAAGTGAATTTTCTTTTTCTGAAATGCCTGTTGCTGGCTCAGTTTCATCACCGACAATTCCGATTTATGCAAAATTGGCAACACCCAATGTAAATGAATTTATTTTTACTGATACACAACTGACAAACAATGAACCTTATAAGTATCGCGTTTATGGTGTAAGTGTTGATGGAGATATAGGCATTATTTCTTCTCCTGATTTAACTCTCACACCAAATATTCCAACCCCATTAAAGCCATCAATAACATCAAATGGCGAGAGTCTTGCTGGTAATAAAATATTATTAACAATAAATCGTGGAGACGTTTTCACTACCCGATTTATCTTACAAAGACGTGAACTTCCAAGCACCATCTTTACGACAATAGCACCCAATCTAACTGCATCTGGTAGTAGCACTGCTTTTGAAGATTCAGGATTAACTACTGAAACTACATATGCGTACCGGGTTACTCCGTTCAATAATGAAAATGAAAATGGTCCTGTATCTGATGAGAGACAAGATACTCCACGATTTCCACCACCTCCACCTGTAAAGCCATTTACACCCGCAAGTCTAACAGCCGCAGCTCAACACACTCCATTTAAAGTTACATTAAACTGGGCAAACGGTAACGGCGATGCAACACATGATGGCTTTCGAATTACCCGAAGCCTTGATGGTGGTTTAAACTTCATCCAAATTGGTGGAATCGTTTTGCCGACGACACTTACGCTTACTGATGATACTGGCGTTACAGGAGGCCAAACACCTCAATATAAAGTGACATCACGTTTTGCAGCAAATACTTCAAAACCAGAAAGTGATCCAGCCACTGCTTCAATCGCTGTACCTACTCCAACTCCTGTACCTCCAAGCAATGTTCGTGTAACGCAAAGTACAATGACACTTACACGTGTTGCATGGGATGCGTCACCTTTAACTCAAGCTTACGGAGTTTTTCGTAGTAAAGATGGAAGTTTAAAAAACCGAGTACAGGTATTCACCAGTACACCTTTAAGCTTAGAGTTTCCAGACACCGATGTTACAGCTGGTAGCACTTATGCGTATTGCATAAAATCATATTTAAATTTTGGCACAGATAGTGAACTTGAAAGTGCTTGCTCAGCACCTGATGTCGCAATTACTGCACCAACACCAGCACCAACACCCAATCAAGGATCATGTATTATCGCCAGCGAAGATATCTCAGCTAATTTACCCATGGGATTTTTCGCTCCCAGCGCTGGGCAAGGTTATCAAAAAAGTAACATCACTACTGGCGTACTAGCTGATCTAGAACAGTTTTGCGCACAAGGGCCTTTCGATAGCTTAATGACAGATTATTGTAGGCTTAACACAAAACAAGCACAAGCCTGCGTAGCTGTTTATTTACCCAACGGCAATCAAAGTGGAACAACATGCAAAACAATCGTCGCTGATATTTTACAGGCTTCAAAACGCCAGTGCCCAAAATCAGCCGGAAGTGTAATTTCAAAAGGTGCAAATGCTGATAAATTTGATCCGCCAAAAATTAAAAAGAATGTCATCAATTCAAACCCAACTTGCGGAATGATCTCTACAAACTCTGACGGACCAACCTCAAATGGTGGAATGGGCGCAGTTGCAACAGCGTTTGCATTCTTAATGATTCCTGCATTTACCACACTCTCACTTCGTAGAAAAGAACGCGAAGGAGGGTTGTTATGAAAACCAGAGTGCTAAGAACTCTAGGCATAATATTTGTAATGACACTTCTTTTTGGCAGCTACATGAATTGTGCAAGTCCTAAAGTAAGTAGACCTTTACCTAAGGGATCACTTTCACCAGAAGAACTTTTACGACAATCTTTGCAAAACAAAGTTTCAGTAGATTTTTGCACAACACCTGCGCAAAGTTTAAATTCAAAAATTATTATCATTGCAGCAATAGATATCTCAGGCAGTAATATCAGCTGGGAAGCGTCAAACATACCCACTGACTGTAAAGGCCTCAGGCGCTTTGAAGAACTCAAGGCGTTTACTAATAATCCTGATTTACCAGATCAAGGAAACTATTTTTTTAGGCTTGTTAAATTTGGTAACGAGGCAGCTTCTCAAGATGGCACTGACGACTCTTTGATAGTGCAAAAGACAAATAAAAAATCTGTTTACACTGGTATGATCAATTCAGCAAAAGCTGAAGCTCTCACTGGTGAACCACAAGAAACAAACTATCAACAAGCTTTATCTAGAATAAAAGCTGTTATGGAAGCCGATATTGCACAAGCAAAAATCGTCGATGATACACTTAATTTTATAGTAGTATTTTTATCAGACGGTGTTCCACTTGTGCGCGGAGTAAGACAAGATTATGTAAATGGCCTACAAAATACCGCAGGTTTAAGCGCAATGGTTTCTGATATCATCGCACTTGGCAAATCTGAAGAAAATCAAGCTAACGTAGAAAGTATTGTTTTTAATACTGGCTTTTACTCAGCATCGCTTGCAGCTGCAACTACAGCTTGTTCTCCACCACCACAACAGCCTGGCGAACCACCTCGACCACCACCAATACTTAATCCAGTGATGCAACAAGAAGCAAAAACATTACTTGATAATATGGCTAAATCAGGCGACGGAAGTTTTACTGACATCGGTACAAGTAGTATTCCCTTTGATCAATTTATTGCATTGGGTGCAAGACTTCTATTTGAACTTAGTGATGTATGGGTTACTAATCTTAATTCGGCTTGGTGGAATGGTAACTTATTAGGAGACACTGACTCTGACGGCATACCTGATATAATAGAAGAAGAACTTAAATCTAATCCATTTAATGCAGATACTGATGGCAATGGTGTTCGTGATAGTATTGATTTTTTCACCTCAACAAATCACGAGCCATGTAAAAGAAAAACTACTGGAGCCTGTGAAGTAAATTTGGCACTCAAAGCAGAATGCATTTCTGCCGGAGCTCAGGTGCTGAACGGACGATTCAAAGATCGTGATTCTGATATGCTCAATGATTGTGAAGAATTTTTACTTCAAAGTGACCCAACTAACCCAGATTCAAATGGTGATAATATTCCAGATGAATTTGCATACCGTCATGGCTTTACAATCAATGGCCCTGCTACAGAGCGTTCTTCTCGCTCGTTCTTAGACGGCATTCGCCTTGATTTTAAACTTTTAAATTTTCAACCTCTAGATATTGCTGCCAATAATTTACCTGCTACTTTTTCACCACCCATAACACAACGACTGCTTAACACAAGACGTACTGACGGAAGTAAAACCTGCTATTCACAAAACATAGAGCCCATCACTCATATAGCCGTAAGACCACAGGGTGGTATTGAAACTTTTGATAATAAAATCCAGGTACTCATTTTAGAAAATCAAGCCATTCTCTCAAGGCGTCAAATCATTCGCATTGGCGAAAGAACAATGCAAAAAGGTGTTCCACTTAATTTTACAGATGACGGGGTTAATGATTTTCCCGTGAGGTTAAACAATGGCCAGTAGATATATAAACAGAACATATTTCATAGTCGCTGGACTCTCATTACTGGGCGCGCTCATCTTGGGTTTCGGTCAGGCTTGCGGTAAGTCTGGTCAATCAATTTTAGCAACACGCGTAAGAGCGCCCAAACCGCTACCGCCCCCAGCATCACTGAATGCATTTCAACCGCCACTTGCTCCGCATTTAGTTTGCAAAATGTTTTTAAATTCTGCTCCAACGGTTTTTAGAACAATAGATAGTCAGCCAGCTAAAGAGGTTTTTGATTCTCGCGTATTACCCAAAGAAGATGAAAATTTCACCATTGATTGTCGAAACACTACAAGTGGTGTGGTTGACAATGTTAATAAGCTTGAGTTTAAAATTGAATTTCATGACTCAGATTTTTTACCTTTGGATTTAAAATCTACCTTAAAAAAAGATACAGCACCCATATTTAATTATGCAGTAAAAAATGGCACTTACGTTGGTACAATTACAGCAACAGACACCTTAGGTTTAAAATCATCGCGTGATTTTTTACTTCAAGTTAGCTGTAACAACACTCAACCCATCACTCTTAACATGAATAAACTTATTATTAAGCCGGTTCCTGAATTAGACCGCACCGCTGCAGATCAAAATCGCGCCACTGGAGATCGCTACGAATACAATCCGCGCGACCCAAATAGCCCTAGTGATATAACAAAATCTATTGTTGTTTTACCACCCGGTTCACCGGCCAATGAGCTTGATAAATATGTTTACTCATTTGATTTTAACGGCGATGGATTATTTGACCCATACAAAGATGGCCGCATTTTTAAATCATGGTCTGAGATGCAAGAAAACTTTGATGATAACGATGGCGTGGTTGAAGAGGGTGACGGAAATCCATTCAATAGCGTGTTTAGTTATTTCCGCGGAAAATGCACACTCATCGACGATACAAGTTCACCCGGAAATAAAACATGTGAAAAAAATGCGAACAAAATACCGGTTATAAATACAAATAAAAGAGTTGGTGTTCGTGTTTTAGATTCTGTGTGCAATGTTTATCAAGAAGGTTTTATCGATTACAATTTTGGTGTTGATGAGAACAACCAACCTTCGCTGCAAGCTACACCCACACCCGCTGTTCCAATTACAGATCAACCTTTTTACGAAGTTGCAGGAATGTTCCCAAATCAATTGTTTGCTATATATTTAGTTGCTGACTGGTTACCTATACGTAATCCAGCCAACGGTGTAATGAATGACGATAAGCGCATTGATAATATTCATTATGTTGGCGTCACACCTTTAAAAGAGCGCCTCAGCAATTCAGATCGATTTTTATTTCGCTTCAATAGAGGTATCGGTTTTACTGGGCAACCTCGACACCTAAGTACCGTTAGCATGCTAGGTAGTACAAAATATTTTAGTGAAGAAAACAGAGGAACTCATGGCATGCAAGTGGGCCTACTCTACCAAGACCTCACTGTGGCCTCTGAAAGTTTATTAATAAAAGCTAAGATGTGTAAAGGTGGCGAGACAGCATATGATCCGCTAAATCCACGGATCATTACACCTTGCATACAGTTTGTGAATGTTTCTGGCGCAAGCATGAGTGAAACCTCAGGCCTCTATGGCACTGACATTCGCTATGCTCCAAGTGACACAAATTCATGTGAAGTCGAATATCAAATTGTACGTACCGAGCCAGGCGCTGCGGCATGTTTACTTTCAGGTGGTGTAATCGATATTTTTCCTTCTGGGTTATTGCCACAAAACATTACCGTACGCGAAGGTAAAGTTGTTGAGTGGGTAAATAACAATACCGCAGGTGCTGTACAAGGTACGCTTAAAATATATAGACAAGGCGCAACACCTACTGATCTTACAGAAGTATTCAGCAAAACTATTGCTGTTGGCGCTCGAGAAATACCGCCCGAAAGTTTATTTGCGAATCCGGCAACATTTAAATATGAGTGGATTTCATCAATCACAGCACCCAATCCACGAGTTGGTTTTGTAAGCGTTATCGAAGATACCACAACAAATCCCAACTCAAGCCCTACACCTACACCAACACCGGTGCCACAAGGTGGGCTCATCGACCTTGAAATTTCAGGTCAGCTACCAACAAAAACTACGCAAAAAGGTTTCAAAATTAACTTTAAAAATATTGCAACTGCCTCATCTGGTGAAGGCATTTTGCGCGTTTATTCTGCCACCAAGAGAACGCAAGCTGGGCAACTTTTGAGCGATGGCCTTGACTTAGATACACAAGGAAATATCAAACTCACACAAATCGCTTCACCACTAACCCCTACAGTTTTTGATATCAGAATCGGACCCACGGCAACGGCTGAATTTTTATTTAATACACCGGGAGTTTATAAATACACATGGTCGCCAAATACATCAGATGCTGATGGCGGCTATATTGCCGTACTAGATACATTCGTACGGAATCAACCACGGCCATTTTCGATGCAGATCGACGGTAAAATTAAATGTACGTCACTCGACAATGGCGCCGTTGAACCAGAGGGTGGCACGATCAAACTCGAAGATGCCGCCCCAACACCACGCGATCTTTCAACGAAAAAAGGTTTTAAAGTGATCTGGACTAATAGCAACACCGTTGGTGCCTTTGGAACATTAAAATTATTTGAAGCAGATTCAACAGTTACCGGGGGTTTTAAACCATTTCTTGTTAATGGCGCTGCATTTGAAAGAGGAATTTCAATTAATTCTTCGACTGACTTTACCTTTACTGTACCGAAACTTTACAAATATACATGGACAATTGGCAGTCAAACTATGGAGGGCACCATAAATGTTGTCGATGCCCTACCCACAAACCAACGGCGCTTTATGAAATTTGAAAGCGGACGATTTAATCTCAGAGTTGGAGAATCAGAAAAAGGAATTTGCGGTGAACCTGGTCCAGGCCCCGGCGATGATGGACCACCACCCAAAGAGCCACCAGCCTTATAAAGTGGCAAGAGCCGCTTTTGCCTGCCTGGGCAAAACCACCCATACTTAAACAAACAGCTAAAACGGAAAATTCAAAAACGCCTGTTAGCGTATGACAGTTGTCTAAGCCTGGTACACGCCAGATTGAATCTATTGAATTTGGCTGCTGACTCGTACAGAGTACTAGTAGTTTTAACTACTTAGCGTTTGTGCATGGTCATTGCAAAATCATGTGCTGGAGAGATGATTTATAAGGAGAAACCGATGAAAATCACAGTAATGTTTTTAATGGCGCTTATATATGGTTCACAAGTTTTTGGTGCCGCGGAAGTAAAATGTAAATCCTCACATAGGTTTCCCTACAGTGTGGCCATTGAGGGACTTTCAAGTGAAAATAAGAAGCTTGTGACCATCAAACGTAAAAATAGAATCGTATATCGTAATGTTGTAAAAGCACATGAACAAGCCAATCAGAAAGATTTTGTTTTAGGCCGTCAATTTGCGATGAGTATTTCAAAAAGAAATTCTTTTGCCAATCTTAACGCCGTTGTACGTGAAGAGGGTGGTCGTAAAATGATTGCTGATGGTCACATGGCGTGTAAAATTTTGTAAGTTTGCGCTGAGTTAAAGATATTGTTAGCTCAGATTCTTCTTTGATCCGTTGAATGTTTCAAGTAGACTCTTGCCATATTAAAAATCAAAAAAATCGCAAGGGCTCAAATGTCTCGTATAGCATCATGGACACACAACCTTAATCCAGAGCAATGCAAAGCTGCACTTCATAACGAAGGGCCGCTCCTTATTCTTGCAGGCGCTGGTTCAGGTAAAACCACAGTACTGGTAACACGGACAGGGCGTCTTATTGACGAGAAAAGAGCTGCACCCAAAGAGATCTGTGTGCTTACATTCACAAATAAATCAGCTCGTGAACTTAAAAATCGTGTGACGGCAAAACTTGGCGACCAAGCGCAAGGGGTTTGGGCTGGAACATTTCATTCTTTTGGGCTTCAAATTCTTCGGCAATTTCACAAAGAGGCGGGGCTTCCTAAGTTTTTTGGAATACTTGATTCATCTGACAGCCAATCTCTTGTTAAAGAAATCATGAGAAACTTTAACCTTAGTGGAAAAATAGATTTTGATGCTGGTAAGTTATTATCTGTAATGGGTAACATGCGAGCCCTTGGAAAATCTGAGAACCCTCAAGACGATGAATACAGTACGGCGGCAGAATGGTGTCTGCCCAAGTACATGAAAAAATTAAGTCAATTGGGAGTTGTTGATTTTGATAATCTCATTCAAAAACCTTTAGAGCTTTTTGATAAATCTAAAGAGGTTAAAGAACGGGTACAAAACGCTTTTAAGTTTGTGATGGTCGATGAATTTCAAGACACCAATAAACCACAACTGGCTTTGGTAACAAATGTTGTTGAAAAACATCTTAATATTGCTGTGGTGGGCGATGATGATCAATCAATTTACGGGTGGCGTGGGGCATGTATTGAAAATATTTTAACTTTCCCGAGTTATTATGAAAAGTGTGCCGTAGTGAGGCTTGAGCGCAATTACAGATCAACTCCTGCAATTTTAAATTTGGCAAATGCTGTGATTTCAAAAAACGAGAAACGTCATGCTAAAAAATTAAAATCAGATCCAAATGCTCAAGAAGGTATTTTACCTGAAGTTTTTGTCTATGAATCTGAAGAAGAAGAAGTTGAAAGAGTGATTGGTGAAATCACAAATCTCAAACAAAGCGGCAGAGAACACCACGAGTTTGCAATTTTATTTAGGTCAAATAGTCAAGGAGCACTGCTTGAAGCTGAAATGCGCAAACAAGGTATTCCTCATCAAATCACAGGGGGCACTGCATTTTTTGACCGTAAAGAAATTAGAGATATTTTAGCGTATTTAAGATCAGCTATTCGGCCTAATGAAGTTAGCTTTAGACGTATTCTCAATGTTCCTTCTCGTGGTATCGGAGAAGCTACTGTAGATCTAATAGCTGAATCCTCGAGTCAAAATAAAACATCTTTTTATAAAGCAGCAAAAGAGTGGAGAAATTCAGAGATTAATGAAAATGCGGGTCTTAGTATTGATCAATTGATAAAAGATCTCGACAGTCTTGTTCCTGATCTGGTTGCGACTGATTCAACGCCTGGTGATAAACTTATTAATTTTCTCACTCATATTGGGTACAAAAATTATCTTGAAAAAGAATCAAAAGATTCTCTAGCTTTTTCAAAGCGCTGGGGGCTTGTTGGAATATTTGCGCAAGTGCTTAATAAATTCGCAGCGCACAGTGGTCGCACTGAAAAAACCATTAAAGGTTTTATTGATGCCATGGAGCTTCGTGATAATCAAGATGAAGAAGATAAATCTTCTGTGAGTTTGATGACTCTGCATTCGTGTAAAGGTTTAGAATTTCCAATAGTTTTTATGGTTGGTATTGAAGAAGATGTAATACCCCATCGAACTCTCGGGTCAGATATTAGTGAGGAGCGCAGGCTTTTTTATGTAGGTGTGACGCGTGCTCAGGAACGCTTAATTCTCAGTCGTGCTAGGCAGCGCAAGCGTCACGGAAAACTTATTCCTTCAGCACCATCAAGATTTTTATTGGAAATTCCTAAAGAACTTTACAAAGAATATGAACTTGGTTGGCGCCCATTGTCAGGAGATGCTAGAAAATCGCTTCTAGAGGATCTTTATAAAAAACTAGCCTTTGATGCTACAAATGAAACTGGGAAACTATAAACATGTCGTTAAAATTTAAAAAATTAATTTTTGCATTTTTAATTATTTTTGCATCACCTGTTGTAGCTCACGCATTTGGTTTAGAATTGCGTGGTAACTTTGGTGGTACTTTTGTTGACCCCGGTGGAATGAATCTTTTTTTGCGAAATAATGGGATCAAAGAAGTCTATGTGTACGGAAATGTGGGGGGAGACATTATTATATTCCCCATCATTGTACCTATCGGAGTTGGTGCGCGTTATGAGTACAATGGAGTTAAAGTTGATGCCATAAATAAAGGTGCAATTAACGAAGGTGAGTTGCAAGCTGCAAAGTGGTCAGCACTTTTAACTGCGAGAATTGTACAGCCCGCTTTTTACGGCGGTTTGATTTTTACTTTAGGGGTTGATCATAAATCTACTTTTACGCTCCGAACACCCTCTGGCAAGCGAACCTATAACGACAATCAAGTTAATACTACGTATTCCATTGGTTTTGATTCTGGGTTTAAAATTTTTAATATTAGATTAGGTTCAGAGGCTGGTTATCAAAGTTATGTTATTAAAGAAGTTAAAGGTTCAGCAGCAGGTAATAGCGGGATCAGCATTGATCTGAATGGTTTTTACGCCATGATACATATTGGAGTTGGATTTTAATAAAAAATACCCCGAGAACATTCAGCATGCTCTCGGGGTTAATGTCACAAAGCCATTTGAGCATTAAGTATAACGAGGGTCCCGTCTCTGCCAGCCACCGGATTATATGTTCCTGATGAAACGTTAACACCTGCTGTACTTGTTGATGAAGTACTACTCATGTTTTTAAGCACAGTACCAGCAAGTTGAATTTTTGCATTGTGACTATGAATTAAATAATTCAGCCCAAGTGTATAAGCACTTGATGATGAAGTATTTGGATCTGTAGTCACTTGAAAATTTTCGTAACGTAATGCTGGCTGAAATTTATCTGACACGTCATAGGCAACTTCGGTGGTCATGCCGTTTCGATCGATGTCTAGCTCTTTAGCTTGTACACCTTCTGCTCGCAATTGTAACTCATCCCACTTAAAACGCAGATTTCCGCCATATCGAGTACTACTTCCTACTACAGCTTGGGATTGTCCGTAAAAAGCTCCAGCTTTAAAAGCATCAGATATTTTATAATCAAGGCGTGTGTTTAAATCTTTAGAGTTATTCGTGTCATCAATATTTGCAGCATTTGAATTGACGTTTGGTTGACCGTTTGAAGCCATGAGTTTTGCTTGCAACGGGCCAAATGTTCCATTGAGCATCATTCCTATATCTCTGCGATCACCGAAGTATCGTGAGACATACGCTCTTTCAGGAAATAAAAGTTCAGATGATGAATCAAGTCCTTCTGAAGTTGTGGGAATTTTAAATTGACCAGCTACGATTTCAAGATCTGGATAAAGAGTAAAAGCTACTCCTAAATCTTGAAGTACTTTATTATCATTATTTGTAGATACACTGCCTGAGCGAAGGGACTTTGCCGGATCAATCATTACAAACCAACGCGTGTTTTCTACGACTGATCCACTGAGTTTAAGTTCTGCGCGGCGAAGTCGGTAATTAAGGTGACTATCTCCTGTGCTACTCAGAATAGTTGTGTCATCAATCATCCAGGTTTGAAGAAGGACTCCTAGTTTAGCTTTTCCTTTTCCTACAGAGAGGGATTCCAATGGCACATCTTCAGCAAAACTAGAAGATGTTGCCAGTAGTGCTGTAATGGCGAATATAACCAAATTTATTTTATTCATTAAAGGCCTCCTTAGTATGTTTATTTACTTACGTATTATGTATCCCAGAATTGGTCAAGGTACTGTTAGGACTGTATTATGATTTATTGGCTGGTGGTTTATTGGGTGTAAATTTTTAACTAGATTTTTTGAGTGATGCAAGATTGCTATTTAGCCAATGACGAATTTTTTGCAATTCTGTGTCATTGAGCCCAATAAAGTTTGCACTAATGAAATACAATCCTGCATTTGAAGGATCACGTGTGTAACCGGTGACACGTAAAATAGGTGGCTCGATGCCAATTTGTTGAAAAAACTCACTATTCACTTTAACTTTTGTATCCATAGGTGCAAAGAGGGGAGACCGTAAAGTCAATCCTCGCTCAGAAATATAAGTGATCTGTGTATCTACATCCCATTGAGCTTTGCGACGAACCGGACCTTCTGGAAAACTTGTAGTAGGTACTTGTACTGATTTCTTTTTGAGAAGTGCTTGAATTTTTCCAAGTAAAATCATGGGATCAATTGGCTTAATAATGTAATCATCAGCGCCACTGTCTAAGCCCAACTGAATATCTTTTTTATCACGACGACCGGTGAGCATTGCAATGGGAATGTGAGCAAATTTTGGCTTGCCACGAATAGTTTTAATGAGTTCATATCCAGAAACACCACCTGGCATATTAGCATCGGTGATGACCATATCAAACACTTCACGCTCCAGCTTGTCTAAACCATCTCGTGGATCTGTGCTTGTAACGACAGAGTAGCCAGAACTTTCAAGTATGTCCTTGACCAATTTTAAAGTTACTTTGTCATCATCAATGAAGAGAATATTAGTCATGTTCTTTCCTCACCCACTATTTCGGAACAATGCTCAAGAAGCTTGAGGAGTACTAGTCTTAAGGCTAGCTTCTAATTGATTCTTTGCTACCAAATAGGCACCTTCTAATTCATTTGTTAAATGAACGGCAACTCCTGAAATTACTCCAGACTTTCCTATTTCTTAAAGCTTTCTACATAGATCTGAAACTTGGATAATACCAAGGTTTGAGCTACTTGACTTAAGTGCATGGGCCTCTGCAGCCAATGCTTCTGCATTATTTGTTAAAACAGCTTTTCTGATTTTTTTCAAATAAGGTGGAGCTGTTTCAAAGTACAACTGAGTAAGTTCATGAATCATATTCGGTGCACCTGGGCGCTGGAATTTTTCTAATCTCTTTAAGATATTCCAGTCAATTATAACGGGAGCAGAGTTTTGGGTTACTTGTGCTGGTTGTTCAGTTTCAATCGGTGATGCAGTGTTAACAACTGTTTTATTTGAACTATGTCTGAGCCATTTTTCTATTGTTAAAGCAAGTCGTTCAAATTCAATTGGCTTAGTAATGTAATCATCCATTCCAGCTTCGTAACATTTTTTTCGATCGCCACTTGTGACATCGGCAGTCACTGCTACGATGGGAACATGTCTTGCCGTTCCAAACTCATCTTTTCTAATTTTTCGAGTTGCTTCATAGCCATCCATTCCTGGCATCTGGCAATCCATCAAAATTAGATTATAGTTTTTCTCTGAAATCGCCTTAAGAGCTTCAAAACCATTCCCAACAGCCTCTGCTTTAAGCCCAATTTGTTCGATCATTTCAAGAACAACTCTTTGATTAACAAGATTATCTTCAACGACCAAAAGATTCATTGTAGCTTTTTCGCGATCAGTGAGACTCTGAGCAACAGGTTGAGATTCAATGACAGGTTTATTGCCATTTTCTAATTGCATCGTAAACCAAAAGACCGAGCCTTTGGTTTCTTCACTTTGAACACCAATTTCACCGTGCATCATTTCTACGAGTCTTTTACAAATTGCTAATCCAAGCCCCGTACCACCAAATTTACGAGTTGTTGATGTATCTGCCTGAGTAAAGGGTTGGAAGAGTCTATTTTGTGCATCGATAGAGAGACCAATGCCTGAGTCATGGACTTCAATTCTTAATTCAACGTTATTATTAATTTGTTGCTGACGTGTTACGAGGAGAGACACTTCACCTTGGCGGGTGAATTTCACGGCGTTTCCAAGAAGATTTACAAGAATTTGCCTAATTTTACCAGGGTCACCTCTTAAATACGGTGGTACTTCGGGTGAGATATCAATGCGTATTCCGATGCCTTTTGTTTTTGCGCTATGATTTAGCATTTTTTCTGTGTCACTGATGACACTTCGAAGATCAAAATCAATAGTTTCAAATACCATTTTTCGAGATTCAATTTTTGAAAAATCTAGGATGTCATTGATTAACGTTAATAGAGCTTCTGCAGACACTCGAATAGTTTCAGCATACTGTTTTTGTTTAGGATTAAGTTCTGTGGAGCTCAAAAGACCGGCCATTCCGATAACACCATTCATCGGTGTGCGAATTTCATGACTCATATTTGCTAAAAACTCAGATTTAGCTAGGGAAGCTTCCAGCGCCACTTTTTTAGCATTGATTAACTCTTGTTGTTCACGTTTTTCATTAGAGATATTTTTAATAAAGCAGTAGTGACCACCAAATTGATGATTATCATCGTGTGTGAGGATCATTGTCATGCGTAGATAGCATTGTGTCCCATCTTTTTTCTGAGCAACGATTTCAATTTCTTGTTTGCCATTTATGATTATCCCTTGATGCGCAGATGCCACTTTTTTCTGATCAGCAGGAACAATATGGGTGAGCCAATTTTTACGTTCTAATTCTTCAGTATTGTAACCCAACATTTTTGCATATGTTTTATTGACGTTAAAGTAATTACCCCTTGCATCGACCCGTGCAATACCCTCAACGGCGTGCTCAAGGGCTGTGCTCATTTTGCGTAATTCATTTTCAGCACGTTTTCGCTCTTCAATACTGCGAGTAACGACAAGTCTTGATGCAACGAGAAACGTAAAGGCTAAAAAACAAGCAAGTACAATTGTATTATGCGACCTGCTTGCAGCACTTTCAGCGTCAAGAACATGCTCTTCGAGCATACTTCGTTCTTGTGTTTCAATCTGTGTAGTGACTTTGCGGATGTCTTCCATGATGTATGCACCTTGAGTGATTAATGGCTCAAGACGTTCTTTTGTATAGGATTTACTTTGTCTGAGACTCACGATGCCATCTAATTGACTGAGTTTTTCTTTGATAAGTGAGTTGAGTTTTGAAATTAATTTTTGTTGTTCTTCGCTTTCTGATTCTGCAAAAAGTTCAGAGAGATTTTTAAGATGTACATCCATATTTTTAATTTTACTTGAATACTGTTCCAAAAACGCAGGGTCTTCTGCTAGCAGATAACTATTCATTCCACTTTCAGCTTCTTGGAGTTGTGACATTGTGGCTTTAAGTTCGAGGAGTACTTGATTTGTTTGTGCTGTTTGCCGAGCATGTTCTGTCAGTTTGACTTTTCCCTTATGCGAAAAAACAGTAACTGAAAGTAGAATTGCTATAACGAGGCCCAGCCCGATATCAGATTTTCTAAAAATCGAAACCAGATCTTGAAGTTGTAAGTTGTTAGTATTTTTTGGAGTCTGGTTTCTCATGTATCACTTATCGGTTTTAGACTCGCAAAACTGAATAAAAGGCTTGCTTGCTAAATGTCTATATTGCGCGCAGAGTCATTTCGTGAACAGGCATCTAATTTGCAATCACTTTGCTGAGTTATGGTTTTTAATGAAGGTTATAATTGTTGGAGAATAGAAAAAGCTTCTAAAGCGTCAGTGATTATTGACGCTGAAAGTTATTTTGAAGCATTTGTACTTGCAGCTGAAAATGCAACCCAATCTATTTTTATATTAGGTTGGGATCTAGATACGCGTATCAAGCTTAGACCTTCATTTAATTTTCCAACTTTAGGTGATTTTTTAAAGTCACTTGTACGTAAAAATTCTAATCTCAATATTCATATTTTAATTTGGGATTTCACATTTATTTATTAC
>Ga0163151_10004222_pt1 | contig 19611 bp, 31 predicted proteins | sample OliLakLV19MP5IB2_FD_145596 | JGI IMG/M metagenome (GOLD analysis project Ga0163151, IMG submission 145596) | Freshwater microbial mat bacterial communities from Lake Vanda, McMurdo Dry Valleys, Antarctica - Oligotrophic Lake LV.19.MP5.IB-2 | ecosystem: Environmental > Aquatic > Freshwater >... | reverse complement strand
GATATGAATTACACTGGTCTCTGGAGGATCACGACACGAACAGAAAAACTCAACAATAAGTATATTATTGGTTTTATTTACGATCAAAAAATATAATTTTTTTATGAGAAATACTTTTGCTACACGTCTCCGACGGAGACAACGGAATCGACAAAAAATACTTAACTTATTTGCTCTTCTGTGAGCAATTCTCTTGCCAATATATCCAGCTTTTGGTAACTATGCTCAGGACTTTACAGGTTCTATTGTCAGATGAAATTACGACTCTTCAACAATTATTTCTATTTATGATCCTGAATCTGGTAATTATCTTGTAAATAGCCTTTTGGATGCGAATGGCCTTGGGGAAAAAATACCGGGAGGTGATGACAATGATTTTCAGGACAATATTGTAGAACCTATTGAGGATATTGTGCCATCTCCTGTTCCTATTGCAACCTCGGTGCCACAAGAGGATCCTAAGAAGATTTTGTATCCCATACATACGGTTACTCCCAAACAAACACTCGAAGCTATCACGAAACAATATGCTATTTCCCTCGAATCTCTCAAAAATGCTAATCCTGGCTTAACTGCTGATCTCAAAATAGATCAAAAACTCGTTATTCCTACCATTAAAGGTGTAGAGCATGTTGTCAAAAAGGGTGATACACTTTCTGAGATTGCTGCTCAATATGGAGTGAATAATCTCTATCATATTCTGGTAGCTAACAATCTTACTAGCGCCTCCAAGATACGTATAGGGCAGAAACTTTTGTTACCAAACCCTACCAAAGATCCGAATCCAAAGAAAATAAATACTCCTGAACCTGTTGCAAAAAAACCAATCAGCTCACCTTCCTCTACTGCGAAGATTCAAGATAAACCAGTAATCACTCCAATGACACTTACTTATGGCACGTATTCTCTTGATTTGAAGGTGGGAAAAGGATGTCGTAATTTTGCTTGGTGAAATTGTACATGCTTCGTCGCAAAATATAAAAATGTTACTTGGCGATGAAATGCAAAACAATGGTTAAAAAATGCTCAGAAAGCAGGGGCTGCAACTGGTAAAGATCCTAAACCTGGTGCTATTGTTGTGTATGATTGATATGGGTATTCTCCTTACTATGGTCATGTTGGAATCGTTATGGAAGTCGGAGAGGATTATATTATTGTCAAAGATATGAACTATAGTGCCTTGAATCAAATCACGACACGACGAGAGAATTATATTTCTAATAAGGCGATTCAGTGATATATTTATGTTGATTAACGAGTATTTTTAAACCTCACAATATTTTTCTTTTTTTACAAGCGTATCAAGAGTGTTTCCCTTTCTTTTATAGATAAAAATAGGTACAATGGAGCGAAATAACCTCGTGCATTGTGATGAGATACAAAAAGATTATTACTTGGTTTCTGATTGCATTCTTGATTTCTCAGGAAGTTTTTCGTATTCCATATTCTCTTTCTACCGCGAAAGCCCTTGAAATAGACAGTCATGAAAGTATTGTTTCCCTCATTGTAGAAGAGAGTCTTTTCAAAAAAATTCCTCGTGATATCGAAAAGTATGCTATGCGCGTACAATCTGTTTTACCTCGTACCCGTACTGTGATTTTGACATTTTCTGAAAATACTCATCCAGTTCTGATTGCTTCTGCAAATGAACGATTGTATTATTCTGGTCTCCCAAATCATGGTAATAAAACGCAAAAACTCGTTGGAACGATTCTGATTGGTAATATTCCACTTCCTACTGTTCATAAGGAATCAACGAGTTTCCTCTCCATATTTCCTTATATTGATTTCGATGAGCCAAATTTTGTTTGGAATTGGGAGACTAATATGTACCAGTATCTCTGAGTAGAAAAGAAGAATCCAAGACCGGAACTCTGGCATTCTGTCATTGCTCCCCATACTGGAGATATTGTACAGGATGCAAAAAAAATTCAGGACTTTTTTGCTCGAGTATATCGTTATGATAATAAACAAGATGAGTATGCTAATCTCGGTAAAGATCCACAGGTTTTTTATGCAGATAGTGTCCGTGATTCTCGCGCGACATCACTATGATCACTTGCGGCGTATGAGAAACTTTTTGTGCCAAATCAGGAACATTTTTTCTACAACAGATATACAAAAGAGTTTGCAAAATATCTGTATGAAAATTATATCAATCTCATGAAAGGAAGTGGTACTCCAAATGTCCCATCCTTCTCAAATTGGTCGCCTACTAATAATGCTCAAAATCTTACCTTACCACTTACACTAGACTCAATCAATGAGTCATCAATTGGGTCATCATCTTTTCTTTCAAATGCTTCAGATATTTCAACTCGAATTTTTGCTCGAGAACTTATTCCGGGATTTGTAAAAACTCTCAGTGAAAAATATATTGGTGATGTTTCTCGTTGGGTTCATCAGACTGGTCGCTATTATGACTGATATTCCAAGGTACGCCTTGACACTATTCCGGAGCTGATTCAGGAGCGAGATGCTATTTCCTCTCAAATACTCTGAGCAGCAAATAATTCTTTGGAGAAAGTTATTAATGATTATATTGAGGGCGCATTATCAGTTGATATCCCTGTTTTAGTAAAACGTACGAGTTCTGATTTTTCGTATACGAATTATTTTCTTGGTAAAAAGGCATCGACGATGACTCATGCTGCTCAATGTACTATTCTACGTTGATCGACCTTTGGCACTACGAATACAGTAGCGGAAATGAATCATGGTTATCATGTTCAGGCTGTTTCGGATGACGCTGATTTGATTGTACAAGATGGTCAAAGCAAGATTCGTTGTGATGATAGAGTGACGTCTTATTGGGGCTGAAATACACCAATGAATCTTGATTTCTCTTCATGAATATCAGCTCTCAAAAAACATAAATATGATGATTTTTCTCGATCAATATATGATCCTGCATGAGGCAAAAAAACCACAGGGCAGTCATCTCCATTTGATTGCCTCAAGACCGATTTGCTTCTTGATCCCTATGTAAAGAGAGTGCCTCTCTTTCGAAGTTACAGAGAGTATAAATGGCCGAAAGAAACAGATGGTCAACGGTATTCATGTGGTACTGATTTTACTACAAGAACAGAGTATTTTAGACTTGATCCGAGCCCTGAAACACGCGAAAATATTTTTCAGACTCTCACTTCTTGCCAGGGGTCTGGCGATGTAACACTCCTCTCAAGAGATGGAAATGTTGCTGCAAAATGTACTTCAAGTTGAGCAGAAGGAACGTATAAATTGATATCATCCCTTATCAAACATACTTCTCCAGATACAGAAACATATGGCAAACAACTTACTTCCCTGGCAAGTCCGAATCTTCCAGTTGATGAAAATCGGTATGTTGTATATATAAATAGGAATTTACAGGAGAAGCGTTTTGATTACCCAAATGTTTTTGATATTACTATTCCTATCGGTGCAACTGATGATGAAATAAAACAAAAAATACAACAATACCTTCGCTCATTTGATGCCAAAATTGATTCCTCTGAGAATGTAGCTGATATGGGTGTATTTGCTCAACTTGTTCCAAAATGAGGTATAAAAAATAAGATTTCTCTTGTCGACATTGTTCTCTCAAGCCCTGGTTTGGAGGATAATTTGGTTGCTTCTCTTCGTTGGAAAAATCTGCCAACTGCGATGAAGTATCAACAAGGAATTACTGATGGGCTTCGCGGGGATAAACTCAAAAATGTTGCCCTATTTTGAGATCCTAATCGGAAATACGAAATCGCCTATATGTGATGACAATGAGATGCGAAAAATTTCGTTCTTGGATATCATCCTGGTTCAAATGCAGAATATCCAACATGGTATCAGACTATCCTCGACAACCAGGATGCCTATGAAGAAACACAAGATAACACATCTTCATATCAAGTACCCGAGGATCCTTTCTCTCTTTCTTGAGATGAATATGATTCACTCTTTGGTACTGATATCGAGGAGCCATCTCTTCAAGATGATACGAATAAATCTGATAATTGTAATACTGAGAATGCTGTTGTTATTTGGGAGTGGCCTTCTGCAATTCAATGTTGGCTAAAAAATCTTTTTAAAACGGAATGGGAATCGTGAGACAGTGATTTCTCTTTTGACTGGCAGCCATATCTGTCTTTGACATTTGGTAATCATACTATTTATTCTACTGAGAATACCGTCAATCTTCCACAACTCGATACAAATTCCAATATTGTTATTGATAGTATTGAAACTACTCCACAATCTTTCACTCTTCGTAATATACCATCAAGCTATATATTGGAACCGAGGGCATCTATTATACTTGAAACATATTTGGAGCAAGGAGGTATTCAGGCGAGTGATAATACTTCTCGTATAGATCTTGTCCCGCTGAGAATTGCGAATTTGGACACAGGAAAAATATTCACCCCGAGTGATCCTGAATGGGAATCTCTCAGAAAGGAGTCGCTCTCTCTCGCATGATCACCGATTTTGAGAAATGGAAAAGCTGTCTGGACCATACGCTCTCTTGTAGATATACGTATGTCGTTTGAATTTGAAACACGAGTTCAGTCTCGGAGTACAGTGTATGTTAAATCAGCTCCTTTTACTCTTTCTCCGGAATCTCGTTTCCCGGCATTTACGCTTCTTTCGAGTTCTGGGGCTCTCACCCCAAAGACAGTTCGTGCTGATGATGATGGTATAAAAATGCTCTTTCAATCTGAGAATTCTCCAACAAAAGTAGACATTGATTTTGTCGACTACATAACTAATAAAAATATCCTCTCACTTCGTTCAGTTTCTGTAATAGACAATATCCTGAAGATAGGTAGTCCTGCCGCTGACCCTGTTTTGCATAGGGCTGGAAAATATCGAGTCACGCTTACCAGCAATGGAGTGAGCGAGACGACAGATCTTTTTATTATTGCAGGATCTCCTCGTGCACTCATTACAAATATTCCCAAAATTGTACTGGCTAAAGAAAAATATATTGCAGATTTTTCTCTCACTGATGTATGGTGAAATACAATTAATACAGATTCTTGGACAGCCACACTCCGCACCTCACACCCTATTATGGCTGGGGAAGATACAATACCGTCTCAGGATTTCACTTTTCCTCTTTCAAAGAAATTTTATTTTCAACCATTAAAAGAAAGTACTATTGAGTTTGAGATACGGGCGGTACATGATCAAGAAAATATTCAACAAACGTTCACTACCACAGCTCTCGATGACATACAAATAGACGCTGATATTACTCGTTCTGGAGCTATTAAGGTCTGACAAAAACTTCCTGTTGAATTTACCATTAAGACAAAACAGGGTTCCGTAGTAACGAACTGGGATATACCATTAAAGATTGGCAATAAGGGCACCTCAGCATATCTAGAAAATTCTTTGGTCACATTCTCGTGATGAAAGTGAAAGGCTGTATTGATTACTGGCACACAATCAGGTAGTACACACTTCTATCTTGCAGAAACTTCAACAAGTAAAAAGGTTGGTGTTGGTATAGAAATTAATCCTGATGCCCCAAATCGTCTGACATTTTCTGGACCTGAAATTCTTCTGGCACGCCGTGAACAGTCTCAGGTTCTTTCTGTCAATATATTTGATAAGTATGGTAATTATATTCATCCATCTACTGTTGATATTCGACTGCAAACTGACAGGCAAGATTTGTTAGAATCCTTTAGTAAGGTAGAGAAAATTGAAGGAGATACCTACGGTATTCGTCTGACGAGTCTTTGATACCCATGACGAGTCTTGATCCGATGAACTCTTTGGGAAAATGGTGCCAAGAGTAATAAGCTTTCTTTGGAAAATGTTTGGGAAGTTCAGATTTTACCAGTTATTACATCCACAGATATTACAAAAAATACATGGAACGCTTTGACACATGTGCTTTTATGAGGTCCATTTGGTCAATTTGTAACATCTGGATATTTTGCTGGGAATCTTCTTTTCTCTCCCAATACTGAAGCGCTCAGTGTGTCTACTCTTGTTGATAATCCTCGTCCATGACTTTTTTCATTAACAAGTTCTGGGGCTATTACACTTCTTGGAATGCCACATCTCGGCGCTGGACTACATGTGAATTGGTTACCAGATTCTACTGGTCTTTTTACTCTTCTTATTTCTGATAAGCGTCTGTGAGAGGTTGCAAAAATCACCTATCCTCGTCTCTCAGATGCTGACTGAATATTTTTCTCACCGTCTACTGGAGATGTAACTGTAGTAGATAGTACCATCCTACATCGATGAATACCGATTACCTCAATAAAAAATATTTTTGAAATATCTGCATTATCATTTGCTTTTATACCGGATGCTTCCACTATAAAATTAAATGTTTCTTATCAGAATAAATCTATTTGAGTATTAAATATTGCGTATGCAGAACGATCACCGACAACTTCTTGAGTGAATCCAAATACGTATTCTCTGAAAATGTTGATGTCAAATATGGTGTCTGATAGTATTTGGTGATCACATTCTTCGGCTGATCTTCGTGGTGTAATGGTTTTAGAATCGGATGCACGGTCATCATATGTAGGATGACCGGTAGAAGATGGATATTCTGCTTATCCAGATAAATATGGCATGGGTTGGACAGAGACAAATCTTGGACTTTTACAATTTGCTTCAGGGGCATCTTGGGCAGAAACACAGCAGGCTTTTGCTGACTATGTGACCATCACTCTCTGAGATCCTCTTATCAAGCTTCCAGAATATAAAGCTGATACCTCTACTTGATTTGATACCGCTCTCGGAGTCCCCGTATTTATAGGTTCTGATCCTATTGATACTTTTTCTTTCTCTGATATAAACAATGATCAGCAACAAGATATTATCGTCACTGACACAACTCAAACACTTTCAGTGGCTCTCTCAAAAAAAGATGGGACATACCTTGATATGGGTGAATTTCTCTCGTTTGAAAATGCTCGTGAGGGATCTATTCGTGTTGGAGATTTTTTCTGAGATGGATATGCGGATACAGTTTATGTAGATACAAATTGAATACTTCGTTTTGTTTCACATGATATCAAAAGTTCACGTGAAATTGATATTGTTTCAGATAGGAATAGGGATATATGACAAGTCACGCAGGTAGAAGTATCCGACATGGATTATGATGGATTTGATGATATCATAATTCTCGATACTTTAGGACAACTCTCTATTTTTTATGGCACAGAGGATCAACGATTTATCTATCAATTTGTTGACCATGTTTTTGATTTTGCGTTTGCTGAAAAATCACTTTTTTCAGGGGCAGTGTATTATGAATACCCTGGGTTTACATTTCCTGATTTTACTAAGACTCCAGATCCTCTCCTCCGATCACAACAAGAACAACTACAATCAGTTTTATTTACTTCCGTCTCAATTCTAGATACTTCTTCTCATCAAAATACCACTACTCCGGCATCTCTCGGTACTCAGATCTCTCAGACATTTTCTGTTGATGCAAATGCTGGAGCAGGTACTTCACTCTCAAGTATTGGTAGTGAGTATGATGCTCTCGCAGGACAGTATGGCAGCTCACTTCGCGTGAGTCAGTCAGCTATCTCTACAAAAACTTTATCACTCCTAAAGGCACCATTTATTGATAAGAATATTCTCTCTATAAATAAAAAATATTCTTCACTTGAGAAGGATGGTAGCATTATAGAAGGGGCACTTATACAAGGCGTTATTACAATCAAAAATACATCTTCGACTCCATTATCAAAACTTGTTATTGCAGAAAATTTTCCTTCCTATCTTGTATGACCTATCTCAACCTATACTCTCAAACGAGGATGATCTGGAACTCAAAGAACATTTGTAGCTTCTGCAGATTGATGAATAGCTGATTTGAGAGATGTCAGCCTTGCGCCAGGTGAAGTAGTTGAAATTATCTATAATGCAAAATTTGCTACATTTTCATTTGGAAGATTTAATGTTGGTCGGTTGGAAGATAGACAAGATCCTCTGATAAATATTGAAGTTCCGAAGGATAGAATATTGACCATTAATTCAGATGCGAATAAATTAAATACGATTCCAGAAAGAGATTTTTATGGCGCTGAAAAATACGGTGATATTAGGATAAATCCAAATAATACATGTGGAGGCCCACTCTTTTTATGGAGATCACATAACACTTTTGACCGCACGTATCAAAAGACTCTTATTGTGAGAAACATTGAGGATCCTGATAAGACAAATATGGATATCAGTAATGATCCTCTCAGCTCAGATGATTCTCTTTCATCCTCTTCAACTCAAGCTATTGCAGAATCTCTCTGAAATAATCCATCTTCCTCAGAGCTTATAAATATTGCAAATACCTATTCCTCTACAGCTCAAGATGAATTAGATACCTATAATCGTGATGGAGATGGTGATGAAATACCTGATAGATATGATGAGAATACAGGTGATGTATTTACTGTAGAACAATCCGGTAACTCATTACAAATTACGGTTGGACTCGGAAAGCTCGATGAGACTCTGGATAGTGCTATTGAGGGTGTAGAAACATTTATGAGTGGATTGAGTTGTGGTTTTGGTGATGCAGGATGTATTGCTCAACCGATGAACTGGACTGCTAATGTCCCAGGGAATACCATTACAGTCCTTGGTTATGCTGTTCCGGGTATTAATCGGGCCCCCATAGCTTGTTATAAAGACGTGCGGTGCGGTATTCCTATATTTTCAATCCCCACTGCATCGTATCCTTATTTTTGGCCACCTAATCCAGAAGAGGGTGGAGGCGCTTTTGATATTGGGACTGGTTCTGCGGTTGTTTCAGAAAATACTACTTTTACAGGCTGATATGGTACGAGTCAATTCCGTCTTTTTATTGGTGCTACACTGACTGGCGCAATTACTGAAGTGCTCTGTTTTTGACCTAATAACATCTCAAATCCTATTATCAATCTTCCTGGTCTTTTCCCGATAGCATTTCAGGGAAACTGTATTTATGCAACACAAGCATTGACGCAATGTAGTGATGATGGGGCTGATGATATTGTGACAGAATTAGAAATGGATGAATTTGAAGTAGAAGGAGAAAATGATGTGAGTCTCACAGATGGTGATAGTTGCGGATTCTTCTCTCCGGTTCTCGCTTATCCAGAATCGCTCACTAAAGCAGTGAGTGAATATATTGCACGACCTACTATTGCGAATCTTGATATTCTCCGTACACAACTTGCCAAAAATGCTTCACTTGTTACAGGGTCCTATTCTGCTGATACGAGTTTGTTATTTTCTTCTTCATCACCTTATTCTGGCATTCAATGAACGACTCCTAATGCTTCTATTACATATCCTGAGATTGGAAGTGGAAATGGGATGATCACAGTTAAACTTGATAGTACTGCTTTTGATATAACAAGTGTTGGTCCTATATTTGATATTCAGATGAAGAGTATTTCTGCTTTCCCTAGATTTATCATGGATTGGTATCATCGTCAGCTCGATGAAATTGTATCTAGTTTCTCGAGTCTTCCAGATATCAAAATATTCCTTCCTGATTTAGGTTCATGATTTGCTGATGGAGGCTGGATTCCGGAATTTAATAACTCGAATACTTGAGGCTTTTCTTCACCCGATCCAACCAATACGACTGCAGATGCTTTGACTCCATTTGATGTAGCAACGAATGCACGTGATGGTCTCGTTTCTGGTATCCAGGGGGGTATCGGATGAATTCAGGCTGCATTTGAATATCTGAGTTTACTACCGATGGTGGATGTTCATCCAGAAATCATATCTCTTGATCTTCCTTGGATGGATCGTTCGGCGATGCAGTCATGGATCTACCGAAATGAAGCTATCTTGGCTCAATGGGAAGCTCTACCCGCAAATGCTCTCTGAAATGCTGTCAATACGGGTGATCTTGTTGCGAGTATTCGATCCAATATTGAGACAGTCCGTACATACATGACACTTCCAGAACAACTCCAAAACCTCTTTTATCTCAAGGAGAAATTCCTGTATGAAATACTAAAAAATGTTTATGCAATTCAAGAATTCATGGGAGGATGGCTCTATGATAATGGGGAAAGATTTAAGACCTGGGTTGAGACATTTATTCTTATAACGAAACTGTGGGATTTGTGGCAAATACTTATTGATATTTTTGATGATTATGAAGAATCATGTGCTGTATGCCATAATGAACAATGGAATCTCCAAGAGTGGTTATGGATTGTCATATCTGCTGTTATTCCACCTATTCCAGTTATCAAAATGCCACGATGGCCAGATATTGAGCTGGATTTCTCTGATATTGATCTCGGCATTGATATAGCATATCCAGTCTTCAATTTCTCTTTTTATCCTCTTGAGCTTCCAGATATGCCATCTCCAAGTTTTTCCGGTCTCAATCTTGGTCCTATACCTCAACTCCCACCACTTCCAGATCTAAATCTTGATTTTGAGATACCGACTATTCAACTTCCAAAACTTCCTAATCTCCCACCGGCGCCTCTCATTCCAGAACTTTCTCAATCTATTTCTGTTGTTCTGAAAATATTTAAAATTGTTACTCTAATTCAATGTCTCTATCGACAAGTACCCTTGTCGCCTGAATGGTATGTGGGAACCAAGATTGCTCATAAAACTGACAGACAATGATATTTACCAATAGATTTCCTCAATGTGCAGATGCCAAGTGTTGTTATAAAATGGGTTGATGCAATACGTGTCTCTACTCATGTTAACCTCACGTATGATGTGAATTTTATTATTGAGATGATTCAGTCAGCACTTGAACCGCTCGCTGATTTCCCAAGAGATCTCTCAAATTATACATGAGAACTCCAATCATCTGTGAATATAGATCTTGATTCAGAGAGTGGATCCACTATTCAAACATCTTCAATTGATACTCTTCCATGACTTGTAGGTGAGCTCTACGAACAGACACTACATCCGAAAGACGCAAACCCGTCCGATGAAATAAAAGCTCTTTCAAAAATCCTCGCTACTCATCTTCCTGAAAAAGGAGCGAATGCTTCTTATGAAACACTTCACATTGATACCTACCATGATCGTTTTCAAAAGCAATCAACACGTATTTTAGAAGCTATTCAAAAGGATATTGATACCAATAAGACCTTTATTGTAGATCTTGCTGAGCTTTCAACAGGAAAAAAGAAACCTGAGGAAATAGCATGGTTACAAAATATGAATCCAACTATTTCTCATTTAGCGGCTTCTCCGATAATTTGATCATGATCAGCATTGATTGATGCATTTACAACATTCAAAAATGCTTCGCAGATTCCACGTATTGCACAAAAAAATGCTCTTCTGCCTACTGTATTACTGCCGGCTTCTGTTACGACCACACCAGTTGCCCCTGTGATACCTACCACTACAACAGTTGTTACAAAGAAACAAAATTCTATACAGCTCAAAACATCAAAAGGTTTGTATATAACAAAAAATGGAATATCAAAACGCCTCAATTATTTCTACGAAGGTGGACATGAGAATACTGAATTACTGAAGATCGATGATGATTGAGATGGCGATAAGGATATTTTTTATATCCTCTGAAATACTATTTATCGTAAAGAAAATCATACACAATCCCGCAAGACTATATCTATAACGGATAGCCCTCAAATATTCACTGTTACTACTATGATGCGTGAATTCTTTTGATTAGACATATCTGATGTTGCTATGATTCCACACGATATGCAAATCTTTTTGAGGGAGAACCATACTGCTTGAAATATAGAAGCACAATATATCATTCATAAAAAATCGAGTCATACACAGTTTGATATTTTTACTACTTGGGGACAAAGTAATCCAGAACAGGCCGCATATCGAATTGACAGTATTCTGCCTCCAGAGAATATTGCCACTCGATGATATGCACTCCCAAGACATCCTATACTTTCATCGCTTTCATGACAAGTAATGATTCATCGTAGAAAGATATACAGAACATTGCTCCCTGGTGCAAAATATACTGAAGACACAACAATGCTTCAAAATTTACCATCAGATTTTGTTATTCGTGCAAAAAAAATCGGTTATACAAAAGAATGAGCCACACTACAAATTCTCTCTTGAGATAAAAAAGTGGACGTATCACTTCGCTCGGGCGATGTACTCTATTTTACTCAAGATAGTAAGATAATTCTCAAGAATTGATCACTTATTCTACCATCGGATATATATGAGGATGTTATGGCGGATAGATCGGACATAGGTACACCTCTCTTTCTCGACGACACACTGAAAAATGGCTCAAATGGTTCAGCCTCTGTAAAGTTTCCTGACGGAACTGAGACATCTATTTTCCCAAATCAGACGTGGTCCCTCTTTTATCATAACGGTATATCAACAAAGATACAAGATTTCTCACTTCCCGTTTTGCCTGGATGGTATTATGTTAGCGCTCATGATGCATTTTCCCTTTGAGAAAACCGTATACCCCATGCGACACTTTTTGATGCCTATACTGATAGTGAAGAAGGACAACTTGTCGATACGCTTCCAACAGCTCTCAATTTAAATTTTGATCGACCAACAGAGATAGATTTTCAAGAATATTTTCCACTTGATACTATTTCAAAAGTTGAAGTGAGTGGTTTGTCTGAGGCTTTTTGGAAACAGATATCTGCCACCAAAATACTTTTCCAGACTTCTCAGCAGGATCAATCAATGACATTGAGAGTTACTAGTAAACGAGGAGTCATTTATACGTATTCTCTCACACTCGAGACCAAACCAGCTACCATAGCTATTAGGCAGGTTGATGCTCAGAAAAATTTGTCTGGTACTATTTCTACTCATACAACATTGCCACTCACAATACAGTCTTTCATTGATGGGAAATCATGGCCTATTTCGACACCTTTTATTGCGAAAGAACAATCATTCACTACTTCTTTTTCTGGAATTGTTCCAGAATGGAGTGTATCATATTCAGATCAAAAAGTTTTCTCTGTAAAAAGAGAAACTGGTGTTATTGTTGCTGAATCAGGCATCACATTTGTTCCTGTTGTGCAAAATTGATTACCGCTGATGGCACAGATTCTTCTGAACCAGAAAGAAATCGCTCGGGTTACTTATCAAGCCAATAATCTCATATTTCAACAGATAGCTACTCGAGATTTAGTCCAAAAAAATGCTCTGAATCTTATCAGTTCTCAATTACGTTTGGAACCAGCATCATCAAGTGATACGATTCTGAAATGAGGGGCATATATTGTGGATGAACAATTCAGACCGATTATCGCTTTTGATAGCAATGGTAGAGTGAGGTATCTGGATGCGGATATATCATTTCGTCTCAAGTATGAATGAGATATGGTACTCCTAGATATATCACGATGAAGAGTAGATCTCGGTACACTTGTGCTCCTCTGAGATGCTCTTACATCTTGGCAAAAGTAAACATTTTCTTATGAAAAAACTTTTGACTTTTTTATTAGCACCCATATAATTTGGGTGCTAATTTATTTTTAATATATTCTTTATATGTCAAAGATTACCCCATTACAAGACCGCATTCTATTGCGAAAAATGGAAGGGAAGAAAGAAACTGCTTCGGGTCTTCTTCTCCCTAAAGGGCATAATGAAAGCCCTAATATGTTCACGGTTGAAGCAGTGGGTCCAAAAGTATCTGAGAAGCTTGGTTATGATCTCAAGCCAGGAGATAGAGTTCTCAAAGGGCAATATTCGGGTGATGATATCAAGATAGAATGAGAAGAGAATCTCACCATTGTCGCGGCGGAATATATTCTTGCGAAAGTTGATTAAATGTTTTATTTTTAACCTATTTTTTTATGACAAAAAAACAAGTTCTTTTCGGAGATGCTGGCCGTCTCAAGATGCTTGATGGCATGAAAAAGCTCCATGAAGCTGTTTCTGGTACTCTCGGGCCAAAAGGCCGTAATGTTATTTTCCCAAAAAGCTATGGCCCACCACAAGTGACAAATGATGGAGTCACTATTGCAAAAGAATTTGACCTCGAGGATCCAGTAGAGAATATGGGAGCTGAGCTCATTAAAGATGTTGCCAGTAAGACAAATGATGCTGCTGGTGATGGAACAACTACGGCCACTGTTTTGACCTATGCTATGATTTCTGAGGGTCTCCGAGAGATTCGTTCTGGGATCAATGCAGTAGAGCTCAAAAATGGCATGAAGCTTGCTGCTGCTGAAGTCATCAAAGAACTCACTGCACAATCTAGGCCAGTCTCTACTTCAGAGGAAATTGCCTCTGTCGCGACTATTTCTGCACAAAATGCGGAAGCATGACAAATCATCGCAGATGCTATGGATAAGGTGAAACGTGATGGTGTTATCACGATTGAAGAAGGGAAGACCTTTGGTATGAATGTTACAATAACAGAGGGTATGCAGTTCAAATCAGGGTATATTTCTCCTTACATGATTACTGATACAGAAAAAATGGAGGTTCGTTACACAGATGTGCCTGTATTAATTACTGATAAAAAAATTAGTTCTACAAAGGATATTCTCAAAATTCTTGAATCTCTGCTCCAATCTGGTAAGAGAGAATTAGTGATTATCGCAGAAGATATTGATTCTGAAGCACTTACAACGATTGTTCTCAATAAACTTAAAGGAGTATTCTCTGTTCTTGCCATCAAGGCTCCTGGTTTTGGTGAACGTCGCAAAGAAAATCTCGCTGATATCGCCATGCTCACAGGTTGATCTGTTGTTTCTGAGGAGATTGGTCTCAAGCTCGAGACAGTCGGTATGGAGGTTCTCGGGAAAATTGATTCTATTACAGCTACCAAAGAGACAACAACGATTGTAGCAACACAGGCGGATAAAACTGAAATTGAACAACGTATTGTCGAGATCCGTCGTATGATCGATAAGACAGAATCAAGCTATGATAAAGAGAAAATGCAAGAACGTCTTGCTCGAATTGGCTCTGGCGTAGCGGTGATTAAGGTAGGCGCTGCTACAGAGGTTGAAATGAAGGAATTGAAACTCCGTCTCGAAGATGCTCTCAATTCTACTCGTGCAGCAGTAGAAGAAGGTATTGTGCCTGGGGGGGGCATAGCACTTCTCAAGGCAGGGAAAGTCCTCGATACATTCAAAGCTCCAAACAGTGATCAGCAAATAGGCGTCGAGATTGTCAAAAGAGCTCTCAAATATCCAACTCAAAAAATAGCTGAAAATGCTGGTCAAGAAGGATCTGTGATTATCAATAAAGTCCTTGAGCACCCAGAATTTCAGTTTGGTTATGATGCGGCAAAAAATGAATTTACTGATCTCGTTGCTGCAGGAATTATTGACCCAACCAAAGTGCCACGAACAGCTCTTGAAAATGCAACATCTATTGCTGGTATGTTCCTCACAACAGAAGCTGTTATCTATGAAGTGCCAGGAACCAAAGAAGCGCCTATGGGTGGTGGAATGTGAGGTATGGGATGAATGGGTGGTATGGGAATGATGTAATACTCTGATTTTTTTGTGAAAATAAGGTATAAATAAACCTCCCCTTAGGGAGGTTTATATTTTTACTTTCTATTTCAGTTCCTGTATAGTTTAGTCTGTGGATTATTTTCTAACACACATCGTATCCTGAGAATTATCTTCCTTTTCTTGGTTGGAAAAAGTAACCATCTTGATCCATTTGTTTCACCTCTGCTCCATCATCAAAAATGAATCCGAGTTGTTCCTTTTGGATTCTTTCCATAAAGAATTTTAAAGCAATTGTATCTCCAGGACTCTTCGGTGTCCAATTTCGAGCTTTCCCTAGTTGAGTTGTGATTGGTTCCAATTTGAGCCAATTTGGTACTATATTTTCATCCCATTGATTCATTTGTACTGCTGCAAGAGATTGTACCGGTACCTGGATCTCTGTGGATTTATTAGGATTTCTATTTACCATAACTCTAAATTGATGTAGATTGAGACCAAATTTTTTGAGTGCATTCTCAATCTCTTCATAGGTCTTTCCGTTATTAAATATATCATCAATGCCTATAAGTAGAGATCATTCAGGGATTCATGTGAGATCTTCTGGATGAAAAGAGTGTACATCAAGTATTTTTTGAGTTGAGAGACAAGTAGCTCCGGTCATTTGGGCTATTCTTTCTCCGAGATTCACTTTAGAACGAGTTTCTGGGGAAATAATAATTGTTCCAGGAGTAATATCTGTTGCAAAAAGAGCACAGATTTTTTCTGCAACTCCTGGCTGAGAGAGATGCTTATCTTTGTCAAGATACTTATCACCATGAGTGCCATCTTTATACACTATGTGTTTATCTCCTACATAGGAACCATTTTGCTCCATATCTCCTAATATTTTGTGAGGATCGTGTTCGGCTAGAATAGGCATATTGCTAATATTAAAAATAATTCTATTGAATTATAATACGTAATTAATTATCTTGTCAATTTTTTGTTTTTCTGGATTGTTTTTCTTGGCGCATGTATATAATGTATATTATCTATTCATCTACTCATACCTTATGAAAAAAATTCTTTTCTTCTTTCTTTTATTAGGAATAGCAATATCTGTGTTTTTTCTTTTCTGGAAGAATGCTAATGCACCAGTAGTTGAGAAGGTTATAGTAACAACACTAGACACTATTCCCCAATGAAAACTCTCTTTAGAAACCGCGAATACTGTTTCAGGGATGATAGAGATAATCGCTCCAACCTTAAACGCTCTTCTCCAAAGTCCTCTAACGATTATTGGGAGAGCTCGTGGTCCATGGTATTTCGAAGCCTCTTTTCCTATCGAGCTCCGTGATGCAAACAATGTCTTGATAGCAACAACGGTCGCTCAAGCACAGGGGGATTGGATGACAGAAAACATGGTGCCATTTACAGCTACACTGACTTTCCCAGTTCAACCTACTGGTAGTCAGGGGTTACTAACATTTAAAAATGATAATCCATCCGGCGAGCCACAGAATAGTATGACGTTTGATGTTCCAGTCAATTTTTAGAGACGAAGACCTAATAGGATTCTCTCTACAACAGAAAAACGTATTTGTGGATTCTCGGGGATAAAGGCAGAAAGAAAGAGTCTTATTTCTTCTATGTCTAACTGTGGATCTATGAATACATCAAGACTATTAATCATATGATTTTTCACCATAATACGGAGGATGGTAGGTCATTCATTAATTCGTATGATGCCAAATTCTCGTATCTTGGGGTAGCTATATATTTCGTCATTGACGGAAACGCCACTCGCGTTGATGTCAATACGTGTCATATCGGGTGTATTTATGTCATACAAGAGATAGACTCCGACAAATAAAATTCCGACAATACCAAGTGGATATGCTCCTAACAAAAAACTCACTATAATCAATGTGAGAATGATTGTAATGGCAATCATATACCATTGTTTTCATCGATGAAATCGTGTTTCAAATGCCCAGGAATAGTGAGAGAGATCATCCATATTTTTATTTACATATTATCAAGAATAAAATTGACTATAATCCATGATGACCATGAGATAAGAGCACCTATAAAAGCCATCTTGATTGCTGTTTTACCAGTTTCTTTTGCCCCCTCATTGACGCCACCAAAAATATACATCAGAGCTCATAATAATATAACCCCCAAACTAATATACCCCACGAATGAGAGAAGGGTACTCGCTATGCTGATTATAATACATGGGATATCATTAAATGAAATATTTCCTGTTCGGATTTGTCATTGCGAAATACAACCACTTCATTCTAGAATAGATCATGATTGTGCGAAACTGAATCGAGTTGCTAGGAGAAAGAAGAGAATAATTATTCGCATAAAAGTGATATGAGGAGCTTGTCTACTAGATATTTCGCAATAGTATTAGTAGTTTCAAGGGCGTGGCGGGTTTCTCGTATATATTTGGCGTTTCTTGGAGGTATTGTACCATTTAATACAGCATTTTGCAATCAGGTGACTACCCAAAGGGCTTGCTCTTTTTTGAATTCTTTGCCTAATGTGAGACTAAAAAGTCCTTCCGGATGTCATGTAATAAAATTATCGATAGCATCTTGAAATGGATTTTCTCCCCGATACATTTCTCACGTATCAATTCTGATGATACGTGATTGTAGGGTAGGTATGATTTTTTCGGGTGCTTGGCTCGTTACTAGTATGAGGAGTCTCTGGGGTACATCTTCAAAAATCTTCAAAAGAGCATTAAGAGAATTGCCAGTCAGAATATCAATATTTAAAAAAAGAGCCACAAAAATATCCCCTGCGGCGGTTTTGTACAGTTTTTCTACAAATTTTCGTACCATCTCAACACTATGATTTTTCGAGGTTTTGTCAGCACAATCATACCAAAGAAAATCAGAGATGTTTTTAGCCTCCATCACTTTCAGTCATGATATTTCAACGCCAAAAATAGTCCCTACAATGCCAAAGGCATTTTCCTCAGACACCATCAGCGGCGCTGATTGTCATCCAGACTTTAGTGTATCAATAATAGAAAGAATCTTTTCTCAGAACATACTTTAATTATAGGGATTTTTTATAATACCGCAAAACTCTTTCATTGTAAAAAGAGCAATATCTCTATACTTATTCGTATACGATTCTATGTCTTTTCTTCTTTTTCTACGTGATAGAGTTGTGCCATATTTTTTTCTTCTCTGTATTGTGATTGGAGGAGTATGAGGTATTGGTTGGCTCTTTGCCCAAACATATTTTTGGAATACGTCAGATGTGACTTTTATCGTTGATAATGATATTACTGCTGTACAGATACACATTGCAGCGAGGATTATTTACAAGGATTTTTCTTTTTTTCAAGAGACATACCCATTTCATATAGTATTGCCATATAATAAAGAGTTACTGTGTAGTGAGAAATGTAGTTTTTCTGATATTCCTGCCGGAGAATCAGAAGTTCTTTTTTTCAATGAAAATGGTCTAGAACGTAGTGAGAGAATGTTTATTCTGCCTGATACACAGGGGAGTATTGATATGAGACAAGCCATTCGAATTAAGGATGTAACTATCAGTCAGACTTTAGAAAAGACAGACAGCCTTATCAATGCAGGCATTAATCAAGCAAGTGTTATATATCGCAATGATATTCAAGATTTATTGTTGTTTTATGATAAAGGGTTTCTCTTTATATATGATGGATGATTACAACAAAATATTTTATTGCCAACTCATCTCAAAATTCGTTCTGTAGTACGATGAATGCAAGATGGAGTCTATTATCTTACAAACGAAGTCAATGAGGTATTGATATTTGATAGGTATGGGAGACAAAAAACAGAAGTTGTTACTCACTCAGCTTTTTGAAATGATGATATTGTATGGGGGATCTGAGATGAGGGTGTCATATCTAAGTTGATGATAAGCGGCCAGGAAAGAAAATTTCCTGAGAGGATTTTTTGGTTTATTATCAATCAAAAATCATATCTCTTTGACGGAAATAATGTATTCGAAATCATAAATAGTTAATCTGTCAATATTCGTGTTTTTTCTTTTTTCTGTTTTTTGTTATACTTAGAGGAAGTTTTTGATATAAAAAGAATTTGGTTGCCAGATTCTTTTTTTTACCGAGAATACCGTTTCTTAATATTTTTTTATGCTCGATCTCAAGGCTATTGAAGTAGCTATTAACCATATTGCTGCTGAGCGTGGACTCCATCGT
>Ga0163151_10004221_pt1 | contig 19615 bp, 18 predicted proteins | sample OliLakLV19MP5IB2_FD_145596 | JGI IMG/M metagenome (GOLD analysis project Ga0163151, IMG submission 145596) | Freshwater microbial mat bacterial communities from Lake Vanda, McMurdo Dry Valleys, Antarctica - Oligotrophic Lake LV.19.MP5.IB-2 | ecosystem: Environmental > Aquatic > Freshwater >... | reverse complement strand
CGGGGCTAATCCACCAAGCTGATAGAGATTTTGGATATTCTCGCTACCGCCTGTGACAAGTTCGATCGAAAACATCAAAACATTTACACCAATCAGTCCATAAGTGGCGTAGGCTGGCTTCCCTGTATTTCTACCCGCACCGCCATAGCGTTCTTCGTGATCGAGTTCAGTCTCAATCCGAGCTAAGATTGCTTTGGATGAATCAGTTAGAGTTCGATCGAGATCGACAACAGTATGAGATAGTCGCCAAGTCACCGCTTTTTGGAGCGAAATATCAGTAGAATTACTCAGAGATCTCAACCGCTCCCGCGCTGTTTCCTCCCTACCTGCCGCGATCTCAGCCGTTGCTAGCCAAAATTGCCGCAGTTCATCCGAGAACATCTTTAACCGATCGGCAAATAACCGCTCGACAATTTCTACTTGACCGCAAAATGCTAAAACGATCATCCTGACTGTGTTTAGTGTGGCAGGATCTTTTGAGATCGAGCCATGTTCAAATTTTTCTAACCACTGCACCGTTCCATTTAAGTCACCTGTCTCGCCTAAAGCCCTGATGTAGTTCACGATCAGATCGCGGTCGTTGAGCAACACTTTTTCGGGAAATCGATCGCGTATCCAAACCAGCAGTTCTTCCCATTGAGCATCTACTCTATACAGCATAATAATCGCATATCTGCCCCGAATAGAATTGATGTCTTGATGTTGGGTTAAGATATCCTTTGCCGCCGCTATCTCTCCCATCTGGGCCATTTCGAGCGATCGAATCAGTTGTGGATATTCTTTCAATCCATCCGCAGGATGCAGCCATGACACCCATTTTGCCAGCTTTCCCGCCTGACGATAACTTTGCTGATAGACCAAACGATTAGTTCTGCTAAGTAGCAAGGTTGGCAAGATCACCAAAAGCAACCATAAACTACCACCAGTCAAGCTTGCCCAGTTCGGCGCGATCGATAACATTACACCTGTAACAACTAAAATGGCAGCAGAAACAATCGCCCACCCTCTCTGATCTCTAATTCGAGCCGTTCTTGCGATCGTTAAACCACAGGAAAGGCAGACAGTCCAGACGATCAGATAATTGATATCCATGATTTTTTAGCTGGTAGGATTATGCCCAATTTGATGTCTAGCTTGATGCCAAGCCCAAGCATGTTGCATGATCACTTTGATATCGGCATACTTGGGTTCCCAACCGAGGATCTGACAAGCTTTGGCACTACTGCCCACCAATACAGGTGGATCTCCAGGTCGTCGATCGCTCTCAATAACTTTGATATTTCTGCCAGTCACCAGTTTCGCCGCGTCGATCGCTTGTTTTACCGAAAAGCCATTGCCATTGCCCAAATTAAACACATCACTCGGTTTCCCCTGAAGTAAATACTTCAACCCCAGGACATGAGCCTCAGCCAAATCTGTAACGTGGATATAATCTCGCAGACAAGTACCATCAGCCGTATCGTAATCTAATCCAAAAATTGAGACCGACTCCCGTTTACCCAAAGCCGTAAGTAATATCAAGGGGATCAGATGCGTCTCAGGGTTATGATCCTCGCCTAATCTCGCTTCTGGATCTGCACCTGCGGCATTGAAATAGCGAAATACCACCGATCGAAATCCATGGGCTACCTCAAAATCTTGCAAGATCTTCTCCACGATCAGCTTCGTCATGCCATAGGGATTGATCGGGTTTTGGGGATGATCTTCCGTAATTGGGATCTGGTGCGGTATGCCATAAGTTGCACAAGTAGAAGAAAACACAAACTGCTTCACTCCCGCCGCCAGCATTGCTTCTAGTAATGTCAGAGTGCCAACAACATTGTTACGGTAATACTTCGCTGGAGCAGTGACCGACTCGCCCACATAGGCATAGGCGGCGAAATGCATCACGGCACTAATTTCATGTTGGGCAAAAACTCGATCCAAGAGGTCTCGATCGCCTGTATCGCCAACGATCAATTCTGCTTGCAAAACCCGCTCGGCAAAATCTCGATGTCCGTAAACCAGATTGTCGAGAATAACCACGTCATAGCCAGACTGTTGCAACGCCAGCACCGCATGAGAGCCAATGTAACCCGCACCGCCAGTCACCAAAATTTTCGGTTGAGTCATCCAGTTTGCCAAAGTTGTAAATCACTTAGTTTCAGTTTACAAAGTCGCGGTAATTTTCAGGCAATTTCAGGTCAACAAAAATAAAGCCCACTAGGTGTGGGCTGAGGTATAAATTAAATTAATTGAGGTTGAGGCTGATTACAAACCGATTTGAGACAAGATACCGTTACCAGTGAGAAACTCGGTGGCAAGACCGATCACAAAGCCCAACATGGCAAGGCGACCGTTCCAGGTTTCAGCAAAGGTGTTGAAGCCAAACTTTGGTTCAGAATTTTCCATTGTGGTACTCCTAAAAGTTCTGGGGATTAAAATGTAACGAAATGTAACTCGATAACTTAATAATACTTCAAACTTCTGGAAACGATCGAGTGCATAGGTGAGGTTTACCGAATAAGTTCTATAAGTTGAAATTATCTAAACTCCACATTAGGGATAAAAACCGAGTAAACAGGACTTAAAACATGGAAAGTAAAGTTAAAATGCTTGAAAATCTAGCTTTAGGTCAAAAATCACCTTTAGATCTGCTAAAACAGTTAGAAATCGAAATTCTTCAAGATCCAGATCGATCGAAAGTTTTTGAGATTAACCAATTAAATGTTTCGGAAGCAGTACAAAATCGCCTGAACTTGCTACGTTCTGTCTATCCTGACTTTTTGCAATGCTTAGAAACGCTCAAGATCGATCGAGCGTCGATCGAAACTCTATGGGATCTATGGCTACCTCTGGCTTTGCAACTAGCGGATTTGCATCGCCAACTGGGTAGACCAGTCGTGCAGGGGATTCTCGGCAGCCAAGGCACAGGCAAAACCACACTAGGTCTTATTCTTAGCTTGATTTTGCGACATCTGGGTTATCGGTGCTTGAGCATTTCGATCGACGATCTGTACAAAACTTACGCCGATCGAATGTTCTTGAGATCGCAAGATCCACGTTTGATCTGGCGCGGCCCCCCAGGAACACACGACATCGATCTAGGTATTGAAGTACTCGATCGACTAAAACAGGGTCGATCGCCAGTCCTAATTCCCAGATTTGATAAGTCTTTGCATCAGGGCGTAGGAGATCGAATTGCCCCAGAATCGATCGAAGCTGCTGATATCATTTTGTTCGAGGGTTGGTTTGTTGGAGTTCGACCCATCCCAGTTGAGACCTTCACCACCGCACCGCCACCAATTATCACCACTGCCGACCGCGACTTTTCGATCGACATGAATACGAAACTGCATGACTATCTACCCCTGTGGTCGCGTTTGGATCGCCTGATCGTGCTTTACATTCAGGACTACACTTGCAGTAAGCGATGGCGACTTGAGGCAGAACAAAAAATGGCATCGATCGGAAAGTCAGCGATGACCGATCTTGAGGTCGAACAGTTTGTCGAATATTTCTGGCGATCGCTCCACCCCGAACTTTTCTTGACCCCGATCATCCAAAACAGCGAACTTGTAGACCTAGTTATATCGATCGATGCAAATCATCTACCAAACAAAGTGTACAAACCCAATTAGGAACGGAAAATAAATAAGCTAGGTAAATCAGAATTGCCTGAATCCGCAAAGTGCTGTAACGGCGGGCGTATCAGCGGACGGACTTGCAAAATAAGCGTACCTATAGCGTTTTTATGCGTTCTAATGCATACGCTTGTTAGACATGTGCAATTGATCGAACTGAACCATCGAAGCTATTTTACTGATAGTACAGCCATGAATTCTGCTTTTTTCAACCTAGTTAAATACAAAAGCCCACTCGAAAGAGTGGGCTTTTGCTGTAATCGTTTCGCCAAGAGGGGAGGTGTGAACCCGCGACCTAATGGCATATATCCACACTATAGTACAATACAGCTTTGGGAGTCAATGTAGTTAAAGAAATTACGGATCACACGGCAATGCTTTTCTCTGCTGAGCAACTGTCAAATATACCCAACGTAATATCGGCTCCACGCTTTGCCACTTATCTTCGACATTGTCATAACGATAGGGTAAAAGCTCTTAGACTCTATCAATGGAATATGGAGCTATCCTCTGCTTTTATCATTCCACTACATGTTTTAGAAGTAAGTATCCGTAATGCAGTTGTTGAAGCTTTGGAAGCAGTACACACGTCAAACTGGCCCTGGAATCAAGGTTTCATGATTAGTTTGCCTAACCCAAGATCTGGGTATAGTCCCACAAACAATCTTCAACAAGTTTCTCGACAACAGCCCACAATGGGGAAAGTAGTTGCAGAGCTGAAATTTGTTTTTTGGGAGAAGATGTTCACTTCTCGCCACGATTCAAGAATTTGGAATACACACATAAATTCCCTTTTCCCATATGCTCCAAGTACAATGAATGTTCAGCAAATAAGATCTTGCATTCATGGTAATGTGCGTGACATAAGAGAGTTGAGGAATAGAATAGCTCATCATGAGCCAATATTTCTGCGAAATCCATCAAATGATTATGCAGATATTCACAAGCTGATCCACTGGAGAAGCGATGTAGTGGCTGATTGGATGGACAATTTTCAAACAGTAACAAGATTAATTGGACAAAGACCATAAGAGGCATTGACAAACGAAGTTTAGATCTTTCTCTCAGCTCGTGCACCAATATTGTGATAGCCCAAAGAGCAAAAGTCTAACGGTAAAGTTGAGCCGCCGCAAACAAATTTTGACTTTTAAAAATCGATTTTGAGCAGTCGGCTCCAACGCAACTTTAAATACAAACTTCGCTTAAAAAATACAGGAAAATGTAGGAAATTGCTTCAAAATCGATTAAATATAGAAAGGATTTACCAAACCAAATGCACAAGTTGTTTATTTCTCATTCCTTAGCATCTCAAAATTATGTGTAATACTAATCCTCACGTCAGTTCAGATTTACCTAAAAGAGTGATTTCTGCTTGGAGTATGGGAGCGCAGGAACAATTAATCGCTGATGCCACAGTTATAGGCGATCGCTTGTTGGTCTTTAGTTGTGGGATGGAGAAGTTTGAAGTTCCTTTTCAGTTAATGCCAGCATTAAAGAGGATTCCAACCGAGCAACGAGAGAGTTTTACAATTGCTGATGATGGCAGCTATCTTTATTGGGAGGGTGCAGATATTCATCTTGACCTCGATGCTTTCCGTTGTGTCACAGATCCAGCTTGGAAACAAAAGCTGGAAGCTCTCAAATCAACTCACAATCAACTTTTTGGTAAGGCGATCGCTACCTTACGTAAACAGCACAAACTGCGGCAGTCAGACATTACTGGGTTGTCTGAACGTCAAGTACGACGAATTGAACTAGGCGAAGGCACAAAAGCCGATACGCTTAATTTATTTGCCAAAGCTCATGGGATGGAACTTGATGCTTATCTTGATGCTGTTGCCAATTCGATCGATGATCACTTAGTTTGAGAGCTAATTTCTCCTCATTTCTCTAGGAAAGATTAGGTAGTTCCTTATCTATGGCAAAAAAACGTTGGTTTAGTATAGCTCTGCAACTTAAGGGTTCGGTGATTCCTGAGATCTTGCCGCGTACTCTTGTTTGTACAGCATTTGGGACTTCGATCTCGATTCTTTATGGTTATGGATTTGCGGTCTCATTACCAATTTTGGCGGGGCTGATTCCCAATATTGTGTTGGGATTACTGTTGGTGTTTCGGACAAATACTGCCTACGAGCGTTTCTGGGAAGGGCGCAAAGCTTGGGGGAATCTGCTAAATACAGTGCGGAATCTGGCACGTCAAATCTGGGTGGCGGTATTGGAGAAAGAGTTAGAAGATCGGGAAAATAAAATTAGAGCGGTGCGGCTGTTACCTGCTTTTGCCGTGGCGATGAAACTCCATCTTCGTCACGAACCAGTCAGTGCAGAATTAGCAGGATTAATCGCACCTGAGCAGTTTGAGAAACTGAAATCGATGAATCACCCTGCACTCGAAATAGCTTTTTGGATTAGCGATTACCTGCAACAGCAACACGAAAGGGGATGTTTAAATACGCATCAATTAATAGCGATGAATGAGTTGCTGAACTTTATGGTGGATGCTTTAGGAGCGTGTGAACGTATCCAAAAAACGCCAATGCCAGTGGCATACAATATCCATCTCAAACAATTACTCCTAATCTATTGCCTTTCTTTGCCCTTTCAAATGGTGGCTGGTTTAGAATGGCTCACAGGCCCAGTTGTTGGCTTAATTAGCTTTACGCTTTTGGGGATCGAGGAAATTGGGATCGAAATCGAAGATCCGTTTGGGCGCGATCCTAATGATTTACCTCTGGATGCGATTTGTACAAATATGCAGCGCAATATTAACGATTTGACCGCTTTATCGCCGACTCAGCGCATTTCTCCCCAAGTCAGCCGATCTAGCTTTGGGGATTGAGCCGCATCATTGCCCATGTCACATAGGTTCCAATTGGACTCCAGAGCAAATATGGCAGTAATAAAACACCCGCCCAAGTAGAGACTTGCCAAACTTGTGTGGTGAGTATAACTCCCAATATAAAGCCGATCGAACCAGCGATCGATCCTGCTTTCAAACTCCGCAACCGACAAATGATCGGGGTATAGGATAAGACTGCACATTCGACAATTAGATATCCTGCCATTAAGATCCAAGTGTTTAACGTTGCAGGATAAGCTTCCCAAACGAATGTGGCTGAGGCAATCGCGCAGAAAAAAATGGATATCCAAATAAATGGAATCGCTCGCTCGAAAGTCAACCAGCGAGGACGACGCAGTTGCATGAACCAGCGAAAGTTATACGGAAACAGCTTGCTGAAGATAAAACCAGTCAGAAAACATATAATCGCGATCGATAGCCAAGATGGCAAAGTCATAGAGGTGAACTAATCATTAAGTTCGATTCCCAATGCTTGTAATTGGGCGGGATCGATCGATCGAAGCTTTTCAAGTAATGCTTCAAGTTTTTGATTTTCTTGGTCGGCACGTTTTTTCTCCTTGTCAGCACGTTTTTTCTCTTGTGCAGTTCGTTTCTTCTCTTGTTCGACTCGCAATTTTTCTAGTCCAGCCTGCTCATGTCCTGTTAATAGCAAGTTGCCATCTAGATCCCACCACCTTAACCACATTTGGGTTTGATTTTGGTAACTTCCTTGCCACAGCCCTAATTCCACTCCTAGATGCGGGATCGGATAATGACCGCGTTCATTCAGTTCGATTTTTTGATATGAGAAGTCTACTAGGTGATAGGCTTCTAATCGCTCGTGGTTGATTTCATAGATCGCATAGTAGGGAGATCTGATCACTTTTTCGTATACCCAGAATTTACCAGGCTTGCTAATATTGCCATCAGGCATCAGTTGGAGTGGGGCGCGATCTCGTTCTTCTTCGCCATTCGCACTGGCAAATTCCAGCACGATCCAAGGAGCCATAAACTCGCGCCACAGTACATACGAACGCCTTGATTTACCATCGAGCTTAGCGGGGACATTTGGCACATAAAACCAGTCAGGGGCTACAGCTCCCGTTTCGGGTGGCTCGGTTTCGCGCCAGTAGATGCCGCAGTCTTGACCGATGCAATAATCTTGATTGGGATGGAGTTTTTGCAGGACTTCGGTTAAGGAGTCGGTCAGGATAATACTTTGTGGGTGTTCTTGGAAATTTTTCACGAAATTGTTGTCCCTGTCTGGTAACTGGGTATGGTCGGGAAAGCCTTTAGGGATATCAAGTTGAGTTAATGTCTCAGTCATAGTTTTGTCCTAGTTACTGATTTAGATTGCTTGAACGCGCTTTACTAGATTATAGAATGGTTCCCAGTTATCTTCGATCGAGATATGTTCCCAGACAGTTTCGATTTCGGGTCGGAGCAAGATACTGAGCGGATTGTGTTGTTTTAGTCTTTGCTCGATCGACCCCATTTCAGATTCTGGCATCCTGATTAAGATGTGATGATAGATCGATCGCCATTTTTGCAAGATTTCGGTTTGGGGATCGTTTAGTTCTATGTTAATCTCACTCAAGATTCGATCGGGTCGATCGCGCCAACTGGAGTTAAATTCCTGTCTGAGCTTGATAAAGAAATCATGATATCCGATGGGAACGATCGAGAGCAATTGGAGGGTTGAGATAATTAATTCTTCTGCTTCAAGCCCTGAAAGTTTGCTCAAGCCCAGTTTGTGTAGCATTCTCTCTGTATAGGCTTCGCGATAATAATCTTTGAACTTGGCTAAACCAGATTCTAGATCCGTTGCCGCCATCACTAACTTGAGTGGATATTGCAACATCTCGAGATTCCAATAGCAGACGGCAGGCTGGTTGGCGTAACTATAGCGACCAGAGTAATCGAAATATGCTGCCGTAAATTTGGGGTCGTATCGATCGATAAACGCAAACGGCCCATAGTCAAAACTCTCGCCTGTAATTGACATATTATCGGTGTTCAAGACGGCATGGCAAAATCCGACGGACATCCAATGTGCTACCAATTGTGCCACTCGCTGCACTAGTTCAGCGTAAAACAAAGCATCTCGATCTGATTTATCAACTAGATGGGGATAATAAACTTCGATCGTGTGATCGAGTAGGTTACGCACTAGATCGGCTCGTCCAAACCAGTGCAACCGCTCAAAAGTACCGAATCGAATATGGGAGCGACTAAATCTCACCATCACTGCCGATCTTGTCGGCGAAGGTTCATCACCACGATACAACTGTTCACCAGTCTCGATCAAACTCAAACAGCGTGAAGTTCTCACTCCCATCCGATCTAAAGCCTCTGCCGCCAACACCTCGCGTATACCGCCTTTAAGGGTAAGCCTACCATCCGCCGATCGAGAATAAGGGGTTCGACCCGAACCTTTAGTGCCGAAATCATACAATTCTCGATCGATGCCACGCACTTGCCCTGCCAGAAAACCTCTGCCATCACCGAGTTGGGGATTATATTCGCCAAACTGATAGCCATGATATTTCAATGCTAAAAGTGGGTGTGTGCCCTCAAACTTCCCAAATGCGGCGATGAAGTCCCGATCTGTGACTGTGGCTGGATCGAGTCCAATCTGTGGCAAAATACGATCGTTGCGCCATCGCAAAATATGATGGGGAAATTCGGCAGCAGCGACAATATCATAATAGTCATCGCCAAGTGACTCCATCGCTGGCTCGTAGGCAAGTTGGAAGAAAGGATTGGTCGAGGAAGTCTGGTTTGCAGTCTGGTTCATGGCATAGCTCTGTTTGATAATTCCATTAAAACATAATTAACACCCAACCAAAACACAACCATATGGCACCATGCTTGCTCTATCAGTTAAATGGTCTCGTTCCCTATCTCACCGCTTGGGAATGGCAAAAAGAATTGGTGCAAGCCCGTAAGCAAAATTTCGACCTACCTGATGTCTTGATTTTATTAGAACATCCGCCTGTGTATACTTTAGGGCAGGGTTCGAGTTTAGCATTTCTCAAATTCGATCCTAATCACACAACTCTAGAGTGTCATCGGGTAGAGCGAGGCGGAGAAGTGACCTATCACGCGCCTGGTCAAATTGTGGGATATCCCATTCTCAATCTGAATCGCCACACAAAAGATTTGCATTGGTATTTACGTCAATTGGAAGAGGCTCTAATTAGAGTATTAGCGAGATACGATCTTGCTGCCACCAGAGTCGATGGCTTAACGGGCGTATGGGTGAAGGGCGAGAAGATCGCTCAAGTTGGGATTAAAGTCAGTCGCTGGATTACGATGCACGGGTTTGGATTGAATGTCGATCTGGATTTGACAGGATTCGATCGAATTGTCCCCTGTGGCATTAGCGATCGATCTGTATGTAGCATGGCGCAATTCATTCCCACGATCGATCTAGTGGCAGTTAGAGAGTCGATCGCGCAGTCTTTTGCTGAAGTATTCGACTTGGATTACATTTTGTCTGGCTCCTCGATCTCTAGCCTCAATTGAAAGTTGCCCACAATTCAGCAGGAAATTGCAAATTAAGGAATTGGTGATTTGTTCAGACATCTTTGCCAATACTCATTTCGATCGAGATTTTGCCTACCCCCTTCTCTAATTCCTACAGGTAAATGTCCAGTTGGAGGGGCTTGAAAATTTGGTGAGTATCCTTTTCTATACTCCCAGCGCGTTGCGATCTTGTTGTATTGAGAAGCTACTAGCCATGAACCGCTACGCGATCTCCATCCCACTTCTTTCGCCATTTCCCCCCAATCTTTGCCCCTTGATTCATAAATTTTCTGTTGGGCTGTAAATCCGAGCGTATGATTGCTCTCATCTCCCCAAAGTCTGTCGATCAATAAAAAATCAGCACAGGAAAATTCTTGAAGTTCATCGATGTGAAATGTGCCATCTATTTGAGACTTTTTTCCTGCAATCGTCAGCATTAGCTCGTAAGTTTCAGCATCAGCCGCTTTCCAGTCTTTGCGCTTGAGTAGATTTCTGAGTCGATCGTAGTTAATGTTATTTCGATCTCTGATCGGTGAAGGCATTTCAGCCACGCTCACGGTTAAGCTAGGATCTGCACTAGGAGGAGTTTTTGGCAGATTGCCGATCGAGATTGCTCCCACGATCACTGCGCCAATCCCACCTAGAATCCACCAAGATTTTGGCGATATTTCGATCTCAGGTGATGGCATCGATCGAGTTGCAGGATCGGGCGATGCTGCTGGGAGGAGGCGAAAGCTGGATTTTTGCGGCGATAATTTTTCTAGATCGCTCAAAACCCGATCGACTGACTGGTAACGGATCGCTGGCTCATAACTGACCATCCGATCGATGATCTCGCCAAACTCTTGACTCACGCTCGTATGTAGCCGCCATTTCACCTCACCCAATTCGTCCTTACCAAATTCGCTAGGATGCATCCCTGTCAGAGCTTGGAGTGCCATCATTCCCAGTGCATAGATATCGCTATTCGGGCAAGAGTTGCCCTGTTCCTGTTCGATCGACATATAGCCTGGTGTACCAATCGGCATTGTGATATGGCTGCGACGGATATTCGATCGTAAAACCTCTGTGTGAATTTGCTTTACCGTGCCAAAATCGATCAGCACTAACTTGCCATCATGATGGCGGCGTAATAGATTATTTGGCTTGATATCGCGGTGGATCACATCACAGTCATGTACGAACTTTAGGATCGCTAAAACATCCTGAATCAACGCGATTGTCCTAGCTTCAGAAAGTTGACCATTGGGTAATAATTCTTTGGTGAGTGGATGCCCTTCAATAAATTCTTGGATCAAGAAAAACTCATTATTTTCTTCAAAATAAGCAAATAACTGGGGGATTTGATCGTGCTTACCCAGTTTTTGCAAGGTTTCTGCTTCAATCTTAAATAGCTCTAAAGCCTTTCTGAGAAAATCTGGTTCACTGATCGCAGGATTAAAATGCTTGACCACGCAACGAGGATTTCCAGGCAGTCGGGTATCTTCAGCCAAATAAGTTTGGGCAAATCCTCCTGCCGCTAAGTCCTCAATTACTTTGTAACGTCCGTCTAGTAGTTGTCCTAGCATTATGTCGATGTTGAGGTTTAGAAATCTTCTGGCTTTTTGATGTATTTGACATCTATGACATCATTTCGATCGTCATCTTCTTCTTCATCATCATATTCCTCGTCATTTTTTTGATAGCTGGTGCGAGGTGGATATTCGTAAGTGTCGCGGTCTAGATCGCGAGCTGAATCTTGAATACCAGTGTAACTTTGTTTAGGAGAATTATTAGACGTGCTGCCAGTAGAGGAATTAGGATTAGCAGTCGATCTTGGTGGTTCGGCAGTAAAGTTAGGATCGAACTCAGGATCGCGCCGATCTTCGAGCCAGAACGAGATTTGATTGAACACAAAGGCAACGATGCCGCCACCGACAAAAGCCACCAGAATTGTAACGCTGAGGGGGATCGGGATGCTAAATACGTTTAAAAAATAAAGGGTGACGAACGGTTGAAAGTTTTGGATCGATATTGCCACGGCAAAAACGATCGAACCCAGCAATAAAATCAGGCGACCGAGCGGTAATTTTTCTTCATTCATGCTCATCTTCTCCCTTAGCCCCTACTACTCTGCCTTCCCAACGCTTGATAATGTCCAGATCGATATCTAGCTGATCGAATACTCTGACGATCACAAAATCCACCAGGTCTTCAATTGTAAGTGGTTGATGATACCAAGCGGGAATCGCAGGCACAATTCTCGCCCCTGCTTCGGCAAGAGCCGTAAGATTGCGGAGGTGAATCAAGCTAAATGGGGTTTCTCGTGGCACAATAATTAGCTTCCGTCCTTCTTTAAGGTGAACATCTGCCGCCCGTTCGAGCAAGTCTGAACTCAAACCTTGGGCAATCTTCGCCACCGTAGACATACTACATGGAATTACCACCATCCCCAATGTCCGAAACGACCCACTGGCAATATTCGCACCAATATCTGACCATTGATGGCAACGCAACTTACCACCGTTTTCCTGACATTGTTCGCGCCAGAACTGCTCTTGCTGTCTGGGGTTAGCAGGAATATTGCCCAAATTCTCGGATTGCCAAACCATAATTGCGGATTTAGATGCTACAAGTTCGACGTTGTAATTGTTCTGGAGCAAAAACTTGATCGATCGCACGGCATAGATCATCCCCGATGCCCCCGATACCCCCAATGCGATCGCACGATTTTCAGACATCTTGTTGATTAAACTTTCCAATATTGCTAACCTTCATTATGATTGATTTAAGTTTTCAGAGGGTCAACACACTCGCACATTACCACCTGCCTTGCCACAGACTTGTAGTGATATCGATCGATGACTCAGTAAATCATCAGTAAATCATCTGAGTCATGGTTTTAGAGGAAAAAAGCAATAGAATTAGGAAATAGGTCAAGAGGAGTTTCAAATGGAACCGAAAGCAGATACAACAGTATCAGAAAGGCATCAGGTCTATCATTACTTAGTAATTGAAGATCCTGAGGGTCAATGTAAATTTTTACTTGGCTCCACTACCTATTCGCTTGGACGCAACTCCACTAACGGGATTGCCTTGCGTTCTAACACTGTGTCACGTCAACACGCTATTCTTTTGCGACTCCCCATCCCCAAGACCTCAACCTATATGTTCCGCATCCTTGATGGGAATTTGCAGGGCAAGCGTAGTACCAATGGTCTATTTATTAATGGAGAACGTCGCTCATCCCATATTTTGACAAATGGTGATGAGATTGTATTTAGTGGTGATACCAGAGCGTGCTATCAGGTTGTATCTCATCCATCTGAAGTGAGAATGTTTGGTGACCCAATCGCTCCAGTCAGCGATGATGATAGCGCTGATATGACATCATTTGATTCTCCATCTACGTTAGTTCATCAGTCGGGCAATGAGTTGGTTGCTTACAACGAAGAAGTGTTGGCTCGATTAGCTTCTTTCCCCGAACTCAATCCCAATCCAATTTTAGAAGTTAATATGTCAGGCGCGATTACTTACATCAATCCTGCCGCGATCGAACAATTTCCCGATCTCCAAGACCTTGGTGCTAAGCACCCAATTTTTGTCAATTTATTTGATGCCGTGGCAAAACTGCAAGATGGCAGCCAAGAAGTAACAGTGTGCGAAATCGAGTTTGGTGGACACATATTTGAACAGTTTATTCATCTCATTCCTGGTAATGATTTGGTCAGAAGCTACATTGCCGACATTACCGAACGTCGTCGATCGCAAGAAATCATCCAATACCAAGCCTCTCACGACTTACTCACAGGGTTGCCAAATCGTGCCAATTTTAACGATTGCCTCACAACTGCGATGGATCAAGCACAGCGAACTGGTGAAAAATTAGCAGTTGTGTTTTTAGATCTAGATCGGTTCAAATTAATTAATGATTCACTCGGCCATAGTTCTGGCGATCGATTACTGCAAGATGTGTGCAAGCGATTACGTCATTACTTGCGACAAGGGGATGTGATTGCGCGTTGGGGTGGGGATGAATTTACCATGATGCTGAGAAATGTAACATCCTCAGAACATACTGCGACAATCTCTGAGCGTATTCTCAAAGCTTTTGAAGAACCGTTTCAATGTTCTGAACACGAGCTGTATATCAGTACCAGTGTGGGTATTAGTATTTATCCTCAAGATGGTGAAGATGTTGAGACTCTGATCAAAAATGCCGATACGGCGATGTATCGGGCTAAAGAGATCGGCAGAAATACTTTTCAGCTTTATCGATCGAATATGGATGAGAGTTCCATTCGCAAGCTAGCCCTAGAGAACAGTCTATACAAGGCTTTGAAGGGTGACGAACTACTGGTTTACTACCAACCCCAAGTAAATCTATGTGCTGGTCAAATGGTTGGGGTTGAAGCTCTAATCCGTTGGCAACACCCGACACGTGGTTTATTGCAGCCTGACGAATTCATTTATCTCGCCGAAGAAACAGGTTTAATTATCTCGATTGGCTATTGGATGTTGCGGATGGCTTGCGCTCAAAATCGGGCGTGGCAGGATGCAGGATTGCCTAAACTGCGTCTAGGCGTGAATCTCTCGGCACAGCAGTTTAAACAACCAGATTTCATCCCAACCTTGGCATGTATTCTAGCCGAGACTGGGCTTGAACCACAGTATCTCGATATCGAACTCACAGAAAGCGTCGTAATGGAAGATGTGCAAGAAAATATTGCAAAGTTACATCAAATCAGAGAGATGGGTATTAGTCTTTCGATCGACGATTTTGGCACAGGCTATTCTTCACTCAGCTATCTCAAACGATTGCCAATTAATGTTTTAAAAATTCATCAGTCTTTTGTGAAGGACATCACCACTAACCCGAATGATTTGGCGATCGCAATTTCGATCGTGACTTTAGCGCATAATCTCAATTTAAAGGTGATCGCTGAGGGAGTCGAAACTGTAGACCAGATGGAGCTACTTCGATCGTTGAAATGTGACGAGATGCAAGGCTTTCTATTCAATCGACCGATCCCACCGACAGAACTCGCAGAACTTCTAGTGACTCAGAGATGTTTCTGGTAGCGATTGGCTCGAAAAAAAAACCTTAATGGCTCATCCTAATGGGTGATGCTGAGCATATTTTGAAAAGTTAACCTATACACAAGTTTAAAACTCTGCATATTAAAACCCCAGCAAACATGTTGGGGTTATTTGTTATTGGGTTGTTTTTTGGGTCAATATAGCCTTCAACCTTTTGTTAGGATCATGGATTTAATAAGGCATAGAAACTGGAAAAGACATGATAATCTCAAATCAGTAATCCTAAAGCAATTCATGAATTGCCCCTACCATGAAACTTAGTTTTCACGGTGTTTAGATTGCCAGTATTGACGATAGATCAGTTCTAGATCGTTGCCAGCTTTGCGAAATAGCTTGACTTGGTTGGCGTGTAATGCCAAAAACAAACGATGGAAGGCAAGAGTCGAGATCGCTACAGTCAGCCCTGCGGCGGTAGAGACTAGAGCTTGCCCAATGCCTTCGGTCAAACCACCAGTTTTGAGCGTGTTAGCTAAGTCGCCGATCTCGATCGAGCTAAAAGATCCAATCAATCCCAACACAGTACCCAATAAGCCTAGGAGTGGAGACAGTGCTATCACACTCTCAAATAACTTCTCACCGCGTAACATCCCTACCAGTTCGTCATCGGCAGTGCTTTCTAAGGCCAGTCGAAATAGCTCAGGATCGGGTTCTTTCAAGGCGAGAGGGGCAAATAAAAAACGACCAATTGGTGTATCGCTGGTTTGCTGGGCTAACTGGGCAGCTCGATCGATATCCTGCTGGGCGGTTAAGATGATTTGTGCAACAGTCTGCTGTTCTTGGCGTAAAAGTGATAGCCAAAACCAAATTCGTTCGCCAATCGCACCGACAGACACGATCGATAAAGCCAACAATGGCCACATCACAGGGCCGCCAGATTTAAATAATGCTTCCATTGATTCGATCGTTAATTATTCCTGCCCATCCTAACTTGTACTTGAGAGCTTGTGCTTTAGAACTTGGATTTTAGACGATGCCAGAGATTTCTAAGTTGCCAAAATTTGCTGCTCTCCATTGCCTGTACTCTCTGGTGAACTTGGGCTAGTTCGGTTTGGGTTTGGTGCAATTGCTGTTGAGACTGCTCTAACTCGGCATGAGCTTGAGATGATTGGCTTTGGGATTGTGCCGATGCTAATAGAGCTTGCTGGAGTTTCGATCGAAGACTATCGACCTCAGCGATCGATTGAAATGTCGCAAATTCCTTTTCGGCGATCACCTCTGCATAGCGCGGCAGATATAAATCGGGATGCTTGCTGGCAATATAATGCACCAATCGCTTCTGATTTTCTGGCAACTTACAGGTCTGCACCATCGAATCAGATCGCACCCGATATTGATACATCACTTCGGCAATGTGATGGAACTGCCAACCCTTTGCCGCCGCACCTAACCAGAAATCCCAATCTTCGTATCCTAACTTGTCAGGTATTTTGTCGTCATAACCGCCGCAATCTTCCCAGACAGCCCTGCGAAATACGGCACAAGCATCGATATAATTTCCCAACATCAACCGATTTAGATCGAAGTCAGGCAGTTCCCATCTGCCAATTCGATCGCCGAATAATTCCATATCTCCATATACCACACCCACTTCAGGCAACTTATCTAATATCGCTATGCCCTGTTCGATATATTTGGGATAAATTTTATTGTCAGAATCTAACGGCAGAATGTATCTCCCTTTGGCGATCGAAATGCCATGATTTCTTGCCATTGCTAATCCTTGATTTACTCGATCGAGAATGAAATATCCTTGCTCTCTGAGGTCTTTAAGAATTTCAAGTGTCCTGATATCCGTGGAACCGTCGTTGACGATCAGGATTTCATAATCATTAGCTTTAGGATCTAAATTGGCGATCGCATCGAGAAGGTACTCGCCGTGATTGAAACAAGGAATGATAATGGATAGAGCAATGCCCATGCAGAATACTACTTAAGATGTTTGACTGAAGCATTGGTCAAATCTTGCAACTTAGAGGCAACCTCGACTCTATGACATCTTGAAGAATCCATCTCTGCACATAGTAGTAGAACATTTCCAGTTTCAAGCATCTCAGCAACTTCTAATAAGGTTTGTTCCGCTTCTTTTTTTTCAGGAGGAATCCATTCACTACATCCTGACACATTACCGAGAGATGCTTTAGAGATGTATCGAATATTTTCAGAGACACAAAGCTTCTCAATGGCATCTCCATACCACTTCCTAGACCAGGCACGGGGACTTAGCCTTACATCAATCACGCAGGTAATATTAAATTCATGGAGGTAATCAAGAAGAGCATTATAATCCTTTCGGTTACCGTAGCCAAAAGTTAGTATAATTTTCTTTTCGGGAGCAGTTAAATTAGGCATTTTAAAAATCAAATAAATTTATGGTTTGGAATTCGCTCTCTTGAGCAATTTTTGGAGGATAGAAGATTCCTATGATCATGAAAACTTTACAATGATTTTTCAGGTTACCTACGATGAAGTAAAGGTCTTTTTTAGATAAAAACTCGTCTTCAAGCTTTTGTTTAACCTGAGTTATAGCTTCATTTTCTCTTTCCTCTAATGTGACAGATTTAGATCTATTACGACATCCTCGATAAAGTTGAGATATTTCCCAATCGCTTATTGTATATGAGTGCTTTCCTCCGTCCTCCTCAGTAAATTTATAGCCAAACTGATAGGGAATCTTTTCCAGCTCTACAGATGCTTCAAACAAATCACCCTGATCTTGAACAGCTTTTTGTTTGGGACTCCATTCACGATCGGTTTTCTTGGAGAAGTATTTCTCTATATTTTTAGGTTTAATTATTCCCAAGGATTTTCCCTGCGCCTGGATTTCAGCAATGGAACTGAATTGCAAGGGCAAGACAAAAGATTTACGCTCTTCCCAGCTATTTTTAGTTCCTATCTCTCTAATTACATTTATGGAAGTATCGTTAATCCGATAACTCTCTTCTCTGAAGTCTTTCTCGTTTCTTTCAATTTCAGCACTAATGATAGACCACTTCTTATATCGTTGATCGAACTCTAAATCACGAAACCGAACTGGATATATGCGAATCCATTGTACGGGTTTCTCATTCTCATCTAAAAGTACCCCTGCTGTACAAACAGTCTCCTTGTACTTTGTACTGATGGATGGGTAGGTTTTAGTTACAATTAGGATTTTCTTTCTTTCCATATTCCACTTTAGATCTTATTTCATTTAGTTTCATGGCTTAAACTGTATAGTCAATGGGTAGATTATAGCGCAAATGCTACTCCATGTTGGATTTGTCGATCGAAGTACTTTTGGCGGAAAATTAGTTCATTTAAGGCGGTGATGAATTTTTGTCTTGCTGCCATTAGAGTTTTAGAGTCAGAGATCGATCGAATTAATTCCATCTCGATCATGCCAGAATTTAGTTCGGTAATTTCCCAACCACAATCTTGTAGAGATTCTAACCCTGTTTCCAATACTGCTAATTCCGTAATCCCTAATTTTTGTTGGAGAGTTTGGATCGGGATCTCAATTCCAGTTCGATCGAGGTATTTGGCAATGCCCACAAGAGTTTGCCACACCTGCGCGGGGTCGAGATATTCTGCAATCTGGATATTTGCTCGATCCAAAGTAAGTGGCAGATCGCTTTTGGGGATACTTCGATCGGTTGGTGATAATTGAGATGATCGATCGATCTGATCTAACTCCCAAATATCGACAATTCTGACTTCATAGGTTTTTTTGAAAGTGTTATCGACTAGCTCAACTACGACATCACAGATTCGATCGGGAATCTCGTCTCTGTAATGCCCCCACCAACTACCTCTGATCTCGCCAGAATTATCAACCAAGAGGAAATCAGATTTGATGTATGCCACTTTCTGATTTTTCCAATCTTTGATATTGGCGTTAAATTTTTCCTCGAAACAGCAATTTCTCACTAGCAACTTGGGTGCAGGATTACCCATGCCATATGGCTCAAGCAGCTTGAGTTCACGAAATAGATCCTGCCCCAAATCGGATATTTCTACTTCCAAATCGATTTGGAGCTTGTTAACTTGAATTGATTGATATTTTTGCCAGTACTTTTGATTGAGGGCTTCTTTGAGTAGAGTGAGATTGTCGATCGGTAAGCTCAGTCCCAAGGCAAGAGGATGTCCACCAAAGCTATTTAGTAAATATTCTTGATCGGCAATCAGTTCGTAGAGGTCAATACCAGAGATCGATCGAGCCGAACCTCTTGCCATCCCATCTTCAGTATTACAGAGAATCACAGGTCTCCCAAACTCGCTGGCAACTTGCCCTGCCACCAATCCCAAAATTCCCACCGACCAGTTGGGGTCAGCTAAAACCAAAACTCCTGTAGTGGATAAATCAATTTGGGCGATCTTGGCTTTAACTTGCTCGAATACATTTTTTTGTAAGCCTTTGCGTTGCGTATTCGCTAATTCGGCTAACTTCACCAGATCTTGGCAAACGGCAGGGTCTTTACTAGTTAACAGTTCCACGCACTTATAGACATCGCCCCAAATCCGACTGACTGAGTTGATTCGAGGTGCGATCCCAAAACTAATATCAGTGGGT
>Ga0163151_10004207_pt1 | contig 19659 bp, 26 predicted proteins | sample OliLakLV19MP5IB2_FD_145596 | JGI IMG/M metagenome (GOLD analysis project Ga0163151, IMG submission 145596) | Freshwater microbial mat bacterial communities from Lake Vanda, McMurdo Dry Valleys, Antarctica - Oligotrophic Lake LV.19.MP5.IB-2 | ecosystem: Environmental > Aquatic > Freshwater >... | reverse complement strand
CCCCCCCCAGTTTGGAATGGAGGACGATGTGCTGACCAACATCCGGCGGTGTGCGGGGATTGCACTCGCGTGCGCTGGGCTATTCGGTTGCGGAGACTCCGTGCCAACCAGCGGTCTCCCCGAGGGCGCATGCTCGAATCCCTTGTCGGCACCCGTGCTGACCCTGGTGGACAGTGTCATCCTGGCTGAAAACGACACTCTCTTTCTTGGGAGCCCGGCCGCCACCTTCACCCTCGATGTGGCGGGGCAGTACTTCATTCCCGACCGGGGCAACAACCGAGTCCTCCAGTATTCGGCGGCTGGAGCCATGGTACGGACCTTCGGGCGCCAAGGAAGTGGCCCGGGCGAGTTCCGGGGGCTTGGCAATGCCGTCATGGTAACTATGGGCCGAGTGTGGCAAGATGACTACGCACGGAAGCGGATCAACCTCTTCGATACCAGCGGCAGCTTCGTCGAGGCGGTGCCCTACCAGGGCCGGTTGTCTGGCCTCAAAGCTGCTGGTAGTAGTGCGTGGGCGGGACTGCTGGATGCCTCCAGAAGCCTCGGAGTGGCAGAAATCGACGCCAATAACCCGGCCGACTCACTCGCTGCGAGCATGGTCTCGCTCCCACTAGCCTATTCCCGGTTTCCAATGCTTTCGTACTGGGATCACACGAGTGTTCTTGTCACCGGGGATACGCTCGTCATCGCATTCGGTGGGGTGGAGTACCTGGTGCGGTACCAGAGAAGTGGGACCCCGATTGACACTGTCTGGGTCCCGACGTGTCGGCGCCAGGGCTCGCCAGAGGAGATTGTCGCGCAGGCATTCGGGTCCATGCCCCGCAACGCAGAGGAGCAGGCTCGTGTGGCAGAGATGCAACTCAAGATCTCGGGTCTCATGGGGTCGTGGCGCCTGTCGGATGGACGGATCCTGGTATGGTACCAGGATCCTAGCCAGGATTCGAGTGGGGTGTTCCTCAGCCGGGCGTTCCTGTCGGTACTGTCCCCGGATCTTCAACGCGCCTGTGTCGACGCGCAGGTGTACGGGCCCGGGTCCGGAAAGGCTGTTCTCGCGGTACACAATGATCAGGTGCACCTCCTCGATCAGGTGGTGCTCCACCGAGAGTCGAAGTCCGTGGTGCAGACCGTCATCCGGAAATACAGCATCGACACGGATCAATGCCGCTGGCTTGGGACCAGCGCACCGCGGTCGCCACCAGGCATGCGGTAGGGTAGGTTTGGCAGCGAGTCTGGGGTGGTTCCGTGGGTGACTACGTTTTGATCAAGCAGGCCAGCATTGAATCGGTCCTCTCAATCAACCAGCGTACACCCAGGGGCGAGACGAAGTTGAAGCAATGTCCCGCCAGCGCTTGCTGTTGTCTCGGCTTCGCCTTCCTTGCCATGGCGTCTGACGCGTCCCCGCAGACCGCCCCCGCGGTCCTCCGCGGCTGGGTGGTGGACACCGCCGGGCGGCCGGTGGCGGGCGCCGATCTCCAGTTCACCGGCCCCCTAACATTCCAGAGCCGCCAACTCTGATCGAGCGATCATGCTACGGTCCATCTCCCTGCCGCCGTCCTCATGCGCCCATCGTCGCCGGTTGGTCAGGATGGGCGCCGTGCTTCTTGTTTCCTGTTCTGGATCGGAGCAGCAACCGACTGGGGCCTTGGCGCGGGACAGCGCCGGGATCCGCATCATCGAAACCACTTCGCCGATACTCCACCCTCCTCCGGAGTGGACACTCGATACCGTGCCGGCCATGGAGGTAACCAGGACCGGGAAGGAGCCGCTGCATCGGGTGGCGGGTCTGGTGCACCTGGCGAACGGTGAGGTCGTCATCGCCAGCAACGGTTCGAGTCGACTGGACTACTTCGATGCCACGGGCGGCTAGGTGCGAAGCGCCGGCGGGCGGGGCCAGTGGCCGGGTGAATTTCAATCCATCGAAGGGCTCTATCGGTGCGCTGCGGATACGGTAGTCGTCCAGGACGGACGGCAGCTGGAGGTATTTGGCCCGGACGGACGCCATGGCCGAGTCGTTCAGGTGATCCCTCCTCCGAGCGGGGGATTTGTCCGAATTCTTGGTGTGTTCGGCGACTGCGCCCGGTTGGCGATTTCCGCTGAACCGTACACTCCCTTCACCCAGACTGCTGGACTTGTCGAGGGGGTGCGCGGGCTGTGGTGGGTTGGCCCGGATGGAGTGATGCTCGATTCGGTCACCGCCATTCCCACCAAGCGCCTCGCGGCGCGCCCCCCATTGAATGCCGAGGGCAGGCTGTGGCTTTCGCAGGTACCGTGGGATGGAGCCCCCGCCTTGGTGGTGAGCGGCGACCAGCTCTTCGTTGGATTTCCGGACCGGTTCGAGATTCTGGTCTATGACCGAGCGGGTGCACTCCGCAAGATCCTTCGGACTCCGGGAACCCGGGAGCCGATCAGCAGGGCGGAGCGGGCCGAATATGACCGTCGCTTTGACCAGTGGGTAGCGGAGTACCCGGCTGACCGAAACCGAACGGTCCGAGTGCTCGACTCCGAGCTCCCGCCCGAGCGGCCCGCCTTTCGGAGCCTGTTGGTCGCCGAGGACGGTTCGATCTGGCTGCGAGAGCTCGCCTTCCACGACGCGGGGTGGCCAGAGATGTTTCCTCCTGGGCCCGGTGCTCCGCCCGTGGTGTGGTATGTCCTTGGTCAGGGCGGCGGGTGGCTGGGACAGCTCAGGCTTCCGGCGCGCTTGACGGTGCACGCGATCACATCGAATACCGTGTACGGCGTCTTCCGCGACGAGGAAGACGTGGAGCAGGTGCGGCGGTATCGGTTCCAGCGCAGGTAAGTTTCCCCACCTCCAATTGCTGAGGCCCTGGTAGCGCCGGTATTCGAGGAACGGCGACGATCGATGGGAAGCGGTCACCTGGTGTCCCACCCGGAGCGAAGGAGGTGGCGGTGCGCCTGCCCACAACAGGGAATCGGGTCGGCCGGTACGCCGGTCTGACGTTCGTCCTCCTGGCGGCGAGCTTCGCGGCGCCGACCGGCGAAGCGTTGGCCCAAACGCCCACCCCGCTGCTCCGCGGGGTGGTTGTCGATTCCACCGGAGTTCCGGTACCCCAGGCAGATCTCATTGCCATCGGCGCCACCCGCCAGATTGAAGGCCCCCACTACGCCCGCGCCGACGACGCCGGCCGATTCGTTTTTCCCCGGCTCGAACCCGGCAGCTATACCCTGACGGTGCGGCGGATCGGGTTCGTGCCGACCCAGGCCTCGGTGGTGCTGGTGGCCGACACCCCCCGCAACATCCGGGTCGAAATCCAGCGGATGCCGCAGGTGCTCGCCGACGTGGTGGTGGAAGCGCCGGCCGGTGCGGCGGGGCGCGGTGACCCGCTCTTTCGAGGGGTGATCGTGGACTCCGCGGGCCGACCGATCGTCGACGCGGAGGTGGTGGCGGGAGGGGACAGACTGCGGTCGCGAGGACCGCACACCCGTCGCGCCGACCCGCAGGGAAGATTCGCCTACGAGGGGTTTCAGCCGGGGCGCTATTTCGTGACGGTCCGGCGGATCGGCTATGTCCCGATTCGCGTGGCGCTGACTTTCGAGGCCGGCACCCCACGGAACATCCGGTTCGAATTGCAGCCGATGCCGCAACATCTGGCCGACATCGAGGTCCGGAGCGATGGCTTCGACCTCGACCGGATTTCCCGACGGGTCAGCGCCGCCGCGTATGGCGGCACTCTGATCACCCGTGACGACCTGGAGCGGATGGCCCCCCGGGTGCTCGGCGATGCGATCGGCAAGACGCTCAGGCTGGTCCGGCCGGAAACGTTTGAGGAGCCCAACCTGGGCTTTTCTCATCTGTGGGTCCGCCCGGGCAACGACCAGCTGCGACTCCGGGCCACCGGATTTCGGGGCCGCGATTGTCCGCCAGCGGTTTCGGTGAACGGTCGCCCGACTCGAGCCGGCTGGGCCATCAATGACTTCCCACCCGAGGCGATTGAAGCGATCGAGATCTATCGTCGCACGGCTCCGTTCCCTTTTGACGCCGATCCCTTTCTCCAGGACAACTGCGGTAATCTGGTCATCATCTGGCGGCGAGCCGGAATGGTGGTGGAGCCAGGGGACAGCGACTGACCGGCCCGTCGTCAGCTTCTCCTCTTGCTCCGGGGCTGACTCCGGCAGGCGTTGATCGAACAAACCAACCGCATTTCCATTGTACTACCCCGCACAGAAATGGTTATTCACGTGCCGGGCGGACGCGTAGCTTGGCGGTATGCGTTGCGCCTCCGCGTCTCCAGGCCGGATTCGTTTTCGAGAAACCGTCCAAGGGCCGGGCAGGCCCGGCCCCTACGGTATTCGGGTCGGCCGCCTTTCGGGTTGCACGGGCCGAATGGATTCGGCCCCTGCGGGTTGGGTACCCTCGCGTTCCGCCTTGCCGGTGCTGCAGGAGGTAATTACATTGTGCCTACCTGAGGAGGCACCATGAAAGCCCGCATCGTCCGGATCGGCAACTCACGAGGCATCCGCATTCCCAAGCCGCTGCTGGAGCAGGCCGGCCTGGAGGAAGAGGTGGTGCTCCGGGTCGAGGGCGGCAGCCTCATCGTAGAGTCGGCGGTGGAGGTACGAGCCGGATGGGCCGAGGCAGCTCAGGAGCTGGCTGCCGCCGGTGGGACCGGTTTGTTGGACGAGCCGGTGCCGACTCGTTTCGACGCCGAGGAGTGGGAGTGGTAGAGCAACCGACGCTGGTTCGGCGGGGGGATGTGTATCTCATCTCGCTCAACCCAACCCGGGGCAAGGAGATGCAGAAGACTCGGCCGTGCGCCGTGGTCTCCCCCGATGAACTCAACGCCCACTTGGGTACGTTCCTCGTCGTGCCGCTCACGACCGGCACCCATCGCTATCCCTTTCGGTTGCCTTGCCGGTTTGCCGGCAAGTCGGGATTCCTGGTGCTCGATCAGCTCAGGGTCATCGACCGCGAGCGCCTGGTGAAGCGGGTTGGTCGGCTGGCACCCCAGCCATTGGCTCAGGCGCTCCTACGGTTGCAGGAGATGTTTGCGCCCTGAGTGGGGAGCGTCCTGAGCCCCCGTCGCCCTGCAGGTCCCGATCTCTCCCTTCTGCATTGCCAGAACACCCTCCCGCACGGAAATGGTTATTCATCTTCCGAGCTGACGCCTAGTTTGGCGGTATGCAACGCGTGTCACGTTCCCCAGGCCGAATGCGATTCCGATCGACCGCCCAGGGCCGGGGTAGGCCCGGCCCCTACGAGATCGTTGCCCGAGCCGGCCACCTGGGGACTCAGCCCCGGGGTGAGGGTGGGGCCACCTGAGCACCAGCGGGCTAAATCCATTGCGGTCGGGGCGCCGGAAATCGAGGTCGAGCATGATCAGGTCAAAGATCGACTCGGCCATTGCCAGTTCTGCCTCTTCAAGGGTGAAGGCGTAGCTGATCGGATCGAACTCCCCAGCAAGCAGGGCTCCGATTCCCTCCGCAACCCCCCGGTGGTCATCGGCACAGAGCAGATGCATGGTCGATCCTCCCCGTATCCGAACATATGGCATGAGGGGGCAAGTACCTCTGAGAAGTCAGAGGTTGTTGCGTTCAGATGAGGATGGCAACTTGTTGCCTGCAATGGAGCACTTGCTGACTTGCGGACGATACCTCACCTCGGAGCGCTCTCGTGGATGGTGAAGTCCAGGGGGACGTCGTGGCTGGCTGCCAGTGCTGCCACTGCAACGGGGAGCGACCGGCCGAGGCACGCCAGAAAAGTTGTCCTTACGCATCTGATGCGGATACACCCCCCTCAAATTGAGGCACCCACATGTTCCCTCCCAACGCAAGCGCTTCTCGCTTCACCGCATCGAAGATGATTTGGGCGATGGTTCTCTCATTCATGATCTCAATCGTGGCGTGTAGTGACCGTGCGCCCAGCGAGCCAGCGGCCACTTCTGACACCCGTGCCTTGGACACCCCGCCGAGCTTGTCACCGGCCACGAGCGGACTATGGCACAATCATTTCATGCGCCGTGCGGCTACCTTGACGCGGCTGCACCCCCGCAAGGAGCTGTCGACGGAGGCTCAATTTGCGCTGCTTCGGCGCGTGACAGCGCAGGTCGCAACGGAACTGTCAACCGATCCACGGGCCGCTGAGTGGGCCGGCGCCTCCCTGCGAGCCATGATCGAACGAGACGGACCCTCTGGAAACTTCTACGCTTATCGTGGGCACATCGGAGCTGTCTCATTGCCGAGTGGTGGTCCAATGGCAAGCGGCTATGTTTCAAGCCTCAGTCAGGAGGCTATGGACTTAATGTCCTCGATTGAGGGCATCATGTCGGATGAGTTCATGCCCACGGAAGATGCGCTTGCTGGGGTAGCTTACATCCGAATAACAGCAAACAACTCGACCACTCTCAGTTCTGACGACCTCGACATCATCCTGGCTATGGCGTCGACTGCTGAGAGCTCCCGGTCATACTGGGATGCTGAAGCGGTGGCAACGTATAATGGCGGTGGAGAGTGGCCGGATTGGCCATTGGTTGAAGAATGGGAAACCGCCCCGCCGCAGTTTGCGCCGAACGCGGTCGGGCCTATTTAGCCGGGTTCCTCAGGGTAGCTGCGAGGGTGGCCGGTAGGGATGTGGTTGGCTATCTCGTAGGGGCGTGGGTCTCTGTCGCATGCAGCTGTTTCACGGCGCAAGATGTCTTGAACAATGCATTCGTTGCAGGTGGGTCAGCGTCAGTGTACGCGGTCTTCAATCAATGATACCAGTCGGCAAATGATGACGAAGGGGCCCCCAGATGATTGATGGACCACCAAAACTCCTCCTGGTTGTTGTTCGGTATGCAATATTGTCTGTTGTGGCGGGGTTGACTATCCGATGGCTGCCAGTTGCGGATAATACGGTGCGGCGCTTTCTAGTCTACCTCGCGGTGGCGTTGATCGTGATAGTGCCGTTCGGCGAGTGGCGTCAAATCCGAGATGGGAGAGTTGCGGGACGCATCGTCAAGCGGTGCCTCGGCTTCATGTCGATCGCGGGGGCACTGGAGGTCGTGCTTGCGCTCACCTGAGGTGATGACAAGCGGGGTCTCGAGGTCAATAGCGGCGCCCACAGTCGTTGGACGAGGAGAGGTGGCCATCGGCCAGTCCTCATCTGGTTCGAATCGTGGTCATCGGGAGAGCCAGAAGTCTCGCCCGTCTGCGATGGTTATCTCGAATAGGATCAACACGTCCTTTGGGGGGGGCCCTCCGCCGACCTCCAGCGCTACCCCGTTCGGCTCACCCGCCAGTTTTGGGGGCAAGTCGGGATTCCTGGTACTCGATCAGCTGAGAGTCATCGACCGCGAGCGCCTGGTACGTCACTTGGGCCGGCTCCCGCCTTAGCCGCTGGCCCAGGCGCTCAAGGGCTTGCAGGAGATGTTTGCGCCTTGACCCAGTAGGCCCCGGAGGCCGTTGGTAGGGCCCGACCCCCGAATCCCAATCTCCGCTGCATTTCCAGCACACCACTCCGCACAGAAATGGTTGTCCAGTTCCAGGGCTGACACCTACCTTGGGGGTATGCGTTGCGTCTCGTGGGGCACCTCTCTGATTTCCTCGGGCCGATTGGAATCGGCCCCTGCGGACCGGGTCGGCCGAGATTTCCCAGGGCGGCGATCAGGCCCATCGGGCCGGGCAGGACCGGCCCCTACGGCATCGGTGCACAAGCCGGCGACCTGCGACGTCAGTCGCGCCCTGCCGAGCCCGGACGTAAGTCCGGGGCAATCCCCACCCACTCGGATCATGCGGCCCCCCGGCGTCCAGGTTCCACGGGCCGAACCAAACACCCCAGCCAGCAGCGCCTTCATTTCCTCGGCCCCGCCCCGGTAGTCATCGGCAATAAACATGTGCTTGGCCGATCCTTCCCTTCTTCGAAGTTATGGGTTGGGGGGCGTACCTCTGAGAAGTCAGAGGTTGATGCTGAGGGCTAATGGCCCATCTTGTGGGTGAGTGCACCAGCGGCTCCTGCGGTCGAGCCGAATTGCGTGCCGTGGACAGAACCGAGGTTCAATTGGCAGGTAACGGCGACCATGCGGTATTTCGCTGTCCAGGATAGCGGGACCACCTCTGAAAACCCGGAGCGAGTCAGCAACTCCCGACGGAGGGTCGTTGTCGAGGACGCGTTTCTCTGGGTTCTAGTATTGCTGCCTCACACCTGTCTGGCAGTCCCCCGCGGGCACTGCGCCCGCATCCCTCTTCACCAGCTTCAGGAGTCAGACGATGCTTCAACCGATTCTCAGGATGGTCCGGGTAGCGGCGGTGCTGACCATTGTGATCGCCCTTTCGGGGCACAAGCTCATGCGATCGGCGGTGGCAGACCCAGAGGGCCCGAAGTGTGAGGCCGGTGATGGCACCTGGTGTGCTGGGATAGGCTTCTACCCGAACGCCCACTGCTCGGGTACGGTCCGTCCGTGCACGACATGCGGAGAGGGTTCTGGCTCGTGTGCCGGCCACGGCGGCTATAGGACCGCTGAGACCTAGGCGACCCGAGTGGTGTTGGTTGCGGCTTGGGTCCAGGTGTGTATGGACCCTTGCTGCAGCCTGTCCCTGGACCGGGATTCCTGGCATGCGATGGATCCGCTCCGTGGCCTTTATCCCTGTGAGAAGGCAAATGGTCGTGTCTCAACCAGCGCTTGCGCTGCAGCCCTCGTCGCAGGCGACCGTCCGTACCGAGGCCAGGTCGCGGGCCCTTTTCGCGCTCCTGCTAATCACGCTGTCCGCGTGTGGCCGGGGCGATGTTGGGCCAGCGTCCGACACCGGGGGCGAGTTTCTTCGAACCGCGAGTGACCTGGTCGACAGCACGGTGAGCGAGCCCTTCGGGCCTCCGGACCTGATCGCTCGCCCGCTCGAAATGATGGCATCGGGCAGGTACCTGTTCATCACCGATATCAAGCCGCCCTACGTGCACGTGTTGGATGTGATCACGGGAGATCACCCGCGGTCCTTCGGACTAGAGGGCGAGGGCCCGGGAGATTTTCCCAGTACGCCACTCGTGGTGGCTGGCTCGACACGCGGAGACACCGTCTGGTTTTACCACGTGCGCCCAGGGCGGCTGTCGGGTGTGGCTATTCAGGACCTCTCCGTCGACACCCTCCCCTCGATCTCCGCGACGCGAGCCTTTGATCCTGGGTCAGGGTGGACCTTCTCCATCGACGGCCCCGACGCCGCTGGGAACCTCCTCGGCATGACTGAAGCGCTCAATGGAATCGAGACATTCACCTACTCGCTGCCGGGCGACAGCCTCAGTACCCGAGGCACCCTGGCCCTGAACAACGAGCAGATGGATCCTTCCTCCTTGGGTCAGGCATACCAGGGGATTCTCTGCTACGTGCCCGAAAGGGACGTGTGGCTCCAATTCTATCGGAACGCAGGCCGGACAGACATCATTGATGTGACTGGGATGATTCGCGGTGAGGTGCCGGTCCCGTTCCACTGGCCGCCGCACGTGGAGGAAAGTACCAAGCAACCCGGCCGGATGGTCTTCGCCTTCAACCTGGCGCGGACGCGGCATGCCTACTCGGGATGTGCCGTCACCGAGCGTTTCGTTTACGGTCTGTACCTGGGCCACCTCACGGGGGACGGGGGCGGCAGGGATTATTTCGACCGATTGCCGCCCGCCGAGGTGCAAGTCTTCGACATGTCGTTCAAGCTTGTGAAGACCTTCGTCCTCGATCATGCGACATCGGTACTCGCCGTCCCTCCGGGTGACACTGTGCTGTTCAGCGTGAAGGAGGATTCCACTGGGCCGCAAGTCCGGAGGACACGTGTACCGTAGAGGCCCTCATAATCTGACCAGCGCTTGTCAGTGGCTCGGGACGGGGATTGGAGGTACGATGTGACCAAGCAAACAGAAATCATGGCCACTCTTGCAATCGTGGTGGCTGCAATCATCGTGGTGGCGGTGCGCATCGAAGGGGATCCTGACCGGAGTACCCCGTTCACGCCTGCCAACCCAGGTGCCGACCTTGTTGTAGACCTGCCAAGTGCCGACACCTTGGCCATGTGGTACGAACTCGGGCACCGTGTTGGGCCCGAGGACGCGCCGATCCGGATCATCGAGTGGGGAAGCTACGCCTGCAAATTCTGCCTGGAATTCGCGGCGGCGATAGACTCCGTACAGCAACGGTTCCCTAACATGATCTCCGTCACGTGGCTCCACTACTTGCCCCCGCGGACCGACCTGAAGGGCATCGATACGTTCATGGCTCACGCCACGGAGTGTGTGGTGGACCAGGTCCCATTTGAGACTCTGTACGAGGCGGTGCTCCTTGAGGGGCGGATAATCGACAACCGGGCCCGGCTCTTCGTGGCTGTTTCCGACCTGGGCGTGGAAGACGAACGACTGTTCGGGGCGTGCGTTGATAGCTGGACACACCGTGATCGCCTGTTCCGCCTTGCCCGACTCGGTGAGGCTGCCGAGGTCACAGGCACGCCGACATGGTACCTGAACGAGACCCGGTATGATGGCACGGCCTCTGCGGCGACACTCCAGCGGATGGCTCTCGCTCGGTTGCGGAGATAGGCTGACCTGCCCGTTGGGGCGTCCCATGCCCACCAACCCCCAAGGACCTCTCTCCGCCTCGGGGGTGCGGCGCGTCCTGGGCCCTACCGCTTCCGCACCATTGCACCACGGATCGGCCGTCGGCGCCTAACGCGTGGAACGCCCCACTGGGCGGGATCCAGCCTAGCGGGGTGCTGAAGCTCCTCGCGGATACCGAGGATTGGTTGTGGGTAGTCCAACCAACCCAAAGAAACGTTGAAACACGCATCTTCGGGTTTGACGGAACCGGTATCCCCCGGGGGGGCGTCGGGCTCCCCGTCCGGCAAATCGTTTTTGAGATCGGCCGCGACTATGTCCTTAGTGGCCTCTTGGAGCCTCTCAGTGGCGAAGTCAGTGAAATTCAGGTCAGGCGGCTGTTCAGGTAGCACATATGTTGACGATGCTCCACCAGCGGAACCTTCAACCTGCGGGTTCCACCTGATCGGGCCTGCGCTGCCGCCTCACATCTTCGCTTCTAGCCGGACGGCGCCCCTTCCGAGTCTCAGTCGTGGCCGATCCGCATACCTCGACTTATTCCGGCCCGGGAGCCGAAGTAGTCGTGCCGCTCAACACCGATACCCACCGGTACCCCTTTCGGTTGCCCTGCCGGTTTGCGGGCAAGTCAGGGTTTCTGGTTCTTGATCAGCTCAGGGTCATCGACCGCGAGCGCATGGTAAAGCGGGTTGGTCGGCTGGCACCTCAGCCGTTGGCCCTGGCGCTCAAAGGGTTGCAGGAGATGTTTGCGCCCTGAGCCTTATGTTGGGCCCCGAGCCACCTCCGTTGCATTTCCAGCACACCACTCCGCACAGAAATGGTTATTCACCTGCCGGGCCGACGCCTAGTGTGGCGGTATGCGTCCTCCCCGTGCCGAGCCTGGGTGCATGGCGGGCTCGAGGCTATGGGATCGGGAAAGACCTGCCCCCCCGACCAGCACCGTGGCAACCGCATCGCGAAGGACTGTGGCTTCGTCATCCTTGTGAACGAACCCGGCGGCGCCGAGCGCGGCGGCGCGGGACATCAAGGATGGATCGCCGAATTGGGTCAGGATCAGGGAGGGGGCGGCCGGGTGAAGATCCCGCGCGAGCACCAGCAGGTCGAAGCCATTGCGGTCGGGGTGCTGGAAGTCGAGGTCGAGCAGAATCAGGTCGAACGTCGACTCAGTCGATGCTGCCTCGGCCTCCTCGGGACTCAAGGCGTAGCTGATCTGCTCGAACTGCCCAGCCAGCAGGGCCCCGATTCCCTCCGCCACGCCCCGGTGGTCATCAGCAATGTGCAGGTGCATGGTCAATCCTCCCCTTCTCCGAAGATATGGCATGGGGGGGGCAAGTACCTCTGAGAAGTCAGAGGTTGCGGGTGGCGCCCTGTAGCGCGACACTGGATCTTGCTTCCTGGTAAGAGTGGACATCGCTGATCCAGTCCCTATTGTGCCTTGTCGTTGGTTGTGAAATGGAGCACACACTTTGTTCGGATTGACCTCAAGTCTGAGCCGCTCTTGCCCGAATCCCCAGCGTCAGCAGCTTCCCATCTCGCGACGATGGTGCGCGCTGGCACTGGCAAGTGCACTCGTTGCGTGTGGGGGCACGGGTACTGGTGCCCAGCTGGGTGGGCTTCTCGATTGGGAGCTATCCAATGGTCCGAGAGTGGCCGCTTTGCTGGGAGCTGCAGACACTGCGGTTGTGCTGATCTATGCCCCCACCGATTGTCTGATTTTGCGGGAGCCCGCTGTCGTCTTGGCGGGAATGGGCTACCGGTAACAATAGCAGTGAGTATCTACTGGTCTTTGCTTCGGAACCCACTGAAAGCGATGCCCGCCACATCGCGCCGCTCCGGTTGGGGCAGAGACCAGTACTCCTACGAGCCTTGCAAGCTGGAGAGACTCCAAGAATCTATTTCCTGGTGGCTGGCCAAGTACTTGATTCCGCTGTCGGAATTGGTGCGGTTGCTCAGTTCTCAGCCAGATACCAGGGCATCGCTTCTGCAACGGCGACGCCTTGATGTTCAGTAGGCCGACTCGGTATCACTTGAGTTTCGAGGGTTAGCTAGGATCACACCTTTCGATCTGAGGAGTCTTCTCATGAATGCGACTCGAAGTGTATTTCTCCGGACGTTGTTCGCGGTGGCTGTCATGGCCCTCGCGGCACCCGTCTACGGCAATGCGCAGACGTGCGGGCTGTGCAAGAAGCACACGACAGGGGACTGCAATATCCCGACAAGCGCCAACTCGTGCGGTTGCTGTCCGATGACGTGAACGTGTTGTCCCTCGTCGGTGGCCGACGAGTGTAGGGCAGGTTGTCCATGGACGTTCCCTAGCTTCCCCCGAGGCTGCCTCAATGCTGTCCCCGTCTCGCTTTGTGGAGTCCCAAGTGCGGCACGTGTCACTCCGATGCCACGGCCGAGGCTTGGTCCTGTTGTTGCTGACCGCATGCAGCACTGGCCAGCGACCGTCGGTGTCCGGATCCGTTGCCTACCGACCGGGTGCGCCACGGGTCGCAGTCGTGGACTCTGTGGTCCTTGTCGAGTCGGATAACTTCTTTCTGGGTTCCCCGGGCACCCAGCTTGCCGTTGACGAGGACGGCTACATCTACGTGCCAGACCGAAGTGAGGACAGGGTCCTTCGATTCCACCCCGATGGTACTCTCGACCGAGTGATTGGCGCCCGTGGGGATGGCCCAGGCGAGCTCCGCGGAGTCGGTTCAGTGATATTTGCGAACTCCGAGCTGGTGGCGGTAAACGGATACCGGCAGTTGAGAGTCTCTCTGTTCGAAAGCCAGACAGGTAAGTTCGTTGGGTCGGCGCAGCATCAGGGATCGGTGAGGTCCCTCCACATTGACGGCGGCAGCCTATGGTACGGTACGATGGGAAACGTCGGGGGGAAAGCCGTCGGGCGAGTAGAAGTGAAGTCCTTGGAGGGAGGCGGGCAACCGGAAGAGCTGTTGGGTACCCTCCTCGACGTTCCCGAAGAGTTCCGAGCCTTTCCTGGGCTCGATGTATTCGACAATGCCGAAGTCTGGGCCGACTCCAGCCTCATCATCGTCGGATTTGGTGGGCTCGACTACGTCTTGGTGGCAGGAGTCGATGGGCACACCATTGATACTCTGCAGATTCCGGCCGCAGCCGCCGTGGGGTGCCGCCGGGCCAGCATGCGCGATACTTCCGGTCTCGCAATGTGCCGGCAGCCGTTACGTTTTCAGCTATTTCGAGCCTCGGAGGGGTGTGGCGGCTCCGAGATGGGTCCGTGGTACTCTACCACCGAGATCTTGAGGAGGACGATCCCAGGGCGCGGAATTCTCAGACCATAGGCCGGGCCTTCATCTCGGTAATCGCTCCAGAGTGTGAGCACGCTTGCGTTGATGCGGAACTTCCATCCGCAGGTCCCAGCTATCCGAGAATTGTTGTCCAGAACGACACCGTCTACCAGCTTGAACAGGTGGTCGGTTCACAGCAGGACGATCGAGTGAGGTCTATTGTCAAGAAGTTCGGCATCGATCTCACCGACTGCGAATGGATCCCCCTCAAGGCGCGCTAGAATCGCGCCAGCCATCCGAGCGGCGTGAGGTTGCACGACCGCTATTCCTGGTCCCTCCGGGGTACCAGCACTGCTGCAGAGTGACAAATGGTCGTCCACCTCAGCGGTAGGACACGGTAAGACTGCTTGGCTCTCTACCTCGGCGGCCTGATCATTTCGAGCCCGCTGCATTTCCAGTTCACCACTCCGCACAGAAATGGTTACTCACCTGCCGGGCAGCCGCCTGGTTTGGCGGTATGCGATCCGTTCCGTGTCCTCGCCATCCGATTTCCACGGGCCGATTGGAATCGGCCCCTGCGGTCGGCGTTGGCCGAGATTCCCAGGGCCGCCTTCCGGTTCCGATGGGCCGAATGGATTCAGCCTCTGCGGGTTCGTTACCCTCGCAGGCTACCTTGTCGGTGTTGAATGAGGTAATTACATTGTGATTACCTCGGGAGGCACCATGAAAGCGCGCATCGTCCGGATCGGCAACTCACGCGGCATCCGGATCCCCAAGCCGCTGCTCGAAGAGGCGGGGCTGGAGGACGAGGTCGAACTCCGCGTCGAGGGGGGTGCGCTGGTAATCGAGTCGGCCGCCATGACCCGCGCAGGCTGGGCCGAGGCTGCTCGGCAACTGGCAACGGCTGAAGATATGGGTTTGCTGGATGAGCCGGTGCCGACTCGCTTTGACACGGAGGAGTGGGAGTGGTAGCCCGCCCGCCCGCCGTCCGGCGGGGGGATGTCTACCTGGTTGCGTTCAATCCGACCCGGGGCAGGGAAATCCAGAAGAACCGCCCCTGTGCCGTGGTGTCTCCGGATGAACTCAACGCCCACTTGGGTACGTTCCTCGTCGTGCCGCTCACGACCGGCACCCATCGCTATCCCTTTCGGTTGCCTTGCCGGTTTGCCGGCAAGTCGGGATTCCTGGTTCTCGATCAGCTCAGGGTCATCGACCGCGAGCGCCTGGTGAAGCGACTCGGCCGGCTCCCGCCTCAGCCGCTGGCCCAGGCGCTCAAGGGGTTGCGGGAGATGTTCGCGCCCTGAATAGGCAGTGGCCGGCCCCCTGGGCAGCATATCGGGCCCTGATTCCCCTCCGATGCATTTTCAGTACACCACTCCGCGCGGAAATGGTTATTCACCTTGCGGGCTGACGTCTAGTTTGGCGGTATGCGTCGCGCGTCCGCTTCCCCTGGCCGGATTCTATTCTGGGTCACCGTCCGAGGGCCGGGCAGGCCCGGCCCCTACCACCCTCATTCCCGCCCCAGCCACATCGAACCCGTACGATGTGGAGAAGTGTAAAACTGCCCCATTGCTTCGGACTACCTTCGGTGTTATACTGGTCTTCGGTTCTGATGTGAAGCAAAACCAGTCACAATCTTACCAAGAGGATTATCCCAATGGCCACCGCTGAAGCCACCGCCACCAAGCTCGACGCCGAGCGCAAGAAGGCCCTGGGCCTTGCCATTGCCCAGATCGAAAAGCAGCTCGGCAAGGGCGCCATCATGCGGATGGGCTCCGAGACTCCCAAGGAGCGGGTCGCCGTCATCCCCACCGGGGCCATCAATCTCGATGCTGCCATCGGCATCGGCGGCGTTCCCCGTGGCCGGATCACCGAGATCTACGGTCCCGAGGCATCGGGCAAGACGACCCTCTGCCTCCACCTGGTGGCCAATGTCCAAAAGGCCGGCGGAGTGGCCGCCTACGTCGATGCCGAACACGCCCTCGACGTGGAGTACGCCAAGAAGCTCGGCGTGGACGTCGACAACCTGCTGGTGTCGCAGCCCGACACCGGGGAGCAGGGACTCGAGATCGTCGAAATCCTGGTTCGCTCCGGTGCGGTGGAACTGGTGGTGATCGACTCGGTGGCGGCGCTGGTACCCAAGGCCGAAATCGAGGGAGAAATGGGCGACAGCCACGTCGGCCTCCAGGCCCGGCTCATGAGCCAGGCGCTTCGCAAGCTGGCCGGCGCCATCAATCGCTCCAACTGCTCGGTGGTGTTCATCAACCAGTTGCGCGAAAAGATCGGCGTCATGTTCGGCAGTCCCGAGACCACCACCGGCGGCAAGGCGCTCAAGTTCTACGCCTCGCTCCGACTGGACATCCGCCGGATCGGCCCGGTCAAGGAGCGCGAGACGGTGGTGGGCAACCACGTCCGGGTCAAGGTGGTCAAGAACAAGGTGGCGCCGCCGTTCAAGCAGGCGGAGTTTGACATCATGTTCGACGAGGGGATCAGCCACACCTCGCTGCTGGTGGACATTGCCGCCGAGGCGGGGATCATCCAGAAGTCGGGGGCGTGGTACTCCTACGGCGACCAGCGGATCGGGCAGGGCAGAGAGAACGCCAAGCTCTTCCTCAAGGACAACCAGGAGATGATGCTCGAGGTCGAGGGCCGGGTGAAAGAATTCCTGGGCGTGACCAAGCCGGGTGTGGCCGCCAACCCCGATCTGGGCGAGGATGATGGAGAGGAATGACCCCGAGGCCCGCATGGGTCGGGTAACGGGGATCAGCGATGATCCCCGCCACCCGACCGCGGTGCGGGTGTCGGTGGAGGGACGGATTACCTGGACCCTGCCGCGCGCCGATGCGGAGGCGCTGGGGATCCGGATTGGGGAGGTGGTGGAGGAAGAGCTCAAGGCACGCCTCGATGCCGCCGCCGACGGCGAGGGGGCCTGGCGGGCGCTACTGCGCCATCTGGAGCGGCGGTCGTTTGCCCGGTACGACCTGGGGCGGCGGCTGCGGCAAAAGGCTCATCCCGCCGACGCGGTAGACGCGGCCCTGGAACGGGCTGACGCCGCCGGGCTCCTGGACGACACCGCCTTTGCCAAGAACTACGCCGAAACCCGCTCGGCGCGGGGCCGCGGCCCCGCCCGCCTGAAACGCGACCTGGCGGTGCAGGGGGTGGAGCGCGACGTCATTGACCGGGTCCTGCGCGAACTCTGGCCCGACAGCGACGGTCCTCTGGACCTGGCCCGGACCCTGGCCGTGAAGCGGGCGGGGCAGTTGAGCTCGGTGCCAGTCCCGACCCGCAAGCGCCGAGTGCTGGCGTACCTGGCGCGGCGCGGGTTCTCAGGGTATCAGGCGCGTGCCGTCGTTGAGGAAGTGCTGGGGTAGGGAAGGGCAGACAAGGCGGACAGGTCGTGGGAGCCCCAGGGGGGGCAGGTTCTCCTGGCCTGGCTAAGCTGGTGTCTCTCGTGGCGTCAGCGTGGTCGGCGCCCAGCGCTTCCGAAGGAGTCGCTTGACGTCGGCATGGGCGCCGAGCTCCATCAACAACTCATGTTCCAGCGCGCGCGCGTCATGAAGCTTGGCCGTGAGTTCTCCACTCATGGCGGCGGCTGCACCAACTTTCCCGAGAGCGATGCGGAGTCGCTCCAGCGCAATCAGCGATCGCTCCTGGCGGGTGGCGAGTCGAGTCTCAAGTGCGTCAGCTTCGGCCGATCGGGGCACCCGCGTCCGATGGAGAGAGGCGCGGAGTTCTCGTGTCTCCGCGATTCGATCGCTCAAAGCGCGTGCGACTCTCGGCAGGTCGGCCGTATCCTGGCGTGTGCTCGGTGGCAGCGCCTGCCACATCTCTTCGATGGCCAGGTCGAGCACCAGTTCGGTGGGGCGGTGGAGCGTATGCACCGTCTCCTCGGACGTGCCCAGCCCGATGGACGCGAGGCGCAGCATTCCCGCCCCCAGCCTCGAGGCCCAGAAGCCATCCCGCAGGCGGGCCCACCAGCCGTCGGCCTTGAAGTGAAACGATGGCACGAGGAAGTTGAGACCGAGACCTGACCAGAAGAAGACATAGGCGTACTGCATGACCGTCGAGAAGAACTGGACTTGCAGCATGCGGTGATACCAGCCGTCGCGGCTGAAGTCCGCGAGGAATACGCTCACGAACATTTCGATGAGGAGGTACGTCAACCCGGAAAGCCAGGCGAGGTCGTTGACCACTCGTCCGAGCAAAGTGGCCTGCTTCGGGCCGGCACGGGACGCCGCCTGGCGGGCTCGATTCAGCGCCTGCACGAGGTCGCCGTGGCGGAATCCGTCGCGTGCCAGCCGGCGCAGGGTGGTCAGCTCGATGCCGAGGTGGACAACCGCCACAGCGGCCGCGACGGGAAGCATGGCTGCCAGCACGAACCCCAGGTCGGGAAACTGCCCGAATCGAGTCCGGAACAACTCCAGGCTTCCTACGCTCAGCATGGCCGTCACGCTCATGCCCAGCGCGTAGAATGGGCGCACCATCTCCCAGCGCGCGAGCCACCGGCGCAGCGGCTCGGCGAGTGCCACGGTCTCGCCATCGCCCCCCAGCATTCCGAGCCATGCCTCGGCCCCATCAGGCCGCGTGGCAGGGTCCTTGGCCATCGCCGCCTCGATTGCCCGCGCCAGCCGCGACGACGTTCCCGGCGCGGCCCGGAGCAGCGGTGGCACCGGTTCAGTTAGATGCTTGAGGAGGAGTGCCGGGGTGTCGTCCGCCAGGAATGGTGTTCGCCCCGACAGCAGCGTCCAGCCGGTGACGCCGAGGGCGTAGAGGTCGCTCGCTGGCGAGGCGGCGGCGCCCTGGATCACCTCGGGGGCGATGTACGCGGGGGTGCCGAGCAGCGGCTCGGCCCTGTCGTGATTGACTGGCGCCGCGATGCCGAAATCCACCAGCATGACGCGGCCGGTCTGCCGCTCCTGCAGAATATTCTCAATGGTGACGTCGCGATGCACGATGCCCATCGCATGCGCATACGAGAGTGCCCAGGCCACTTCGCGCAGGATCCGCTCGGCATCAGCACTGGTGAGAGGACCCTCGCGACGGACTCTGTCGCCGACACTCTCGCCGTCGACCAGCCCCATCACAAAATAGACCAGGTCGTCCTGTGCTTCGACGGCATAGATCGGCACGATGTGCGGATGTGACAGCCGAGCGCCTGTCCGGGCCTCGCGCAGGAAGCGCTCGCGCTGCTCGGGGTCGGCAGCCAGGACAGGGTGCAGGACCTTGAGCGCCACCGGGCGGCCGAGTGCCACGTCGCGTGCCAGGTACACCGTCCCCATCCCGCCGCGGCCCAACTCGCGCTCGATGGACCAGGTCCCGGCGAGCGTCTCCTGGAGTCGCTCGAAGGCAACGGTGTCTTCCGTGGGCGGACTCACGCGGCCTTCGGCGTCGGTGTGGGTGTCGCATCCACCCGCCGAGCTGGACGTCCAAGGAGGACCCGGACCTCGTTGTGCGCGGACAGGTCCGTCAGCAGCGACTGTTCCAGCTCGCGCGCCTCGGCGAGGTAGGCGGTCAGCTCATGGCTCTGTTCCTTTACGGCCACGAGGCGGAGCAATTGGAGACGGAGGCGCTCGAGCGTGGCGACCGCCTCGCGGTGACGGTGCTCCACGGTTTGCCGTGCGGCGACCACACGCTGCTGTTCCGCTTCGTCGTGACCGGTGTCGCGCTCGCTCTCGCGCAGACGGTCGGCGATGTCGCGCAGCTCGACAGCGCTCCCCTGCAGGGTGTGCGCCAGCGCGGGGACGTCGCCGAGTCCTTCGCGCAGCGTGGCGGGGATGGCGTGCCAGAGATCGTCCACGGCCAGCCCCAGCACCAATTCGGTGTTGCGATGCAGTGTCGAGGCGGCGGGAAGCCGGTGTCGCTGACCGAGCGAGGCCAGGGTGGTGACCGCTG
>Ga0163151_10004204_pt1 | contig 19667 bp, 17 predicted proteins | sample OliLakLV19MP5IB2_FD_145596 | JGI IMG/M metagenome (GOLD analysis project Ga0163151, IMG submission 145596) | Freshwater microbial mat bacterial communities from Lake Vanda, McMurdo Dry Valleys, Antarctica - Oligotrophic Lake LV.19.MP5.IB-2 | ecosystem: Environmental > Aquatic > Freshwater >... | reverse complement strand
CGAGTTCAACGGCATCCCGAAGGGCGCGGACAAGACGGAGTTCTACCAGCACGACCAGAACTGGAGCAACCGCATGATCCTCGGCGACTCCTTGCAAGTGATGGCCAGCCTCGCCGAGCGCGAGGGTCTGCGCGGCAAGGTGCAGTGCATTTACTTCGATCCGCCCTACGGCATCAAATTCAACAGCAACTTCCAGTGGTCCACCACCAGCCGCGACGTGAAGGACGGCCACGCCGGCCACATCACCCGCGAGCCGGAGCAGGTCAAGGCCTTCCGCGACACCTGGCGCGACGGCATCCACAGCTACCTCACCTACCTGCGCGACCGCTTCACCGTCGCCCGCGATCTGCTCACCGATTCCGGTTCCATCTTCGTGCAAATCGGCGATGAAAATGTCCATCGCGTCCGCGCGGTGATGGTTGAGGTGTTTGGGGATGACAATTTCATCAGCCAAATCACAGTCCGCAAAACTACCAGTGAGGGTAATACATTGTTGGGCGCGACCTGCGACTTCGTTCTTTGGTTTGGGAAAAACAAAGAACAGACCAAAGCGCGCACCTTGTATTCTGGCCGAAGCGAGGACTCTGAAGGACGCTACACGTCCGAGTATTTTGACGGTTCACTGTATCGTTTAGATAACGTGACCAGTTCACGGCCAGCAGGCGAAGGAGATGTGACAAAGTTCCAGTGGTTTGGGCATGGTTTTGATCCTGGGAAGGGAACGTTTAAGACAAAAGAATCTGGACTGATCCGCTTGGGTAAAGCAGACAGATTTCAGGTGACCAAGAACGGAAAGCTGAACTATCGACGATCGCAAAATGACTTCGGATATGGCGCGATGGGTAACTTGTGGGCCGACATCAGTGGTGCTGTCCAAAGTCGATCTGACCCAAAGGTGTATGTCGTGCAAACCTCAACGAGTATCATTGCGCGATGCCTTTTACTTGCCACCGACCCCGGCGACCTCGTGCTTGACCCGACCTGCGGATCGGGCACGACCGCTACCGTCGCTGAGCAATGGGGACGCCGCTGGATCACGATAGACACCTCGCGCGTGGCGCTGGCGTTGGCCCGCGCCCGCATCATGGGCGCGCGTTATCCGTTCTACCTACTGGCCGATTCCCGCGACGGCCAGATCAAGGAAGCCGAAGTCACCCGCACCGCGCCGAGTTCGCAGCCCGTGCGCGGGAATATCCGCCACGGCTTCGTCTATGAGCGCGTGCCGCACATCACCCTCAAGTCCATCGCCAACAACGCGGAGATTGATGTCATCTGGGACAAGTGGCAGGCCGTGCTGGAGCCGTTGCGCGAGAAGCTGAACGCCGCGCTCAAGAAGCAATGGCAGGAATGGGAGATTCCGCGCGAAGCGGACAAGGCATGGCCGGAGCCAGCGAAGAAGTTGCACGCCGATTGGTGGCAGGCGCGCATCGCCCGGCAGACGGAAATCGACAAGTCCATCGCCGCCAAAGCCGAGTTTGAATTTCTCTACGACAAGCCCTACGACGACAAGAAGAAGGTCCGCGTGGCCGGGCCTTTCACCGTCGAGAGCCTCAGCCCCCACCGCATGTTGGGCGTGGATGAGAACGACGAGGTGATCGATCCCTCCGCCAAGAGCGGTGACGAAGACGCCACCAAGCAATCCTTCCCGCAGATGATCCTGGAGAACCTCAAGGTCGCGGGGGTGCAACAGGCTAACAAAGAGGACAAGATCGCGTTCACGGCGCTGACACCGTGGCCGGGCAAACTGGTCGGCGCTGAGGGCCGTTACTTGGAAGCCAGCGCGGAGAAGCGAGCTGCCATCTTCATCGGGCCCGAATTTGGAACGGTGCAGCGCGCAGATCTCGTCGAAGCGGCGCGAGAAGCTGCAGATGCCGGGTTCGACGCGCTCATCGCTTGTGCATTCAACTACGAGGCGCACACGACCGAATTCAGCAAGCTCGGCCGCCTACCTGTCCTCAAGGCACGCATGAACGCTGACTTGCAGATGTCGGAAGACCTCAAGAACACCGGCAAGGGCAACCTCTTCGTCATCTTCGGCGAGCCGGACATCGATCTGATCACGGAGAAGGACGGCAGGCTGCGCGTAAAGGTCAAGGGCGTCGATGTCTTCAAGCCTCAGACAGGCGAAGTCGTCAGTGACGGCGCCGACGGCATCGCCTGCTGGTTCCTCGACACCGACTACAACGAAGAGAGCTTCTTCGTCCGACATGCGTACTTCCTCGGCGCGAACGATCCGTACAGCGCTCTCAAGACAACGCTCAAGGCTGAGATTGATCTGGAAGCGTGGGCGACGCTCAACAGCGACACATCGCGCGCATTCGAGAAGCCGAAGAACGGTCGCATCGCAGTGAAGGTGATCAACCACTTGGGCGACGAGGTGATGAAGGTGTTCAAGGTTTGAGCGTTCTGGCCCCCTCGATGGAATTCCGTATCGCCGACACCTTCACCGACAGCCTCGCTCGCCTCACGGGCGACGAGCAGAAGGTGGTCAAGACAACGGCCTTCGACCTGCAGATCAACCCGGCGAATCCCGGCATGAGCTTCCACAAGCTCGACCGCGCGAAGGACAAGAACTTCTGGTCGGTGCGGGCTGGCAGCGACATTCGGTTGATCGTTCATCGAAGCGCTGCGAGCCTCTTGCTGTGCTACGTCGCGCACCACGACAAAGCCTACGAGTGGGCTGAGCGCCGCAAGCTCGAAGCGCATCCGAAGACCGGCGCAGCGCAGCTCGTCGAGATCCGCGAGTCCGTGAAGGAGATCGCGGTTCCGGTGTACGTGCAGACGGAGGTTGCTCCGAAGCCGAAGCGAGTTGCCGAGAGCAAGTTGCTCTTCGCTCAAGCCTCGGACGACGAGCTTCTTGGTTACGGCGTCCCGAGCGAGTGGCTGAACGACGTGAAGAGCGCGACCGACGCCACGCTCTTCGCGGTTGTTGATCACCTGCCCAGTGAAGCCGGGGAAGCGTTGCTCGAACTTGCGACAGGCGGCAAACCGCGCGTGCCGCAACCAGTAGCCGCGGCTAGTTCGTTCGATCATCCCGACGCGCAGCGCCGTTTCCGCGTGATGTCGAACGTCGAGGAGCTGGAGCGCGCCCTCGAGTTCCCGTGGGAGAAGTGGACGGTCTTCCTACACCCCGAGCAGCGGCAGTGGGTCGAACGCGATTACACCGGCCCGGCGCGGATCGCCGGATCAGCCGGCACGGGCAAGACGATCGTCGCATTGCATCGTGCTGTTCACCTCGCTCGCACTCATCCGAACGCACGCGTGTTGCTGACGACGTTCTCAGACGCGCTGGCCAATGCGCTCCACACGAAGCTAAAGCGACTGCTAGGCAACGAGCCCCGGCTTGCGGAACGCATCGACGTTCATTCGCTCAATGCGATCGGACTTCGGCTCTACAAGACGCACGTCGGCGCAGTGACGCTGTCGAGTCGCAAGCAACTTCGCGACGTGATGCAAGAGGCGTCGAGTGCGGTGAGCGGCCACAAGTTCAGTCTTCACTTTCTGATGACCGAATGGGAGCATGTCGTCGATGCGTGGCAACTCGATGACTGGGAGTCGTATCGGGATGTCGCGCGACTCGGACGGAAGACCCGTCTCCCGGAGGCGCAGCGGACGGTGCTGTGGTCGATCTTCACAGGCGTACGCGCGGCATTGAACAAGGCCAAGTTGACGACGCACGCTGGGATGTTCAACGCGGTTGCTGCTGCGCTTTCGAAGAGCAAGAAGGTCGTCTTCGACTTCACCGTGGTGGACGAGGCACAGGATCTGAGCATCGCGCACCTTCAGTTCTTCGCGGCATTGGGAGGAGGGCGACCAAACGCGCTCTTCTTCGCGGGCGACCTTGGGCAGCGAATCTTCCAACAGCCGTTCTCGTGGAAATCAGTTGGTGTTGACATCCGCGGTCGGTCGCGCACGCTGCGCGTGAACTACCGCACGTCGCATCAGATTCGCATGCAAGCGGATCGATTGCTCGGTCCGCTGGTCACGGACGTGGATGGCAACAGCGAAGACCGGAGCGACACGGTGTCGGTGTTCAACGGTCCGCCTCCGACGATTCGTTCATTCAAGAGCGAGGCCGACGAGATCAAGTCGGTCGGAGCGTGGATGGCGGAGCAGGCGAAGGCGGGCGTCGTGCCGCATGAGTTCGGAGTGTTCGTGCGATCGGAGGCGCAACTGGATCGCGCCCGCGCTGCGGTACAAGCGGCGGGCATGGCGTTCAAGATTCTCGACGAGCACGTGGAGACTGCGAGCGGCCACGTCTCAATCAGCACGATGCATCTCGCAAAGGGTTTGGAGTTTCGCGCTGTCGTCGCGATGGCGTGCGACGACGAGATCATTCCGCTACAGGAACGAATAGAGACGGTCGGCGACGACGCGGACCTGCAAGAGGTGTATGACACGGAGCGGCAGTTGCTGTACGTGGCGTGCACGCGGGCGCGAGATCATCTGCTGGTGACGAGCGTGGAGCCGGCGTCGGAGTTTGTGGCGGATATGCAGAGTTGAACTACAAGCAACACGCTGACGGACAGCTCACCAGTTAGCCACCGCTGGCTCCGTCAATTGCGTCTCGCAACAGCCTCGCCTCATGCCCAAAGTCGGGAGACGAGTTTCGTGGATCACATGGGTGGCAGATCGCTATCGCTGTCACGGGAAGCTGCACGTCTGGAAATCGCACGCCGCGAACGACTCTTCCACCAGTTTGATCCATTCAGGGAAACGATCGACGTCCTCCTCTTGGACCTCGCCATGCGCCAATCCGGCGGCAACGGTCACTGGTATGCGCTCAATCAGTCCGAACTCACATGGGACTCGGCGCAAGCCGCCGCTCAGCAACTCGGCGGGCATCTCGCGACATTGACGACTCCGCAAGAGAACGCGTTTCTGCTCACCTTCGCGCAGTCTCTCCCCCAACTTTGGATCGGTGGTTTTCAAGATCGAACTTGGCCCGGCTACTCCGAGCCCGGCGGCGGCTGGCGCTGGGTGACTGGCGAGCCGTGGAGCATGACGCTATGGGGCATCAACCAGCCCGACAACTCGGGCGCGAACGAAAACAAGATCGAGTTCGCAACCATCTTCGCAGGCTTTTGGAATGATCTCGATGGCAGCGTTCCGAAGGGCTCCATCATCGAATGGTCCGCCGACTGCAACGAAGACGGCTTCGTCGACTACGGCCCACTCCAATCCGGCCAACTGCCCGACGCGAACGGCAATCACATTCCCGATTGCTGCGAGTCGCTGTGCTGCACGGCCGACCTCTTCCCCGACGGCGTCGTGAACGGCGCGGACCTCGGCATCCCTCTCTCACAGTGGGGACCGGCGACGCCGTCCACCGTCGGCGACATCGATCACAACGGCGTCGTCGATGCTGCGGACTTGAGCGTGTTGCTTGCGGGTTGGGGGCCGTGCTGAGCTCGTACTGGCCAAGCCGTTGATCCCGTTCAAGAGACGCAAGACCGGTCGGCCGGCACGCGATCCGCGCGTCACGCTCGACGGCATGTTCTGGGTAGGCTGCCCGCTCTCAGAGCGCCGAAATGCGGACTTTTCCCGAACAGCTTGAACAGCCGCTCGCGTTCCTTCTCTTGTTTCTTCGCCGTGGGATAGAGTTCAGGCAGCGACGACGGATCGTCAACCATCTGCGAGAAGATGACCGCTCGCCGCCGCCCGCGGACGGCGCGCCCACCGCAGATGCAGCGTGCTCGGTTGCCCGTGACGAATCGACTTTTCGCGCGCCGACGCCTGGTTGATCGCCTCAATCGGCAGCGCGACTTCGATGAGCTACTTGCGACGAATCGTTATAACTGATCGTCATAACTGATCGTCATAACAGGGCACGTTCCTCGGTCGCGCGAAAGGAGTCCCGCTCAGCCAGAGCTTGCGCGCGGCTATGGATCGTTTCAAGGGAGTTTTTGGCGATTGAACCCCTCGCAAGACGGTGTTGTTCACCGGTTTTCCCGGTGTATGGCTCATATCTATGGCTCATCCGTCTGCCTTGTTCTATTGGATTGAGCCATAGATTCGTCTGCCTGCGTCGCCACGAACCAACGACGCTCACCGCGCAGGACGGCGCGCCCGCCGACTCGCAATTCCGGAGGCAGCCGCTTGAGCTGGCTCGTGATTCGGTCGGCAACACCTGCTGCAACTCGGATGTGCTCATAGCCCGCGGTTGGGGCCCGCGTGACCGCGTGCTAGACTGCCCGCCATGGCTGCGTTCTCGCGCATCTCCATCAATCCTACGGTTCGCTTCGGCAAGCCTTGCGTCAACGGCACGCGCATTACGGTCGGTGAAGTCTTGGGGCATCTGGCCGCAGGACTCGCTGAGGCCGAGCTCCTGGCCGAGTTCCCGCAGCTGACCCGCGAGGACATCCTGCAATGCCTGGCGTTCGCCGCCGAGCGCGAGCGTCGCATCGTGATCGACCCGGCGGCGTGAGCTCCAGTGCGATTGCTCCTCGACGAAAACCTGTCCGAGTCCGTTGCCGCCCGAATCGCCACCGTGCACCCCGGGACCGAGCACGTTCGCCGATCTCTCGGTGCCGGAGCGACCGACGATCAGGTTTGGAACCTTGGACCAGGATTTCGAGCGGCTCAGCGTAATGCGCGGCGCGCCTCCCAAGATCGTGCTCATTGACGCGCACAACGCCCGCAACAGCGCGATCGCTGCTCTTCTCGTTTCTCGTCTGGACATCGTCACCGGGTTCGCCGCGGACCCCGATGCGGCAATTCTCGTGCTTCGGATCTTGGTATAGCGGTGGCCCCCTCTGACGCAGCTACGGCTACGTGATAGCCGGAGGCGGTTCAACATCGCCGGCAACAGGCATCGTCTTGTCGTTGCCATTAATTTCGCGGCCCCCGGTCGTCTACGTGAAGTTCATCGGAACTCACAAGGAGTACGACGCGATCGATGTCGAGACCGTCGAGCTTCCCACGTGAAAGGAGGGCGCAGATGTCAGAACTCAAAGTGATCAAGACCGAACAGGAGTACGACGGCGCCCTCGCGCGTGTCTCGATGCTCATGGCTGCCGCCGCTGGCAGCGCGGAGGCCAATGAACTTGAAGTGCTGGTGACACTGATCGAGTCACACGAAGCGAAAGATCATCCGATTGATCTGCCGACTCCGATCGAGGCAATCAAGTTTCGGATGGAACAGGCAAATCTCTCCCAGCAGGATTTGGTGCCGTTCATTGGAAGTCGCAGCAAGGTGTCCGAAGTTCTCAGTGGCAAGCGCGGCCTCAACTTGGGCATGATTCGAAGGCTGCACGACAGCTTGGGAATTCCGCTGGCGTCGCTTGTCGGCAAACCTGCGCTGCCGGACTTGCTTACCGACGAACTGATCAAGCAGGCGCCGGTCGCAGAGATGGCGAAGCGCGGATGGTTTTCCGGATTTAGCGGTAGCGGGCGTGAGGCACGAACGGCCGCGCCGTCACTGCTGCGATCGTTCTTTGGTCCGAACGATCTTGCTCCTGCAGAGACGTGCTTGCATCGACAGAAGCCGCGACGCAACACCGCGTCGAGCCCTGCGGCGTTGTCCGCTTGGCGGACTCGCGTTCTTCAGATTGCCGCTACCGCTGAACTGCCAGCGTTCGATCGACGAGCGATCACGCTCGAGTTTGCGCGGCAGTTGGTTGGACTCAGCCTGCTTGATTCGGGGCCGCGCGCGGCGGGTGAGTATCTAGCCAAGCACGGCATCGCGCTGGTCGTGCTCGCGCATCTGCCCGGTACGCATCTCGATGGATGTGCGACGCGACTGAAGGGCGGAGCGCCGGTCATCGGGCTCACGCTCCGTTACGACCGACTCGATCACTTCTGGTTCACGCTGCTTCACGAACTCGGGCATGTTGCGTTACACCTCACGGGTGCGGAGGACTCAGCATTCCTAGATGACCTCGATGGAGAATCGCCGGATGATGCTCGAGAGACTGAAGCCGATGCGTTCGCGAGCGACTCACTCATTTCGTCGCATGAGTGGGTGCGAGCCAAGTTGCTTGAGTCACCGACGCCAGACAACGTGCGCTTGCTCGCGGCTCAACTTCGCATTCATCCGGCGATCGTCGCCGGGCGTGTGCGGCGCGAGCTGGGCAACTTTCGACTCCTCTCGGGTCTTGTCGAGTCGGGACTCGCTCGACGATTGTTTCCTGAGTTGCAGTGCGGGATGTTGATTGGGCGCTGATGAAATCTGACCGCTGACTCTTGCGCCTTCAAATGGATTACACGCGCCTGCTGCAACTCCTTGTCGATCTTGAAGCTCGCGTCGGCGTGGTGCCAGCGGCGCCCTTCGGCGCGATGGGCTTCGTCCGCACCAATGGAACGCCGGTGCAGGCATTTGCGTTGGATCGCTCGACGCGCGATGCCACACTCCCTGTGATCGTGGCGCTCGGAGCGAACTACACGCAGGGCGAACAAGTGTGCCCGCGCGACAACGGCGACCACTCGTGCGTCGAAGATGAGCTCGGTCAATGTCGTCGATTCTCAGTTGAGGCGCTTCGCGCATACGAAGGCGCGCCCGACGCTTGGCACGGGGGGGCATTCGCACGGCAAAGCTTCAGCGAGTGACCTGCGTCCTCCGACTGACTTTCAATTGGTGATGACCAACTACTGCCTTTGGATTACCAAGGAGAAGTGGACTGACCTGAAGGTGCGCGATCGCGCAGACCTTCTTGCGAACAACCCGGCGTTTGACGGTCGCCCGACTGGAGCGCCGTCTTGGCCCCACTTGAGTGAGCTTTCGAACTGCCTCGCGCAGAAGCGACCGCTATGGGTCGCACACGGGTTGCACTCGGAAGTCTTCGATTGTTTCCGATCGTCGCGTGCTTTGTTGGCGCCGGCTGTTTGGCTCATGACGCCGAATCTCGGATTTCGGTACTTCTGCTACGGCAGTCACTATCCGAGGTGATGCGATCACCCTCGCGAGCGATCTGCCCCCGACAAATTGCTCTGGACTACAGGGCCGCCGGGTGGTCACACTGGTCCGAATGCAATCGCTTGCCATCTCGTTCCCACATCCGCCGCGCACCTTCGTCGCGGTACCCGGCTTCACCACCATCTGGGACGCCCCCGATCGAGGAAATTGAAGACACGCATTGAGAACGAAGGCACTGGCAAGAGCGACACACATGGCCAAGCGACAACCAACCTACGCATACGAACCCGACTACGCCGTCCCGCCCGGTGGCACGCTCAGCGACACTCTCGAAGCACTCGGGATGACACAAGCTGAACTTGCTCGACGAACCGAGCTCACGACGAAGCACATCAGCCAAATCGTCACAGGTGACGCGGCCATATCACCGACGGTGTCACTGAAGCTTGAGCGCGCGATCGGCGTGCCTGGACATTTCTGGGCGGCGCTCGAGGCGAACTACCAGACGCAGAAGCAACGACTCGCCGAGCGCGCCAAGTTGAAGTCCAAGATTTCTTGGCTCGACTCATTTCCCGTGAAGGAATTGCAGGCGCGGGGAATCCTGCAACCGTCGAGTGGCAAGGCCGGGGGCAAGGCCCGGGGCAGCGTAAGTGACAAGGTCGGTCTCGTCGAGCAACTGCTCGCATTCTTCGGCGTGAGTTCGATTGATGCGTGGCGTCGTGAGTGGTCGAGCCCGCAAGCGGTGTTCCGTCAATCCAAGACTTCCACCGTAAAGGAGGGTGCGATTGCCACGTGGCTTCGCCTCGGTGAGATCCAAGCGCGCGCGATGCACACCGAGCCGTTCGACGTCGCCACGTTTCGCGATGCGCTGCAAGCAGCAAGAGTCCTGACTCAAGCGTCACCCGCGACGTTCGTGCCCAAACTGCGTGCGCTCGGTGCGGCAGCCGGCGTGGCCGTGGTCTTTGTGCGCGAGATTCCCGGAGCGCCGGTGTGCGGCGCCACACGATGGCTCGCGCCATCGAAGGCGATGATCGCGCTCAGTCTGCGCTACAAGAGCAACGATCAATTCTGGTTCTCGTTCTTCCACGAGTGTTGCCACGTACTCAAGCATTCGAAGTCAGCTGGATTTCTGGACGTGCCCGGAAGCGACGGCGCGGACGCACGCGAAGCGGAAGCCGACGCGTGGGCTGCTGACTTCCTCGTGCCCGCAGCACAAGTCGCCCGCTTGCAGGAGTCCCGTTCACGTCGAGCCGTCGTGAGCTTCGCGAAGTCCGTCGGAGTGCATCCGGGAATTGTTGTCGGGAGGATGCAACACGACGGGCTCTTGACTCATGCGATGTTGAACGACCTCAAGGTGAAGCTCGAGTGGAAGTCGGTTGCGAGTGCCGGTGCGTGAGTGACGAATCTGCGAAAGATGTGGCAGCTCTACCGCCTCCGATGATCAAAGCAGATCTTCGCGACAAAGCACGTCAAGCACTTGCCGACTGAAGTCGAATTGCAGCGCGAGACCGATCGTCTGGACATCATCACCGGGTTCGCCGCGAACGCCTTTGTCACATCGGTTCCAAAGTCGGCGAACATGCCGTGACTTCCGATCACTGGCTTACCACGGAATGTGACTCGCGCTCGAGCGGGTTGGCGCGTGTCATTGGAAATTCTGCGAGCAGTGCGACTCTAGGGGATCGTGACCGCTTGTCTCGAAACGCAAAGCGGCGGCGTTCTTCAGCGAATGGCGATCCCGGCCGCGCCGACACCTCCTCCCCAGTAGGCCGTACAGATCCTGTTGCCGGGGGGATTTGAGATGGTGCACTCACAGGTCAGCTCAGAACATTTTCCGGTGCCGTCGGGACTGCAACCAGACGCTTCGCAACTAGGGTTACAGACACCGACGCAGTAACCGGTGATGATGAGGTTTTTTTTCTTACTCGGATCACGGATCATCCGAGCGATGATCTCGGGGGTCGGGTTCGGGATCACAAACCCGTCTTCATCGACCAGCACCGTGATGCGAAAGGCTCGCTGAGTGATCTTCACGCTGAACTGGCTGTCGCCCGAGTCGGAGCTCGCAAGCGGAACGGAGACGGTGCTGGGCTCCGTCATCGCTTTCACTTCGATGGCATGCTCGATCAAGCGCTCAACGAACTCCGGGGCGTAAAACTCCTCGGCATTCCCAGTTACGGGAGCGGTGGGAGTGGAATTCGTAGGAGCGCTCGCGGGCTTGCAACTCAGAGTTCCAAACAACACGGTGCTCAGAAGGACGGCGCGGGCGGCGAATTCTGACATATGCATGGCTTGGGTCCCCACTGATTGTTGAAGCGATCGTTTCCACGGACCGACGAGCGACGCCAGCAGTCTACGGAGTTCTCGCCTCCGTGCCAGCATGACTGAGACAGTTCCAGTCCCGAGTCGAGTGTGCAGGGCAGATGGATCCGACCAGCAGACGCCCGCGGAACGCGGTGACGCGAGTCGCGCCATGCAACGTATTGAGATGTGGACGACAGGGTCCGACGCCTGAGAGCGGAGCGCTGCGCTCGCACACGCGCGTAGACAGATCTGACGAGTTGGCTTCCGCTCGAGGTCTCGGCAGCGACCGCCTAACGCTTCGCTCACGACGACGCCATTGCTGCGAAGAAAGCCAACCGCGATATCCCGACACGCTGGTACCGAACGTTCAGTTGCACCGCGCGGGCGAAGGTCCGTTCAAGATGAATGCTGGGCGTATCAAGCGGGTACGAAAACTGAAAACCGCGGGATAGGCTGGCGCGAGATGTGGTACATCTCATGTGTCTCATGTGTCTCATGTGTCTCATGTGTCTGAAGTGTCCCATGTGTCTCATGTGTCTCATGTGTCTCATGCCGAATACCCCCTCGCTGTTCGCAAAAGGAATCCGCATGCGTTCTCTTCGCTCGCTCCTCGGGGGCATTGCATCAGCGGTAGTGCTCGTCGCATCCGTCGCGCTGTCGGCATCGCCGCGCATGCCTCCGACGTTCGCGGGCGGCGACTGTGCGCCCGCTGACACAGCTCGTTCCGCATACTGGCTGATGCTCCGGCCTCCCGTCGCGCGCAACGCCGTCGCGCGCGCAGTCCCGCCGCATCTGACGGAACGGGCATTAGCGCGTCGCTCGCTGCGTCGCACGGCGGCGGGCGCGTTCGATCGTCGAGATCGCGACATCGCTCCTGACACGATCAACGAGATCGTGTCGACAGGCGCGCGCATCCGGCGCACCAGCCGCTGGCTGCACGCCGTGAGCGTTGACGCAACGCCCGCGCAGCTGGCCGCGTTGACATCGCTCGCATCGGTCGAATCGGTGCGGCCCGTGGCACAGCTCACGCGACTCGTGTCGTCCTCAGATGATGACGAATCCGGCAACAACGATGGTGTCTCGTTCTACGGTTCCGCCGGCCCGCAGATCGAGCAGCTCGCTCTTGACGGTCTGCATGCGAAGGGCTTCACCGGAGCGGGCGTGCTGGTCGGCATTCTCGACACCGGCTTCCGTCGCACACACGTCGCGTTCAACGCGCCGGGCCATCAGCTATCCGTCGCCGGCGAGTATGACTTCGTCAATGATGATCCCGTGACAGCGCCGGAACCGGGTGACGACATCGAGCAGCATGTGCACGGCACATACATTCTCGGCGCGCTCGGCGCATACCTGCCCGGCACACTTGTCGGCGCCGCGTATGACGCTTCGTTTCTGCTCGCGAAAGCCGAAGACATTGAGCCTGACACAATCGTCGAAGAGGACTATTTCGTCGCCGGTCTCGAATGGCTGGAAGCGCAGGGCGCCGATGTCGCCACGAGTTCACTGGTACTCTTCAATGTGTTCGGGCCAGAGGCACTTGACGGGACGACCAGTGCAATGTCGATCGCGTTTGCCGTCGCCGGTGCGAACGGCATGCACTGCGTGCAGGCTGCGGGCAACAGTGGCCACGATGCAGATCCAGCCACGCACCATTTGGTGATTCCCGCGGATGCATTCAACACGTTCGCGGTGGGAGCCGTGACCTCCGCCGGAAGCATTACGAACTTCTCGTCCGACGGACCGACGGTCGACGGGCGTGTGAAGCCGGAGCTGCTGGCACGCGGGCAGCAGGTCTTCACGGTGAATCCAAATAATGACACCGCGCTCGCGACACCGAGCGGCACATCACTCGCCGCGCCGCTCGTTGCCGGCGCCATCGCCTGTCTCGTGCAGGCGCATCCGGACTGGATTCCGAGGCAGATGCGCGCCGCGCTGCTGGGGACCGCGAGCGACTACGCGTTGAACGGCGAACCCGATCCGCTGGGAGTGCGCGGCTTCGGCATCGTGCGCGCTGTGAACGCGCTGACGGCCGATCCCGCGATCAGCGACCTCAACGACGACTTCGTCGTGAACGGTGCGGACCTGGCGATCGTGCTGGCCGCGTGGGGACCGTGCGCGGCGCCGGTCGGCTGCGCCGCGGACCTCACGAACGACGGGCTGGTCAATGCCGGCGATCTCGCGCTCCTGCTGGGCGGCTGGACTGGCAACTGACGGCGCCGCTACGCTGCGGCGATGACCACGTCGTCGAGCGGGGCCGAGACTCCAACGGCCGCTGGGAATGATCTTGATCTTCCGCGCAAGATCGGCTTCTGGGGCGCGATCGCCGTCTTGGTGGGCGTCGTCATCGGTAGCGGCATCGCTCCTCAACGATTGCAAAGGCGAAACAATGAAGATTGATACGGACGTCTTTCGCGTGGCGCCGGGAACCGGGGTCCCGCTTGATCGGTGGTCCACGCTCGTGAATCCGCTGTACACGTCGAAGAAGGACTACCGCGAAAAGCTCGAACAGCAGGTCGAAGAGCTGAGCGAACTGCAGCGCGTGCACTACGCATCGAATCAGTATGCGCTGCTGCTGATTTTTCAGGGGATGGACGGGGCCGGCAAGGACGGGGCGATCCGCCATGTCATGTCCGGAGTCAATCCGCAGGGCTGTCAGGTCTTCAGTTTTAAACAGCCGAGCGCCGAAGAGCTGGAGCACGACTTTCTATGGCGCACGAGCTGCCGTCTGCCGGAACGCGGGCGCATCGGGATCTTCAATCGTTCGTATTACGAGGAAGTGCTCGTGGTCCGCGTGCATCCCGAACTGCTCAGCCGTCAAGGCCTGCCCTCTGCGGTGGCGGATTCCAAGACCTTCTGGCAGAACCGTTATCGTTCGATCGTGGAACTGGAGGCGCATCTGGCCCGCAGCGGAACGCGCATCGTCAAATTCTTCCTTCATCAGTCGAAGGACGAGCAGCGGAAGCGGTTCCTCAAACGCATCGACGACCCGGAGAAGAACTGGAAGTTTGGCACGGCCGATGTCGCGGAACGGGCGCTCTGGCCGCAGTACATGCAGGCGTACGAGAACTGCCTCAGTGCGACAAGCACCGACGTGGCGCCGTGGTACGTCGTTCCGGCCGATGACAAAGAGAATGCGCGGCTCATCATCTCCGAGGTCGTCAGCGACACGCTCAAGGCGCTCGACATGTCGTACCCCACGGTCAGCGCGGCCCGACGACGCGAGCTGCAGGAGATCCGCGAGCGGTTGGTGCATGAAGCGGAGTAGCCTGCGCGTGTGCTGAAAGGAGTCGCCGATGTCTTCTCGTATCGCCTTTGAAGAGGTGGAGCGGGCTGGCGATCCGCTTCTGGCCGTTTGTCCATCGACGCATCCCCCGGGACACGATCGTCGTCGATGTTTGACGACGCGGCGTCGCATTGACCCGTGGGAGATATTCGCACATTCCTCTTGACGCCGCTCGCTGTACTACTACACTAGTACACTATGACTGCAGCTGGGACGCCATCCGGAACGCCCATTGGCCTGGTGCTCGACGCGGACAGCACCGTCCCGATCTTTCGACAGATCGTGGACGGATTGCGGGCATCGATCGCCCGCGGCTCGGTCGCGACCGGGCACCTCTTGCCGAGCGTCCGCGTGCTGGCGGAGGAGCTGGGTGTCAATCCCAACACGGTGCAGAAGGCCTTCAGCGAACTGGAACGCGAAGGCCTTGTCGCCAGCGAACGGGGGCGCGGCATGATTGTCTTAGGCGGAACGCGGCAGTCGGCGAAGGCGGCCGGCGAAGACGCGGTGCTGGCGCGCCTTGCTGACGCGGTGCGGCATTCTCGCGCGGTCGGCCTGAGCGACGAGCGTTTTGAGGCGCTGCTCAAACGGGCCAAGAAGCTCGCCGGCGAAGCTCGCCGCGAAGGAGATTCGACATGACGGATGAGCGGACCGACGCGCGCGGCGGGCTCGGCATCGCCTGCAGCAACCTGCGCATGCATTACGGGAAGACGCAGGCGCTGGACGGGCTCGATCTCGCCGTCGAACCCGGCGTCGCCATGGGCCTCGTCGGCCGCAACGGCGCCGGCAAGAGCACGCTGTTTCGCATTCTTCTCGGCATGGAGCTGCCGGACGCCGGCACGGTCAAGCGGCTGCCGAGGCAGCTCGACGACCGCAGCTTTCTGGCGCGCACGGGCTATGTTCCCGATCAGCTGTCGGTCTACGACTGGATGACCGTGGGCAGCGCCATTGAGTACGTCGGCAAGCTCCAGCCGCGATTCGATTCCCGCTGGTCGGACACGCTCGTGGTCGATCTCGGCCTCGACCGCACGAAGAAGGTGACTGCGCTGTCGCGCGGCATGCAGGCGCGGCTGGCGTTTGTGCTTGGTCTTTCACACCGGCCTGAGCTGCTGTTGCTCGACGAACCGCTGCTGGGCGTCGACGCCGTTTCGCACGATGCGATCCCCGCGATTCTCGCGCGGATGCGCAGCGAGATCGGCTCGGCCATGCTCGTCGCGTCGCACTCGCTCGGTGATCTCGCGCGATTCACCGATCGCATCGCGTTCATGGAAGCGGGCCGGGTCGTCGAAGAATGTGCGACGGATGATCTTGTATCGCAGACGAAGCGGCTGGTGCTGCGGCCGGAACCTGTCGCGTTCGCGCTCCCGCCCGAGACCATTCACGTGACGAAGGCGGACGGCGCGATTGTCGTCACCGTGCGCGACTTCACGGGCGATCTCCTTGAGCGCGTGCGCGCCACGTTGCCGAACGGATCCATTGATGTCATTGATCTCACCATCGCCGAAGCATGCACGGATCGCATGCGGGCGATGGAGGTGCGGGCGTGAACGCCGTTGTTGCGAAAGACCTGCGCCTGGCGTCGGATGCGTTGCGCCCGTTGGCGATCATCGTCGGCGGCGTGATGCTCGCGGTCATCGCTGTCTCGTTCGTGCCGCCGTCGGTCGCGCCGTCGCTGCTCGGCGCGTCGCAGCCGTCATCGTTGCGGCGTCGGCGGCGGGTGCGTGTGCTGGATGGCTCACAGCGCGCCGATCCCAACGTGGTGCGCGGGCTGCGTGACGCGGCGTTCATGCGACGGCTGCCGATCGCCGGGGATCAGGAGTTCGTTGCAATGGTCGAGGGCACGAGCGTCGCGATCAAGCCCACCGGCCGCGACAATGAACATCTGTTCCGGGCAGCTGCGACGTTCCGGGAAGTGGAGCGCCGCGTGAGCTTGATGAGCGATACCGAGTTCGCCGGCATCGCGCTGGCTCGCGCCGTCGTCAACGCGGCGCGGTCAGGAGGTCCCAACGCGCCCAGAATGCGGAACGCCCTGATGTTCCCGGAGGACCGTGGGCTGCGCTTCGCGCTGGAGTTCGCCAATGAGCCGCAGAGGCGTGAATCCGGCTTGGGATACATGGCGGCGTGGAGACTCGCGTCCGGTGACCCCGTGAAGGTACGGGCTCTTCAACAGCGCTTCGAATCGCACGAGGCCTCGCAACGCTTCATCATCGATCAGCTCGAAGCTGCGGCAGCGGAAGGGCATCCCCTCGCGAAGGAACTGCGGGAGGCTGCAGCGAATCTGCGGGCCCGCCTCGCTCCGCCTTCGGATCCTGAGGGAGATCGTCCATGATTCCCCTTGTCTCGAAAGACCTCCGCCTCTCGCTCGATGCAATCCGTCCGATTGTCCTGCTCATCACGGGCTTTCTGCTCGTCGGCTTCCTGGTGACCGGACTGGCGCCCGAGCTGCGACCGGATTCGATTCGCGCGATGGATCTCGGCGATCTGCTGCTGATGATGGCAGGGATGATCGCGGTCGCGAGTCCGTTCATTGCGGGCTGGTGCGCTGCGGCAGTCTTCGTCGGTGACCGGGGTCATCGCGCCTGGTTGTTTGCGAGCGTGATGCCGGTGCACGGAACGAAGCGGGTCGTGGCGCGGCTCGTGACGCTGCTGCCGGCGCTGCGCGTCTCGCCAGGGCTGGCGTACGCAGGTGATTCCATTCCGACGCCGATGACGGTCCTCGCGTTCTCCGCGCTTGGCGTCGTGTCGGTCGCTGCTGCGGCCATGCACGGCGCACGATGTTCACAGCGCAGCTGGTGGGTCACTCCACTGTTGCCGCCACCGCGCTCGCGCTGCTTGCGATCACGTGGTGCATCTTTCCGCTGACCTCATCCGAGATCGGGCGCGTCGGCTTGCTGAGCGGTGGCCGCGATGTCGTTGAGGCGATCAGGACCGAGTCGACTGTCGTCGCGACGATCGCGGGCCTGGGGCTGGCGGCGCTGACGGCGTTCAGTCTTGTGGTCGCAACGACGATGCGGCCCCGCTCGCGGCAGTGGCTGCGGCGCGGTTGTGTCGTGACGATCGCGGTCGGTGTGCTCGGCGGGCTGGTCGCGAGTCCTGTCGCGGCGCGGATGGGTTCGCGGCTCGCTGCGTGGCCTCCATGGGATCGTCGCACGACGCTTTCGGCGACTGACGCAGAGATTGCTGCGGCTGTGGCGCACGTGATGACGACTGTTCGGCAGGACGCTCGCTTCAGGGTGCACGACGACCGGATGCTGGATCTCTGGCAGGAGGGCGTCGCACGAATCGCCGTCATGCAAGTGGACGAGCGCGAGACGCACGCGCTGTGGCGCGCGTATCAATCGCAGCAGTCGTACGACTCACAGCAACTTGCAATGTGGTCGTTGTCCTGGCTGCCTTCCGACGATCCGCATACCGAGACGTTCATGATGCGTGTGATCGTCGCATTTCCCGAGGACGTGCATTTCGTCGAGCGGCTGCATCGGACGCTTTGGCTGGCCCATCCCACTGAGTTCACGCCGACCTGGACAGTTCGCGGTACTGGCCGCTCCAACGTGATGGCCGTTGCGCTGTGGCAGGTCGAGCAGCTTCGTCATCGCGGTGACACGATGGGGAACGATGAGCGGAAGCTGCGTATCGCGGTGATTGATCGGCTTCGTGCGGCGTGGCCGACTCTTCAGTGGAACGCGCTCGAAGACGCCCCGCAGAAGAAGGACCTGCCATGATCGAGTCCCTCTCCCATGATGCCCGACTGCCGCTGGTGCTGAAGGACCTCCGACTGGCGCTGACGCCGCTGCGCACATGGGCCCTCGTGCTCGGCGGCGTGCTGCTGGTTGGCGTGCTCATGCGGATGGCGCCGTCCGTGCTGATGCCAGCGGCTCTGCGCGGTATCGAGCTTGCCACGCTTTTCGGCACACTCGCCACACTCGCCACACTCGCCACACTCGCCGCGCTCGCTTCGGGCGGCGTCGGACTGTGGATCGTGCTGGCGGTGGCAACCGGTGACGCGGCGCATCGTGCCAGCGCGCTGGACGCGTCGATGCCGATCTCGCCGCTCCGCCGGATCGGATCGAAACTCGTCGCAATCCTTCTTGCTGTGTTCGCGCTGCTCCTTTACGTCGCGATGCTGGCGTCGCTTGGTCGCATCGGACCGATTGTGAGATCGAACAACAGCTGGCTCATCACCGACCCGGCGTCGCTCACGCTCTGGGCGGCAATCGGCTCGTGCGTCGGCGCTGCCGCCGGCCTTGCAGTCGCGCGGTCAGGATCGAGCATGATGGGCGCTGTCGTGCGAGCAGTCGGAATTGTGAGTGTGCCGGTGCGCACGCCACACACGCAGAACGTGTTCGATGATGTGCGTGCCTCCGGTGGCATCGCTGCCGCGCTCGGCGCGGTCGCGGCGGTGGTGCTCCCGCTGGCGGCGCGCGGCGTGTTCGCAATCGGCGCGCGACGGCGCGCGCATCTGCGCTGGACGACGCTCGGCGCGTCCGCGGCACTCGCACTGTTTGCCGGTGGCGCGACAGCAGCCGTCAGTTATGCGCGCGACACACAGATGCACCTCACGCACGAGTTTCAGGCGCAGATCGGATCCCGCCAATCTCCCGAGTCGATCATCGACGCAATTGGCAGAACTCCCGCGGCCTTCGCCACACACTCGGCAGATCCGCAAGCGTCAGCGCACTGGTACATGCCCATCATGGAAGGGCGTCGACGCGTGGAGCGCCTCGCTGAAGCGGAGCGAGACACAGATCCGATCGCGAACGCGTTTCGAGCGCTGGAGCAGTTCGAGACCGCGGAGCAGGCCGACTGGTCCATCGCGTTCATGCCAAGCGGGCGGCGGCGCGTGGAGGCAGAGCTCGCGACCATTGTGCGGTTCGGACCGAGCGATGAACGCGTCCTCAGACTGGCATCGGACTTGGTATTGACCGGCGGTCCGATCGCCGAAGCAGGCTTCTTTGTTCCAGGCGAGGCGCTCGACCTGCGTCGACGCCGAACCCGTGCCTTTGTGATCGAAACACTGCGGCTTCGCATTGAGGGACATCCTGAGGAGGCTGAACGGTGGAGGCCGGCGCTCGAAGCGCTGGTTAAGCAACATCTCGCCTGTAAATTCATAACTTTCGCCTGTCGCGAGTTCCCCGGACGATGATGATGACGTTTTTTTGAGGGATCATCGGAAGTTCCGGGGTCGCATATCTGGTGACGTAATCGGCAGGTCGTTCGGGCTATTGGGTT
>Ga0163151_10004199_pt1 | contig 19702 bp, 15 predicted proteins | sample OliLakLV19MP5IB2_FD_145596 | JGI IMG/M metagenome (GOLD analysis project Ga0163151, IMG submission 145596) | Freshwater microbial mat bacterial communities from Lake Vanda, McMurdo Dry Valleys, Antarctica - Oligotrophic Lake LV.19.MP5.IB-2 | ecosystem: Environmental > Aquatic > Freshwater >... | reverse complement strand
CGGCCAACTCGGAGCCGGCGCCTCGCCTAGGTCCGGTTTCCCGCGACGTGATCGAGCGAGAGCTGCGCGAAGCGAATGGCGCAATCGTCGTCGTCGCGGAGCGGCTCGGCATCTCGCGCCAACGGCTCTACCGACTGTGCCAGCAGTTCGGGATCGACTACACGCTCTTCCGCTGAACCGGGCGATCACCGAAGCACTCCTCAGACGTTGCGCCACGCCGCTTGCACGACTCCTTCGTCATGACGCTATCCAGATGAGAGCTGCTGGCCCGTGCCGGTGCTGATCGAGTGAACCGCCTCGGCTCGCAGCTAACGGAACGCGTCGATCGCCGCTCGGTCGATCCGCCGGATCCGGCCGATCGAGAGGCGGTCCTTCCTCTCTCCGCGATGCGGATTCACGAACTCCCAGACGATCTCTCCCTCCGCCGTCACCTCGAACGCGCGGCCCTTGTCCGACTCGGAGATCAGCGTGTTTCCATTGGCGAGTCGCTGACACGAGCCCTTGCTCAGTGTGTAGAACTCCTTGGGCTCGGGGGCTCGGTACTCCCAGACGATCTGATTCGTGAGCGGATCGAGTTCGATCACGCGCGACCATCTGCGGCCCATGCCGTTGTCGAAGACGAGGATGTGTCCGTCGGGGAGGACTTGGGCGTCGTGCGGGCCGAGGAGTTCGCCGAGTCCCCAGGACCAGACGATGCGCTTCTCGGGCCAATTCAAGATGGCGATGCGATTCTGATGACGAAGGCAGAAGAGGACGTGGTCGGGGCCGTACATCGGATGGAGCTTCTCGAGTTCGGGCTGGTGCATCCACTCGATCGAATTGGCGTGGAAGAGATCGACCCAGGGGCGGACGCCATGGGTGTTCGATCCGACGGTGATGAGCTCGAGACCGGGCGTTCGCGCAAAAGCGTCGAGGAGGGAGACGCTCTCGAGGACGTTACCCTCCTCGTCGAGGAGTGTGAGGAGATCGTCGCGCGTGTCGATCTTCTTGTCGAACTTCGGGAGATGTTTGCGCTCGAAGGTCAGCGCGAGCAATCGGCCGTCAGGAGTCAGCTCGGCGTCGTGATGGGTGAGCAGCGGGCGTCTCCAGAGCAGCTTGCCATCCCAGTCAAAGCGGGCGATGTATCGCGTGCTGTCGGGAATGCCCGAGGTGCGCGGCGTCGGAGGATCGGCGCCGACGACGAGGAGATCTCCGTTTGGAAGGAGATCGACCTGCTCCCAGGTGAACGGAGGCTCGCGGCGCCAGGAGCGCAAGACAACGCCCTTCTCGTCGATCAACTCGGCCACGGAGAGTTTGGGGATCGAGTAGAGGTTGAGACCGGGCTGCGATCGAGCGGTGTCGTGGATCGTGACGCCGTCGGTGTCGTTCGCGCCCGGCTTCGAGGACTCCGTGTAAGGGAGGCTGCGGAGTCGTTCGAGTTCTTCTTGGGTCGGCGTCGGGGCGGCGGCGTTGGCGTCGGCGACGGAGATTGCGATCGAGAGCGCGATCGCAAGCGCGAGAAACGACCGCAACAACTGCCGTGCGACCGGCAGCCCGAGCTGCTCACCTGCCAGTCCCGAGTCGAAGAGCGGCAAGGTGTGCGGATGAGTGAGCTGCGCGGCCATCTCGATCTCCCTCAGAAATCGACCATGACCGAGCGCCTCGGCGACCTGCGGGCTCAGGACCTTGATCGCGCCGCGCCCGAGCTCGGACTCGACGCGGTAGCGGTCGGCGATGGCGGCGGTGAACGTGGACCTCGAGCTGCTCATGAGCCGCCGATACTACTACCCGCCGGCCATCGCTCCGATCACGAGGAGCGGTTCGGCGCCGGACGCGACGGCTTCCGGCAGCGGAACGTCGGGCGATTCCAGAGAGAGGTCCTGCTGGCAGGCAAAGAAACGCAGGAACGCCCGGCGTTCCTGCGTCGACTGATCACGAATAGTCCCGCGCAGCATCGGAAAACGCGCCTCGATCGCGTCGAGGACCGATCGTTGCGTGACCGGCCCCTCGATCTCGAGCTGCACCTCGCCGCTCACCTGCGCGAGCTTCTTCAGATGGAACGGCAGCACGACGCGGATCATCGAAGCGTTCGTCATCGCACGATCCTCACGACAGCGACCTCACGACAGCGTCTGCACCTCGACCGACAGCACCCCCGGCAGATCCTTCGCGATCGGCGCCCAACTGTCGCCGCTGTCGGCCGACGCGTAGACCTGCCCGCCGCTCGTGCCGAAGTAGATACCGCACTCGTCCATCTGGTCGACTGCCATCGCGTCGCGCAGGATGTTGTGGTAGCAGTCGCTCTGCGGGAGCCCCTTGGTCAGCGCCTCCCACTCGTTCCCTCCGGTGCGACTGCGGTAGACGCGCAGTTTTCCATCGGGCGGATAGTGCTCGGAGTCGCTCTTGATCGGGACCACATAGATAGTTTCGGGCTCGTGCGCATGGACGCCGATCGGGAAGCCGAAGTCGGTCGGGAGATTGCCGCTGATCTCATGCCACGAGTCGCCGGCGTCGTCGCTGCGCAATACATCCCAGTGCTTCTGCATGAAGAGGACGTTGGGACGCGAAGGGTGCATCGCCATGTTGTGCACGCAGTGGCCGACGTCGGCGTCCGGGTCGGGGATCTCGTACTTCGAGGTCAGCCCCTTGTTGATCGCGCGCCATGACCTGCCGCCGTCGTCGGTGCGGAACGCGCCGGCGGCGGAGATGGCGACGTAGATCCGCAGCGGGTTCGTCGGGTCTTGGATGATCGTGTGCAAGCACATCCCGCCCGCGCCCGGCTGCCACAGCGTCGGTTTTACGCTGCGCAGTGCGGAGATCTCCTCCCAGTTCTGTCCGGGGTCGCTCGAGCGGTAGAGCGCGGCGTCTTCGATGCCGGCCAAAACGGTGTCCGGGTCGGTCAGCGAGGGCTCGAGGCGCCAAACCCGCTTGAAGGCCCAGGGCTTCGACGTGCCGTCGTAGTGGAGGTGCGTGCCGGGATCGCCGACGTACTCGAACTTGTTCCCCACCGGCTCCCAGGTCACGCCGCCGTCGTTCGACCGTTGGATGACCTGACCGAACCAGCCGCTGCACTGCGACGCGTAGATCCGGTTCGGATCCACCGCCGATCCCTTCATGTGGTAGATCTCCCAGCCGCCGAATTCGGGGCCTTGGATCTTCCACTTCTCGCGCTTGCCGTCGGACGTGATGACGAACGCGCCTTTCTTCGTGCCGACCAGCACGCGTACTCCGCTCATCGGTCGCTCCTTTCTCGATCCGCAGCCGTACAAGCCACCGCGCGCGCGAACAGGACCGCGCGCTCGAACTGCCCCCGGGCTCCGTCGACTCGCCCGAGCCTCGGCCAGAGGTCACCGCGCACCGTCGGAAGGAGGTGACACTTCTCCAGGGAAGGCTCGGAGGTCAACGAATCGACGATCTCCAGGCCGGCCGCCGGGGTGGCGCGAGAACTCGGTCGTATGCTTTCATCCGGCAGGTCTGGTCCGTGCGACTCCGGGCCATGTGGACCCACGAGTCCATGGAGACTCCCTGTAGGAAAGGAAACCTCGAAAACTATGAGACTGCATCGATTCATGCCATCGGCCGCCGTTCTGGCGCTCGCGTGCCTGGCCGCTCCCTCCGAGGGCGCCGAACTCACGCTGCCCCGTCCCAGCCAGAAGGCCCAGCTCATGCAAACCGTGGGTCTCACCGACATCACGATCAATTACAGCCGGCCCGGAGTGAAGGGTCGCGAGATCTGGGGCGGGTTGGTGCCATATGACAAGGTGTGGAGGACAGGCGCGAACGAGGCCACGACCATCGTCTTCTCCACGGACGTGAAGGTGAATGGACAGCCCCTCTCGGCCGGTACCTACAGCCTGCACACGATTCCCACGAAGGATGAGTGGACGGTGATCTTCAACACCAAGGCGGAGCAGTGGGGGAGCTATTCCTACGACGAGAGCGCCGACGCGCTGCGGATCAAGGTGAAGCCCCAGTCCCACGAACTCACGGAGTGGATGGAGTTCAGTCTTCCCGACCTCGCGGTGGAGAAGGCCACGGTCGCTCTCGACTGGGAGAAGGTACGCGTGGCGTTCGGGGTCGAAGTGAGCACGGTCGATCTCGCACTCGCCAACGCCCGCGCCGCCATGGCCTCGCTGGCGGCGGATGACCACCAGACGGCGTATCGCACGGCGAGCTTCGCCTTCCAGAACAACGTGGCCGCCGACGAGGCCAAACAGTGGGTCGACAAGTCGATCGCCACCAAGGAGACCTGGCTGAATCTGCGCCTGAAGGCCGACATGATGGCGAAGGAAGGCAAGACGGCCGAGGCCGTCAGCTACGGCGAGCGTGCGATCAAGGCGGGGAAGGTGGATGGGCCCCCCGAAGAGATCACGAAGATCGAGAAGCAGGTCGCGGAGTGGAAGTCGAAGATGTAATCGACTCCGAGGTGGGGCGGGCCGAGCGGCCGCCCGCTTCCGCGATCACCACCGCCACGGCGATGGTCACGAGGCAACCGATCACGTTGTACCAGAGGAACGAGATCTTCGACGTCGCGAAGAAGGCCAAGACGGCCGCCTCTCCCACCAACGCCGCGATGAACGTCGCCGTTCCGCCGACTCGCTTGAAGTAGAAGGCGAGTAGGAAGATTCCGAGGATCGTGCCGTAGAAGAGCGACCCCAAGAGGTTCACCGCCTCGACCAGCGATCCGAGCTTGTTGGCGAGTAGCGCGAAGAGAATCGCCAGGCATCCCCAGACGACCGTCGCAATCTTCGACACCAGGACGAGGCGCCCGTCCGAACTCTCCTGTTTCCCGAACCGCTTGTAGAAGTCGACGACCGTGGTCGAGGCGAGCGCGTTCAGTTCCGAGGCCGTGGACGACATCGAGGCGGCGAAGATCATCGCCAGCACGAGTCCCACGACGCCGACCGGCAGGTAGGCGAGCACGAACGAGAGGAAGATGTAGTTCACGTCGTTACCGTCGGAGCGCGGGTTTACCTGGCGAACGATCTCTTTCGCCTCTTTCCGAACCTCGAGCGCCTCGGCTTGGATCGCGGCGACCGACACCGCGGTCGCTTCCTCCGCGGCGGGATCGCCCGCCCTTCGCGCCTCCAGCAGCGCCTGGATCCGCGAGCTCTTTTCCCGTGAGAGGACGTCGTACTCTTCCTGCAGCCCGCGGAAGTCGCCGGCGAGCGGGCTCGCCTCGACCCGTTTCGTCTCCACGGGATTGAAGTAGATCGGGGTCTCGTGGAACTGGTGGAAGACGAAGACCATCGCGCCGATGAAGAGGATCACGAACTGCATCGGCACCTTCACGATGCCGTTGAAGAGGAGCCCGAGCCGGCTCTGGGCCACGGATTGGCCCGAGAGATAACGTCCCACCTGCGACTGATCGGTCCCGAAGTAGGACAGCGCGAGGAAGAACCCGCCGATCAGGCCGGACCAGAACGTGTAGCGGTTGTTCAGATCGAAGGAAAAGTCGATCGCGTTCAGGCGTCCCATCGCGCCGGCCACATGGACCGCGTCCGTGAAAGAGACGCCATCGGGTAAGAGCGAGAGCGCGACGAACAGCGTCGTGAACATTCCGCCGAAAATGATGACCATCTGCCAGAAATTCGTGTGGGCGACGGCCTTGGCGCCGCCCGAGGCTGTATAGATGATCACGAGGACGCCGATAACGAGGTTCGTGATGTATAGGTTCCAGCTCAGGATGACCGAGAGGACGACGGCCGGCGCATAGATCGTCAGCCCGCAGGCGAGCCCGCGCTGCACGAGGAAGAGCAGGGCGGCCAGGCTCCGTACCCTGACGTCGAAGCGACGTTCGAGGAATTCGTAGGCCGTATAGACCTTGAGTCTGCGGTAGAGCGGAACGACGGTGACGGAGAGCACGATCATGGCGAGCGGAAGGCCGAAGTAGAACTGGATGAACCGCATCCCATCTACGTAGGCCTGGCCCGGCGTGGAGAGAAAGGTGATCGCGCTCGCCTGGGTCGCCATGATGGAGAACGCGACCGTATACCAGCGCATGGTCTGGTCGCCCAGGATGTATCCGTCGAGGTCGCGGTTCTTTCGGCCCTTCCAGACCCCGTAGGCGACGATGAAGACCAACGAGGCGACGAGGACCAACCAGTCGAAACTTCTCACGGGAGCGCCCTCGTGAACGCCTTCGTGAACGCGTAGAACAGAAGAATCAACAAGGCCAGGTTCAACAGGACGATCGCATAGAGGACGCGCCAGCTCCCGCCGATGGGGGGTGGTTCCTCGCTCATCCGCGCGCCGAAACCAGGTTTACGAAGAGACGGTAAGCGCCCGGGACGGCCGCCGGGAGCTGCCGGAAGAACGCGTACCCTGTGTAGATGAAGATCCCGTTTCCGTGGCGCGCCCACAGAAGCCCGCCGGTCGCCGCCTTCTCTCCGGGGTCAGCGGAGGAGAGCACGGTCTGGTACTCCGGCCCCCACTCGGCGCCGAAGTAGAGTCCCCGTTCTTGCACCCACCCTTCGAAGTCCTCCGCGGTGATCCGATTCGGCGTGTTCAGAAGCGGGCTGGCGGGATCGGTGAATTCGACCGGCGCATCCTCGACCGTCACCCGGTCCCGTCCGAGCTTCAGGGCATAGGGCGCGAACTCTTGATGAAGCGTCTGATCGGCGGTGTTGTACTGGACGACGAGCGTTCCGCCGCGCTCCACGTATTCGAGCAGCCGTCGCGCGCTGCGTTTGAGCGGATCGCGCGAGTTGTACGCGCGCACACCCACCACGATGGCGTCGTAGCCGGAGAGATCGTTCGAGGCGAGATCCGCATCGTCGAGGAGCGTGACGCGGTAGCCGGCCTGGGCGAGCGCCGCGGGAACGTCGTCCCCCGGGCCCATGACATAGCCGATGGCTTCGCCCACCCGCGCGAGCTCGAGCCGCACGACTTGGCCGGATGCCTCCGGGAAGATCGTCTGGATAGGGATGTGCGGATAGTCGATCACGGTCATCCCGCGCGCGTAGGTGCGCCCTTCGGCGGAGAACTCCGCGCGAATCGCGCCGCCTTCTGGACCGGGCGTCACTTGGAAGACGATCTCTCGCCCGGGCCCGGGAAGTAGATAGACCTGCTGCGTGATCGGGTCGGACCGCCAACCGGGAGGCAGGATCAGACGCGCGCCTCCCTGGGCGGCTTCGCGAGCCTCCAGGCGAAGGCGAACGGGACGGGGTGAGGCGTCGGGGAAGAGATAGACCCGCTCATCCAGCGCCAGCGTCACCTCGGGAACGATCACGACCGGCCGGTAGAGTTCGCCGCGAACGCGATCGACCCACCGGTACTGGACGGGGACCGTGTAGTCGATCGACTGTCCGAAGGCGGACAAGGTGAACGTGACGCCCAGCGGCGCCTCGTTCTCCGGCGTTCCGATGAGCGTTGGTTCGGCGACGCGATGTAAGCCTCCTTCGACCGGCTGTCTCAGCCAGTAGGGCTGGCTCACCTGCCAGTCCAGTTGCGACGGGACGAGGGTCCGGAGCGGGAGGGTCAACGGCCGGTTTTCCACGAGCAGCGAGTCGAGTTCGCGAGTGAGCCCGGGCGTGGCGGATCGAATCGCGGTCAGTCGGAAAGAAGCGTTCGACCGGTTGATCGCGGTGACGGCGACCTGAAGGGAATCGCCCGGGGCGAACGTGTATTGCGAGGCCACCGCCTCGATCCAAAGTCCGGCGCACGAACGGATGACGTCGTCGAGTTCCCACGCCTTGTGGTCGAGCAGCACCGCATAGCGCGGGCCGGCGGACGCGCTCAGGCGTCCCAAGGCCGCTCGCGCCTGCATGAGCTCGGGGAGACTGGCCGAAGGATCGCTGGGGTCATACGCTTCGAGGATGCGCTTCAGCGGCGCGCCGACGTCGGCGCCTCCGGGGATCCGGTTCCAGGTGAGATCGACCTGCTCGAAGATGTCCGTCGTGGCCGGCTCGCCGCTGATCAGCTTCAGATAGTTCGTGGACGTTCCGCGACGCTCGGCCGAGCCGAATCCCTGACTCTTGTGCATGCTCCGGCTCTCGCCGGCGAGTTCCGTGTAGGAGCGGCCGAGGAGCGCGTTGTACGCGCCGAGATCGACCGTGAGGAACTCGCGCGCACTCTCGGCCGAAGGGGGCGCCATCCAGTTGAAGTAGTTCCAGAGCAGACGTGTCGGTTTCCACGGGGCCAGCGTGTCGAGCTGCTCCGGAAACCTCTGGGGGTCGCCGGCGGCCTCGAACGCGTCGACCGCGAGGAACGCCGAGGCGGTGTGGTGTCCGTGGCGCCCCTCGCCGGTCGTGGGAAAGCGCATCACGATGACGTCGGGCTGGAAGGTGCGGATCACGCGGACGACGTCGCCGAGGACCGCCTCGCGTCCCCACTTGTCGAGCGTCTCCTCGGGTCCCTTCGAATAGCCGAAGTCGACCGCGCGGGTGAAGAACTGCTCGGCCCCGTCGATCCTGCGGACGGCGAGGAGTTCGTGCGTGCGGATCACCCCGAGGAGGTCGCCCTGCTCGTCACCGACGAGGTTCTGACCACCGTCCCCCCGAGTGAGCGAGAGGTACCCGGTGCGCACCAGTTCTTCGTTCTCGAGCCAGGTGAGCATGGCCGTGTTCTCGTCATCAGGGTGCGCGGCGATGAAGAGAACCGAGCCGACGACGGTGAGCTTCTGGATGGCGAGCTGCAGCGCGGCGGCGTCGAGGGGACTGGGGGGACCATCGGAGGCGCTCGCCACGCCGAGAAGGTTTGCAAAGAGCATGGGAAGCACGGCCAAACGGAACGCGACGCGCACGGGTTCTCCTCCTCGGGAAAGTGTCGTGCGGGATCTTAGCCGGTGCCGACGGAATTGACTCGAGCGGACTCGGCGCCGAGGGCGCCGGGGTTACTGCTTCTTCTGCTTCTCGATCTCGGATTCCTCGCCTGTCGGGTTGGGACAGCGCTGGGGGGCTCGTCTACCACTCTGACCGCGGAAGCACCTACGCGGCTGGGGACGTTCGCGATGAACTCGAGCTGCATGGGTACGAGAAGATCTCCGACGCGATGGCCGACGTGTTCAGCTGCATCGAGATGTTCTCCAATCCGCGACGCCTGCATTCACACCTCGGGTCCGTCAGTCCGGTCGACTTCGAGACAACCCCGGTCAACTAAACTGTCTGTCCATTGTTTCGGGGCAAGCCCAGAACGTTTGCGTGGTCGCCTCCGAGTCACGCGATGGTTCAAGCATGTGTTATGGTTTTTTCCGCCCACGCCGCATCGATCGAGTTGGGACCCCGCGTCTGGAGACCCCGTGGAAGTGGCAGCCCGAGATCAGAGGGGGACCGATAGGGTCGCCTCCACGAAGTTTCGGCATCGACTGACGTTGGTCGTATTGATCGCTACCCTGGCCGCCGTGTACTGGGACATCGCCGCCGAGTGGGTGCGCGACTGGATCCGCGACCCGAACTACGCTCACGGATTCCTGATCCCGCCGATCTGCGCGTATCTGCTCTGGAAGAACCGGGGACAGTTTGAGCACGCGCCCGGGTCTCCCTCGATGGCGGGCCTTGTTGGAATCCTGGTAGCCGCGGCTTTGCTCATCGTCGGTTCCGCGGGAGCCGAGGTGTTCACCCAGCGGGTCAGCTTCGTGCTCTTCCTGTCATCGCTCGTGCTGTACTTACGCGGCTGGCGGGCGTTCCGAATCACGGCGTTTCCGTTCGCGTTTCTGTTCCTGGCCATTCCCCTCCCGTACATCATCTACTACGGGCTGACCGAACCGATGCAGGCGTTGGCCGCGAAGTGCGCGATCTTCGGGCTGAAGCTGGTGGGCGTGCCGGTCGCGGCCCAGGGCAACATCATCCATCTCTCCGGCGCGAGCCTCGAAGTGGCCGATGCCTGCAGCGGGATCCGCTCTCTCTACGCGTTTCTCACGCTGGGTGCGCTCATGGCCTACACCACCAGTGTGCCTTTATGGGCGCGCATACTCATCTTTCTGTTCACGATTCCCCTCAGCGTGGCGGGGAACGCTGTGCGGGTGTTCGGAACCGGAGTCGGTGTCTATCTTGTGGGACCGCAAGCGGCGAAGGGAACGATTCACGAGTTCTTTGGAATGATCGTGATCATCGTCTTCCTCGGTGTCTTCCTCGTGTTCAAGAAAGTGGCGGGGACTCTATGGTTCGAACGCTCGTCGCGATCCTGATCTTGGGGCTCACCGGAGCCTACGCCGCGGACCTGCGCGCAAACCGCGGGACCCACGCGGCCATTCCAGATCTCCGTCAGCTTCCGTCTGAAGTGGGAGAGTGGACGAGCGTTGATCTGCCGGTGGATGAGAAGGCGGCTGCGGTGCTGGCCGCCGATGTGCAACTCGAGCGCCACTATCGCCGCTCCGACGGCGTCGTGGTCTACCTGGTTGTCGCTTACTTCGCCGAGCAGCAAGTCAACTCGCAGATCCACTCACCCCGCCACTGCGTGCCGGGCGGCGGGTGGACGATCCAGTCGATCGAGGGAGAGGATGTTCCGCTCGATGGAACCGTCCAGCCGACAACTCGCATGCGCGTCAGGAACGCGCGGGGCGCCGACGATGTCGATCTCTACTACTGGTTCTGCACCCAGGCGGGGACGGCCACCGGGGAGTACGCGTTGAAGTGGGACCTGGTGAAGAGTTCGCTTGCACGGGCGCCCACCAATGCCGCGTTCGTCCGCTTCCATGGACCGGCGGAGAACCGCGAGGCGATCCTCGAATTGATGTCGCTGCTCGATCGGCCGCTGCGCGGCATCCTGGGGACGGTCGGACTCAAATGAGCGCCGCATCGCTCGCCGCGTTTTCGGCCGATGTAGAGGACTACTATCAGGTAGAGGCGCTCCGGGGGCTCTGTCCGCGCGAGCGTTGGAATACCTTCGAGGATCGCGTCGTGGCCAACACCACGCGCGTGCTGGAGATTCTCGACGCCACCGGCGCGCGCGGCACGTTCTTCGTCCTGGGATGCGTGGCGGAGCGTCATCCGGAGCTGGTTACACAGATCGTCTCGGCCGGCCACGAGATCGCCTCCCATGGCTACTGGCATGAACTCGTGTACAACCTGTCGCCGGAGGAATTCCGCGCGGACGTGCGGAGCTCGCGGGCGTTACTTCGGGATCTGAGCGGTCAGGACGTGATTGGGTATCGCGCTCCATCTTATACAATCATGGAGCGGACCCGTTGGGCGCTGCCGATTCTCCACGAGGAAGGGTACCGCTACGACTCGAGCGTCTTTCCCATCCCCCGGCGCCGGTACGGGATGCCCCGGGCGCCACGCTGGCCGCACCGCTGGGAACTGGGCGACGGCCGGGAGATTGCGGAATTCCCCCTGCCGACCAATCGCTACGGCCCGATCAACCTCCCGACCACCGGAGGGGCCTATCTGCGTCTGCTCCCCTTCGGAATGCAGCTTGGCTCCATCCGGAGCCTGGTGAACCACGGCCGCCCGTTCGTGCTCAATATCCACCCCTGGGAGCTCGATCCGGGGCAACCTCGATTCGAGGTCGGCGCCCTGACCCGCTGGACCCACTACCACAACCTGGGGAAGACGGAGGAAAGAGTCCGGGCGCTGCTCGCCCTGACCCGGTTTCGGTCGCAAAGTGATGTCCTGGCCGACCTGGGGATTGTCTAGCAGTTTCCGGATCTAGCCTTTTCCGCTGGCAACGATCTGCTTGATTCCTCGAAGTCGAACTGATAGTGTCGCAGATCGGTGTTCGACGGGGCCAGCTGTTACCTCCACCTGTGATTAAGGATCGACCCTTGACCCCCGAGGTCCGGGATTCGATCTACCTCTCGTATATTAACCGCCCCCCCCCCGCCGCAACTATCCGCGACCGGTCGAGCACTCTCGACTGATCGATTGGGGGAGTTTTCATGAGCCCGATTCTTCCACTGGGGGTTGCCCTGCGTGCGTGGCAGAGTTCCGCCTCGCTGCTCTTCCGTTCGGCGATCTGGCTGCCGTTTCTGCTGATGGCCGGAATTCAGGCCCTCGCACTCGGGCTGCTGCTGGGCTTTCACCACGACCTGCTGCTGCCCGTCGGCGCGCCGCTCGTCGAGATGCTGGCCGGCAGGGAGGCGATGCACTATCCGGTTCTCTACCTCGCCTTGCCCATGATGTTCGCGAAGGTCAACCTCGGCATCAACGTGCTCGTGGCTTCGCTCGCCAGCGGAGTCGCGACCGTTCTCTTCGCTCGTGCGTTCGGTTCGGCCAACGTCGGCAGTGCGTGGAGAGCAGCCTTCCGGAGTTGGCCGGTCCTCATCGTGCTGGCGGCGCTTTCGATCGCTCTCGTGCTCGGGGTCTCGTACCTCACCTCCCTCGTGCCCGAGGAGACCAGGTCGGGGAGCCGCGGTGTTCGATGGGGAGTTCGGGCGCTGAGCCTGCTCCTTTTCGTGCTCGTTCAGTCCATGCTGGCGTACACGACGGCCTGGGTCGTTCTCCGGGGGCAATCGATCTGGCCCGCCCTGCGCGATTCGGTGCGGGTGGCATTTCGAACGTTTCTGCCGACCTTCATCGTGGTTGGGATCCCGGCATTGCTCCTCTACCCCTTCTCCTACGCGGTCGGCCGGGTCGAGTGGATCGCTTCCAAATTCCGGCCCGAGATGGTTTCCGCGCTCATTGGCGTGCAGCTTTTCTTCGAGCTGGTCGCAACGTTCGTGGTCGTAGGGGCGATCACCCGGCTCTTTCTCTGGAGGATGGGGGCGGCGCGATGAGAGCGTGGGCATTGCTTGCCTGTGGTCTTCTGCTCGCTGCCTGTGGGGTCGATGGCCACGTTGGGGCCCGTTTCCGCGCGGAACGCGATCTGTTCCGCGCCAACCAGATGTACCGCGACGCATCGATCCGTCCCAGCCTGGTCAAGGACGCAGACTGGCGCGAGCTTGCCGCGCGCTACCAAGGCCTCACGGATCGTTACTCGGCCTCTCTCGGGGCGACCAGTCCCACCACAGCCGAGCAGGAACTGCAGACGATTTCGGCCGGCGCGCTCTTCGCGGCGGCTCGGATCTTCGGTTCGCTTCAGGACTCGACCCAGGTGCTCGAGATCTTCGGCCGGTTGGAGCGGGAGTTCGGGCACATGGCGGCCGTGGCGGGTGAGGTCGCTCTGGCTCGAGCCGGAATCGCGGAGGGCCGTCACGACGCGGAATCGGCCATCCGCTACTACCAGACGGTGGTCGATCGCGTCGAACCCGATCCTCAGGACGCGGGGGTGGCGGGGGCCGTGTTGGATCTGCCTCTGCGCATTGCCAGGCTCAGGGCGAACGGGCACCCCGAGGATGCGAAGGACGTGTACCTCCAGGCCCGGCGTTACTACGAGGACAAGGTCGCGAGCCATCCCGGGACCTTGATCCAGATCGACGCCCGCACGCGCCTGGCCGAGATCGCGGCGGACCTGGGCGATTGGCGAGCCTCCACGCGATCGCTGCGACAGGTGGAAGCCGATCTGCGGGTGCAGGATCCTCCCCCGAGGGACCCGGCGGTGATTCGCTACTACATCGCCGGATCGATGTCCCGGGGCGATGCACCGAAGGACTCCCTCGAGCAAGCGCTGGAATCGGTGCTGGCCGACTATCCCCAGAGCGACGCGGCCATTCAGGCGCGCGGCTCCCTGGCGGACCTTGCTCTGGTCAGCGGTCAGATCGACGAGGCGATCGCCCATCTGGATCGTCTGCGCGCGGACCACCCCACGAATGAGGAGGTGGGTTCCCAGGCACTCTTGCGGAAGGCCCGGGCTCTCGAAGGGGTCGACGCGCGTTGGGGCGAAGCACTGGAGGCCTACCGAGCGGTCGCAGTGGAGCACCCCATCACCGAGGCGGCGCTCCGGGCGCCGCTGGAGATCGCCGCTCACTACGGGCGGGTCGGCGACGAGACCGCGGTCACTGCCGCCCTCGACCGGGCCGAAAAGGACTATCGCGGCTTCGTCCAGCGCTACCCGCCGGGACCGCGGTCGTTCTTCGCCCGCGAACGGCTCGTCCAGGTCCTGATGCTCCGGGAGCAGTACGACCAGGCGGTTCAGGAAATGCTGCAGCTCGGCGAGGACCTTTCGAAGACTCCCCAGGGTCCGCAGCTCTTCGTTGCCGCAGCACAGGTGGCCTTCACCCAGCTCGCAGACACGTCGCGCGCCATCACCATTCTCGATCGGGCGGGTGGGCTCTACGCCAACGCCGACGTCGGCAAGTGGGCGACAGGCGAGGCGGCTCGGCTGAAGGGCCTGAGGAAGCCATGAGCATCGAGCAGGGGGTCCTGATCGCGGGGATGCTGTCCACGGTCGTGCCTGTGGTCGCGGTTCTCATCCGGGGTCGATCCCGGCAGATGACTCTGGCCACGGCGCTTACGGCGGGCTCGGTCGGGACCCTGCTGTTCATCATCCTGCAGCTGGTGAACCTGGGTCCCCGCCCGGTGCCGACCCCCTGGGTTTATGGGCTGATGGCCTCGGCCGTGCCGCTCCTCCTGGCCGGATACCTCCTGGCCGTCGGGTTCGGCCAGGACAGACCCGAGGACTCACTCCGGAGCGCGCGTCCCACCTTGATCACGCTCGGATTGATCGGGATCGCCTTCCTCGCGCTCCTCCAGAGCGAAGGCTTCGTCACCGGCTATGACTGGGCGTCGGGTCGGGGCACGATCCATATCGGCGGGTTGGGAAAGGCCTTCCTCACCTACCTCCTGGTCGGCATCGTCGCCGCGGGCCAGGCGCTGGAGAGAACTTACCGGGGATCGGCCGGGGACCTGCGTCACCGGCTCCGCCTGCCGATGTTCGGGTTCTTCGGGCTCATCATCTTCGCCACGTTCATCCTGACCACCGGCCTGCTCTACTCGTCAATGGGACTGGGGAAGTTTGTCGCCCTCGCCATCCCGGTCGCGTTGGCCAGTCTCACGGTCGGCTACGGGTATCTCCGGGGCGGGATCATGGACGTGGCCACTCCGGTCTCGCGCGACATTGTCTATTCCTCGTTCACGGCGTTCGCCGCGGGGCTCTTCGTCCTCTCCGTGGGCGTGGCGGCGCAGATCGCCACGCTGACCAAGTGGTCGCCGGACGAGATCCTCGTTCTCGCCGCCGTCTTCCTCGCCGGCCTCGTTGCCCTGCTCCTGCTGCTGTCGAACCGGTTCCAGCGGGCGGTTCGGCGGTTCATCGACCGCAACTTCTACGTGAACCGGTATGACTACCGGGCCCAGTGGTCGAAGGTGACCGAGACCTTGGTCGACGCTGCCGACCGGGACGGCGTGATCGAGCGGGCGGCCCGGCTCCTGAGCGAGACGTTCCTGGCCGAGAACGTCACGATCTCGCTCGAGGATCGGGGCACGGGCACGATCCGTTCCGTCATCGGCCCCGGCGTCGGTAGCCCCACCGCAGTGCTTGGCCCCAGCTGTCCGATCTGCGTCGAGCTGATCCGAGGGCGGAAGTCGCTCCTCTTGAATCGTAAGGCCGACGACTTCACCTACATTCCGATCTACGCGGAGAACCGCGAGTGGCTCGACCTGACGGCGAGCCAGATCGTGGCTCCGCTGCTCCACGGGGACCAACTGGTCGGCGTTGTGGGCCTGGCGAGGAGCCACCAGGACGATCCCTTCACCTTCGAGGACGTGGCTCTGCTGGATCGGGTGGCTGCCCATATCGCGTCGACCCTGCGCTCGACGCAGCTGGCGGCGGAGCTGGCGGAAACGCGGGAAATGGAACTCATGTCGCAGTGGAGCAGCATGATCCTCCACGACCTCAAGAACTACCTGACGCCTCTCCGCATGGTGGCCAGGAATCTGATCGACCAGCGGTCGCGTCCCGACATTGCCGAGCGCTGCGCCCGAGATCTTTCTCTGCTGGCCGATCGAATGGAGACGCTGGTGCAGACGTTGCGCCCGCTCCGGGAGAACCCGAGCGAGGGGATGACCCGGGTGCAGCCGAATGCTCTCGTGCGGGCCGTGATCTCGGATCTGCAAGCGGCCGATGGGCACGCTGTGCAAGTGGAGCTGCACCTCCAGTCCGAGCAGCACGTCCAGGCCCCCGAGGGGATGCTCCGTCGGGTGATCGAAAACCTCGTCACGAACGCGCTCGATGCGATGGGGTCCGGAGGGCGTCTGGTCCTCGAGACCAATGACTGCAACTTCAAGCGCGGCCCCTATGTCTGCATCGACGTCATCGACAATGGCCCGGGAATCTCCGAGGAGTTCCTTCGTGACCAGCTGTTCCGACCGTTCTCGACGACCAAGCAGAAGGGGCTGGGCCTCGGTCTGTACCAGTGTCGATCGATCATCCACGCGCTGGGCGGCGAGCTCACCGTGAAAAGCCAGGTGGGCGAGGGTGCGGCGTTCCGGATCGCACTCCCGATGATCGAGCCGACACTGGACACCCGAACGCCAGTCAAGACCGAACCTGTGGCACATTCCAGCGGGGTAGCCCTTGGGCAGCAGCTCTTCTCTACCCACGACTAAACTGGCCACGACCAAACTGGCCACGACCAAAGCGGCCACGACCAAAGCGGCGAAGCTGCTCATCGTGGACGACGACGAGTCGATCCGGAGTCAGCTCGAGCTTTCGCTCGACTCTGAATTCGACGTGTCGATCGCGGCGAATTCGAAGGATGCGTGGCGCATCCTGCAGGCGGAGCGACCCGAACTGATGACCCTGGATCTGGCCCTGGATTCGGACGACCCCGAAACAGGCTTCTCCCTGCTCGAGCGCTGCCTGCAATTCGACCCGTTCCTCAAGATCGTGATGATCACGGGCAACGATGACCAGACCAGCGCGCGACGGGCGGTCGAGATGGGCGCCGCGGACTTCTTCGGCAAGCCGGTCGACCCCGACATTCTCAAAGTCCTGCTTCACCGGTTTCACACGGTCCAGCAGCTCGAGCGGCAGAACGCGGAGATTCTGAAGCGTCAGGGAGATGTACATCGGCTGGGGGGCATCCTCGGGAAGAGCCCTCAGATGCAGGTGATGTTCCGCACGATCGAGAAGGTAGCCACCGCCGACGTCTCCATCCTCATCCTGGGAGAGAGCGGAACGGGAAAGGAATTGGTGGCGAGGGAGATCCGGCGCCTGAGCTCCCGCGTGACCAAGCCGTTCGTCAGTATCAACTGCGGCGCCATCCCCGAGAACCTGCTCGAGAGCGAGCTATTCGGCCACGAGAAGGGTTCGTTCACCGGAGCGCACGCTTCGCGCGAAGGGAAACTCGAGCTGGCCGACAAGGGGATCGTCTTCCTCGACGAGGTGGCCGAGCTTCCGTTTCCGCTCCAGGTCAAGCTCCTCCGCTTCCTCCAGGACCACGAGATCGAGCGGGTCGGAGGCCGAAAGCCGATCGAACTCGACGTGCGCGTGATCGCGGCCACGAATCGCGATCTCGACCAGCGGGTCGCGAGCGGTGAGTTCCGCGAAGACCTGTTCCATCGGCTCTCGGTCGTCAACCTACGCCTCCCGCCCCTGCGGGAGCGGACCGACGACATTCCCTTCCTCGCGCAGTACTTCCTGGAGCGATTCGAGTCCGAGTACGGGCGCCGGAATCTCTCGCTCTCCGCCGACGCGAGGCGAGGGATGCAAGCGTACAAGTGGCCGGGCAACGTGCGTGAGCTGGAACACCGCATGCAGAGGGCCGTGCTCATGTCGGGCGGCAAGACCATCAACGCCACGGATCTCGAGTTGGATAGCGCGGCACGCTCCCGGCGCCCCTCCCTCCGAGAAGCGCGGGAGCAGGCCGATCGATTCGCCGTGATCGAGTCGCTCCGCGCGACGGGCGGCAACATCTCCGAAGCGGCGAAAACACTGGGGATTTCGCGCCCGAGCATGCACGACCTGCTGGCGAAGCTCGAAATCAGCGCGAAGGACTACAAGCGGCAGAAGAGGCGGGGGGCGGAGACCGGTTGAGACAGCACACGTTAGTATTCATCACTTGCGGTTTCATCGTTTGGCAGGTCGGGATCGCGACACCCTCGAGTGCCGCCGCCGCGGATCTGGACTCGGATCCCAAGGGCATCCACCTGACCCTGAGGGGGCCGATTTCGATTGCCGGTCGTGCTCCCATTTCGGTGGATGAACTGCCGGAGGGCGACTACAGGCTCACAGCCGAGGGGCCGGGACTGCCTGCCGTGCGAGGCCGTTTCCGCCGGGACGCACTGGGGCTCCACCTGCGTTCGTGGGCCGGCCCGGGAGCACTTCTGACCCCGGCGGGACTCATCCATCTCGAGCGGCGCGAACAGCGGGGCTGGATCTTCCTCGGCGGAACCGTGACCGCGGCTGGGCTCGCGTTCCCGGCCCACACGTCGTTCCGCGACGCGGAGGACGACATCGACCGCGCGGCCGACGCCTACACCCGCGCCGCGTCCGAGGACGAACTCGACGCCGCGAGCCAGGACCTCCTGGTGGCCACGCGCGAGCGGGATGACGCGAAGGAGATCCGGAATCTCTGGGTAGGGTATGCCGCGGTCATGTGGGTGTCGGCCGGTCTGGAATCGTGGCTGCTCACCGCGCAGCCGTTCGTTGCTTCTCCAGGCGGCAGCGCGAACGTCGTAATCGGGATGCCGCGCGCCGGGCGTTGGGGGGCGGGCCTCCGGAGCGCGCTGGTTCCGGGCGCCGGTCAGCGCTACATGGGACGCAGCTACTTGGGACGCAGCGTCCGCGGTAATCACCAGACCATCGCCGTGGCGGTCGGCGCCGGCGCCGCGATCTTCGCCCAGGAGAACTTCCTCGAAGCCCGTCGGCATCAGGCCCGGGCTCAGGACGATTTCAATCACGCGGAGACGGAAGACGAACTGGATCGGGCTCGTCACGCCCTCCGAACGGCCGCGGACGACGTGGACGACAAGAACTTCGTCCGATGGGCGATCGTCAGCGTCACGGGCGGGATCTATGTGTGGAACATCGTCGACGCCTTCCTTGCGAGGAGCGACGAAGCGGAATCAGCTTTCTCGTGGTCGGTCTCGCCTTCCGGCGGGGGCGTTCTTGCTGCCGCATCCTGGAGCCTTCGATGAGTCGTCTACGTTTCGCCGACGCGGCCGTTCTCGCGACGATCGCCGTCGCGCTTCTCTGGGGCGGATGCTCCACCGGCAGTGACGCGCCCAACTACACAAATCCGCTCGACCCGGGCGTCGGGGAAGGGCTGCCGGTGCCCGAGGCTGTCGTGGTCCGGGTCGGGGACGGCCGGGTGGATTTGAGCTGGAGCCTGCCGAAGGGGGAGACCGCGGACCAGTTCGCCGTCTACCGCAAGCGCGTCGACGTCGAGCCCGCGGAGTCCGAGAAGCTGCTCGGCAAGGTCGACCAGGCCTCCTACACCGACCTGGCGGTCCGGAACGGCCGGACCTACGCGTACCGTCTCGCCGCGGGGATGCATGGGCAGTTCGGGAGTCGCACCGAGGAGATCGAGGCTAGGCCTGGGCTCTATGCGATCCTGCTCGAGAACGACAAGAAGGTGACCTCCTCGCTCCAGGTGTCGGTGACCCTGAACGGCGCCGACGCGACCTCGGTCCGGCTCTCCGAGGATCCCGACGTATCCACCGGGCAATGGCGCGCGGCGGACGCGTCGGTCTCCTGGACCCTCCCCCCGGGCGACGGCCCGAAGACGCTCTACGCGCGCTTTCGTCTGAGCAATGGAGCCGAGACGGAGATCGTCTCGGACTCGATCGAACTCGACACCAAGGCGGTTGTCCACGCGGTCGAGTTCGTCGGCTCTTCGGTTCGGAGCCCCGGCGAGAGCGTTCACTTTCGGATCAGCGCCGGGGAGCTGGGCGGCAGCGCCAAGGTGACGATCGAGGGCGTCTTCTCCGGGGTCGAGTTGCTCGACGATGGGACGAACGGGGATGCC
>Ga0163151_10004198_pt1 | contig 19703 bp, 27 predicted proteins | sample OliLakLV19MP5IB2_FD_145596 | JGI IMG/M metagenome (GOLD analysis project Ga0163151, IMG submission 145596) | Freshwater microbial mat bacterial communities from Lake Vanda, McMurdo Dry Valleys, Antarctica - Oligotrophic Lake LV.19.MP5.IB-2 | ecosystem: Environmental > Aquatic > Freshwater >... | reverse complement strand
CGTGAAACCCATTCTCGTTCGGCCGGCTGCGGCAGCCGATATCGAAGACGCTTTCGGTTGGTATCAAACCCAACGTTTTGGCTTGGGCGAGGAATTTCGCGAGGCGCTCCGATCTACTCTAAACAAGATTGCGGAGAATCCTCAGCTCTATCAAGTTATTCATCGTGGGACGCGCCGGGCGTTGTTGAAGCGATTCCCCTATGGCGTCTTTTTCAGAGAATATCCACAACTAATAATCGTCGTCGCATGCATGCGCGGTCGTCGCAATCCAAAGCGGTGGCAGTCGCGAACCTGAGGGCTAACCGCGCGTTCGAAGGGCCGCGCATAAGGCCGCGCGCCCTTCAACGCGGACTTGGGCGCCAGGCAGTTGCCCTCTGCTCGGCGCAACGCTACGATCATCCATCACATCTGGGAGCCACCATGTTGAGCAATAGTGCCATCGCGTCCTTGTTCGCAGCATTCGCTTCACTTGTTGCGGTGCCTGTTTACGCGGCTGACGTCTGCGATTACGCGCCGAGCAAGTTTGTCGGCAATGCATCCGCAACCGCCGCCGGTGCAGGAGCCGCAGCGACAGCCGCGAGCGGAATTGGCATAAAGGCCGCCGGCCTCTACGCGATCCAGAACGCCGTTACCGGGGCATGGATGCTAGGGTCGACGGCCGCGGGGGCTTCGGCTGCCGGAACAACAGGCATTCTTGCTGGGACGGCCGGTGCAATAGGCACTATCGGTGCAGTACTAATATCGACGCCAGTCATTGTTGCTGGCGCCGCCATCGCGGTTGGCCTCGGCGCCTACGAGGGTGGCTGCTATTTGGCAACCAAGAAGTAGTCGCGCGTGCCGTCCAGCGAGCTTGCGGCAGCGCTAGCACAGCGGCGCGAAGCTGACGCCCAACGACCAAGGTTAAATCGTGCGAAGCCACGATCCGAACCGATTGTTGGACGAGCCCGGTCGAAGCGCCGCGAAGCTAAGCGGGCCGTAGAAAATACATCCGTGAAATCCCCGCGGAAAAATGCCTCTCCGGGGTGGGCATGCGCTCAATCGCGCACCGCACGCTCACCATTGCGGCAAGCCAAGCCGGAATCCGGCAATCGCGCATCGATCCACGCCAACCGCAGGCGAGTCTCGCCCTCAGCTCATGGATACTGACGTTCCGCCAACCATCGATGACGCGTCGCTCACATGATCAGCATGCGCCCCCGACAGCAAGCGGTGCGACGGGTTCTCCGACGATCGTCGCAGCGATTCGTGTCCGTACGATCTTCATCACCCCTCCACAGCAGGTACACAGGATCAGCGGGCGCGGCCTGACCCAGTCCGCTGCCGGCACGACGAAATGGGCATGCGGGTGGTACTCCAGCCGGCGCGTACTGGTATGCAATACCGCGATGGCGCCGGGCGTGCCCTGCAGTTGCCGGTCGTTGCGGCTGAACGTGCGTAGCGTCTCCCAGCCGCAGCGCAGCAACAGGTCGTAGACCACCCGCTGATGCGCCCAGGCCAGCGGCCGCCACTCCGCCGGCTACGTGAACGTGACCAGGAAATACTCGGCAGGCACCAGCCGCTTGAGTTGCCGTTCCAGCCACTGTTGGCTCTCGTGGTGCTGGCAATGCGGGCAGTGGCGAAAAGCCGCAGGAGTGCGGCACCAGGGTTTGATGCGCACAGCCGGTGCAGCGCACCTGCATCTTCGCGCTGGCCTGCGTGCGGCAGCGCCGCATCGCTGCGAGTGCCTGTAGATGTGCGGACGACAACTGGCTGCCGTATTGCGTGCGGAAGTCGGCCGCGAAGGTGTCGATTACCGAGGCCAGCCGCATCATCTGACCCGTCCCCAGGAGATGGCGAAGCCGTCCATCAGGCCGTTGATGCGTTCGATTGCGTAATGCTTGGTCTGGTCGGTCAGGTGGGTATAGCGGACGGTGGTGAGAATCGAGTGATGGCCGAGATACTTCTGCACCTCGATCAGATCGACCCCGGCCAGGGTCAGATGAGTGGCGTAGCTGTGGCGAAGGCAGTGCGGGGTGATCTTTTTTTTACGCCGCAGGCCGCGGCCACCTTGCGCAAGGTGATTTGCACGCCGCCGCGATCCAGAGGCGTGTTCGCAGTGGCCGCGCCCTTCACACCGGCATGGCGGTTCGGGAACAGCAACGCCGGGTTGCGATGGGTTTGCCAGAAGCGCCGCAGAAGATCGAGCGTCGCTTGCGGCAGCGGAACGAAGCGATACTTGTTGCCTTTGGCGTCGCGGATGTGCACGCGCGCGTGCGCGGCGTCGCTATCGACTAGTTGCAGGCGCAGACCTTCGCCCAGGCGCAGGCCGAGGCTATAGAGGGTGAAGAAGAACATCCGGTAGCTGAGCACGCAGGTGGCGGTGAAGATGCGCCGCGCTTCCTCGATGGTGATGACGTCGGGCAAGCGCGGGGCGCGCGGCGGCTTGATCAGCCCCGGCGCCACCCAGGGTTTGCGCAGGACATGCATGGTGAAGAACTTCAGTCCATACAGGTCGAGCTTGACTGCGCTCCAGGAGTGCGACGCGATCAGTTCGGTGAAGTAGTCGGTCAGTTGCACCTCAGTCAGACTGTCGATCTGGTAGTCGAAACGCAAACCGATGCGCCGGATGGCGCGCGAGTAGGCGTCGATGGTCTTCGGTTGCAGGCCTTTCCGCTTGAGGTGCTTGAGATGGGTTTGGTATTGCTGGTCGAAGTGTGCGGTCGATACGGGTGCGGCGGTTGATGCAGTCATGGTGGCGTTTCCTCGCGAATGGTTGCACAATCAATTCCTGGAAAGTCGGGGAGTGAGGGTGCAGAATAATTCGCGTGACCGCCGGTTGGGTTTCCTCCGCGTAGCGGCTTCGTCCAACCGCTCGCTCAAGCGGATCGGCCAAAGCTGCGCTTTGTCCGTCCGCTGAGCGCCAACGTTATGCGACTAATCATTCAACGGAGATTTCGTGCCTCAGAAGATAAAAGAACTTGTCGCTGAACTCGAACGCGCCGGTTTCGTCAATCGCGGCGGAAGAGGCAGCCACCGGAACTTTGTCCACCCGAGACTTTCGAAACCGATCACAAGATCGGGAGCACTTGGCGAGGATGCAAAGCAATACCAAATCCGCGCTGTAAAACGCAGCATCGAGGAGTCAAAGCCATGAACGAAAGCACAAGGTACGCAAAAATTGTCGAGTGGTCAGCCGAGGATCAGTGCTTTGTCGGAAGCTCACCGGGTCTAATCTACGGTGGTTGCCACGGTCCGGATGAAAAGGCCGTTTTCGAACAGCTGTGCCAAATCGTTGAAGAAACAATCGCTCTTTACCACCAAGACGGCAAGTTACTGCCGCCCCCAACGTCAGGTCGCGACTACGCCAACAAGATGCAGAACGTCGCATAACGACCAAGGTCAGATTGTGCGAAGGCACGATCTGAACCGATTGTTGAACGAGCCCGGTCCCGGAGCGCGCGCTCGCACCGCCCCGTAGAAAATACATCCGAGAAATCCACCCGAAGAAACGCTTCTTCGAGTTCAAGGTACGCCAGAACGCGCACCGCAAGCCCGCCATTGCGGCAGACCAAGCTCGAATCCGCCGATAGCGCACTGATTCACGCCAACCACCGGCGAGCCTCGCCCTCAGCTTGTGAACGCTGAAGTCCGGCCAACCATCGAAGGTCTTGCGCTCACATGATCAGTTGGCTTCCTGAACCGCAAGCGGGATCGGCAGGCCCCCGGCGAACGACGCCGCGATTCGCGTGCGCACGATCTTCATCACCGCCCCGCAGCAGGTACACAGCATTGCAGCGCGCGGCCTGATCCAGTCCGACGCGCGAACGGGAACGGACTTCAGCAGCACCTGCAAGAGCGCTATCGGGCGGGTTTGATGCGCACATCCGGTGCACTGCACCTGCATCTTCGCGCTGGCCGCGGTGCGGCAGCGCCGCCAGTGCCTGCCTATGGCCGGACGTCCGCTTGTCCCGGTCTTGCGCGAGGAAGCCCGTCGAGAAGGTGTCGATCATTGAGGCCAGGCGGATCATTTGACTTCGCCCCAGGTGATGGCGAAGCCATCCATCAAGCCATTGATGCGTTCAATCGCGTGATGCTTGGTCTGGTCGGTCAGGTGGGTATCCCCTTCGATCAAAGGCGCGATATCGCACCTACGCTACTCCGGCAGATCGCCAAAGAAATCGGTCTCACTATCGACGAGTTTTTCAAGCACCGGTAGGCCCAACCCGGCGCACGTTCGGACTGGCCGCCCGCGGCGCCCAGCCGCACAGCTTTCAAGTTAGGCCTCAGAAAACGCTACCCTAAGCCCCAGGTGTTCATGGAAGGGCTCAAAGTCGCGGTCGGCGTGAAGCAACGCGTACCCAGCATCAATACACTTGGTGGCAATGATTGTGTCGATGGTCTTGGGAACCGTGAACCCAAGCGCTTGAAGTGCTCTGAAGTTCTTCGCAGCCTTGATTGCAATATCGCTACCGCCCAGATCAACAAACTCGAACGTCTCGAGCGTCCTCCTAGCTTGGTTGAAGTCGCGCTCCGAGCGAAAGCCCTGCAGAACTTCCGCCGCAATGAGATCACCCACCGCGATTCGCTCCTGCGCAAAGAGTGCGTCAAGATGCTCAACCTGTGGGGTGTCTTTGCCACGGAAGAAGTCTATCCAGACGCTTGAGTCAACAAGAATCACTTGTCAGTCCGCATCGCCTCAAGATCGCCTTCCCACTGAAGCTTACCTCGCATCTTTCGTACTTCAATCTGCTTGCCCAACTGCACCAGTTTCAACAAACCGAGTTCCACAGCCTCACGTTTTGTCTTCGCGCCTGTGTAGCGCAGCGCATCTTTCAGTAGCTTGTCGTCAATCTCAATGTTGGTTCGCACGGTGTGTACCTCTCGTTATCGCGGTACACAATTTACCAAGGCCAGTCGCACTGAGGCCCAACGACCAAGGGTAGATCATGCGAAGCCACGATCCGAACCGATTGTTGGGCGAGCCCCGTCCAGGCGCCGCGAAGCTCAGCGGGCCGTAGCAACTACATCCGTGAAACTTCCCTGGAAAAACGCCTCTCCGGGTTGAGCATGCGCCCAATCGCGCACCACACGCTCACCATTGCGGCAAGCCAGGCCGGAATCCGGCGATCGCGCATCGATCCACGTCATCTGTTGGCGAGCCGCGCCCTCAACTCATGGACACTGACGTCCCGCCAACCGTCGATGACGCCTCGCTCACCTGATCAGCACGCGCCTCCGGCGGCAAGCGGTGCGAAGGGTTCTCTGACGATTGCCGCTGCGATTCGTGTCCGCACGATTTTCATCACCTCAGCAGCACCTGCAACAGCGCGATCAGGCGTTTGCAGTTCGGACGCAGAAACCCGAAGTTGCGCGCACGCCGGAAACCCTTGGTCAGCACGTGCTGCAGCACCAACCAGTGGAACTGCGCGCCGGGCACAGTCCGGTGCTCATGCTTGCCAGACTTCGCATCGCGATACCGGAACGTCACCTGCCCGTCCTTGCGGGCGACGATATCCTTCTCCTGGATCACGCCGCGGTAAAGATAGCGCCCCAGATAGACGAGGGCAGAAGTGCCGCTGCCGACCGACTTGCAATCGACCACCCATTGTTTCTGCGTGCGGCAAGGCAAGGCCAAGCCGGCGACGGCGATGGCCGCCAGCATCTTCGCCCGGAACACGTTGGCCAGCGCCTTGTGGTTGAACAGATAGCTGCCGGTGCCACCGCTATCTGCCTTGCCAACCGCGCTGCCCGACCTCTTCCTGCGCCGTTTGGTGCGCCATCGCTTGCGCTCGGCGTCGAGCGCCGCCGTCGCCACGACGAGATGGGCATGTGGGTGATAGTCCAACCGGCGCGTACTGGTATGCAATACCGCGATGCCGCCGGGGGGGCCCTGCAGTTGTCGGTCGTTGCGGCTGAATGTGTGCAGGGTTTCCCAAGCGCAGCGCAGCAGCAGGTCGTAGATCACCCGTTGATGCGCCCAGGCCAGCAGCCGCCACTGCGTCCATCGCGATCAGCTCGCTGAAGCAGTCGGTCAGTTGCGCTTCGGTCAGGCTGTCGATCTCGCGATCGAAATGCACGCCGATACGGCGAATGGCGCGAGAGTAGGCGTCGATGGTCTTCGATTGCACGCCCTTCCGCTTGAGGTGCTTGAGATGGGTTTGGTACTGCCGCTCGAAGTGGGCTTTCGATGCCGTGTTGGCTGCGGTGGTCATGGTGGCGTTTCCTCGCGAATGGTTGCACAATCGCTGCCTCGGATATCGGGGAGTGAACGTGCAGATTAATTCGCGAGACCGTCGGTTGTGTTTCCTCCACGTAGCGGCTTCGTCCAACCCGGCATTCGTTCAACCCGGCATTCGTTCGGACGTGCCGCGCTCGCCGCACAATTTTGCGTTAAGGACGTGAGATCCCAAGCCACCACAGCCAAAATGCCAGTCCAAATCAAGGAGAACAAAATGAGCGCAATATTTGATAGAACGACAATTCTCGGGACAGCACGGTATTTTCAAAACTGTGTCCGCAACGGCGATATTGAGGGCGCTCTAAGCTCCTTTCATGACGATGCCGTATATGTTTCCCAACCCGGAAATTTCGTCAAAGGCAAGTCTGAAATACGCAAGGCCTTGGAATTGTTATGCGCAATGAGACCAGATTTACAGGCTCAGCGCAGCGTGTCGTTTGAAACAGGCGAGATTGCAGCATGGCTAGATGAATGGACCCTCAAAGCCACAACGCCCGATGGTGTGGAGCTAGATATGAATGGCACTTCCAGTGACATCATGCAGCGGTTGCCAAACGGCATCTGGGTGTACTTGGTTGACAATCCTTACGGTGCCGCTGCGGTTCTAGACCTTCCAAAGGATGGTCTATGAACGCCGCCTGGCCTCGAATTGGGCATGTCTCGGTTTACGCCCACGATCCTAAAGCTGCCGCTTCGGCCTTGGCAGCTCTTATCGGTGGCCAGATCGCCCCTTTCCCACCCCACGATGGAGCGTGGGTCTGTTTTCTTTCTACTGATCGCGTGGGCTGGGAATTTGAGTTCATTGAGATCTACCCACGCAACATCAGGCTCGCACCGGTTGACGGAAACGCACGTCCCCGGTTTGTCCGCGTTGAAGGGGGCGTGGCAACCGGAGCCGGGTCACACGTGAACCTGGTTGTACCCATGACGGCAGAAGCCATTGAAGTAGCCTGCAAGCAGGTTGGCCTCCCACATGGCTGGCGATGGCCGGGGCTGATGGACGTTTGGCTGGATGAAGGGCTGATGATGGAGCTCGCACCCGGCAAGCCGCTCGACCACCTTGACGCCTAACGAATCGTTGCAGGGACGACGGCCCTGAACTCAAACGTTAGAGGGCGCCAGGAAGGGAACCGGTAGTCCGTTCGATGTCAACAGCGCAAAGCGATCCTCGATGATTTACACCCCGACCGTTGAATGCATCGTCGGCCCATACCTGCAGGCCGAGTGCGGGCGCGTTATCGAGATCAAGGACGACGCTACACTTGAGGATCTTCATTTCGCGATTCAAGGCGCGGTATCGTTCGATAAAGATCATCTTTACGATTTTTACGCGGGAAGAAATTATCGACACCGCAAGGTGCGATACGGCTCAGAGGATTGGGACGAGGCAGCATACTCAAGGATACAACTCCGTGACGTGTACCCTCTGGGCAGCCTGAAGTTGTACTACATCTTCGATTTCGGCTCTTCGTGGAGGTTCGAGATTCGGAAGAATCGTAGGGTCCACGCGCCAGAACCAGGGGTCCGATATCTGCGGGTCATTGAGCGCCGTGGACCTGACCCGGAACAGTACCCGTCCTGCGAATGAGTGCCGCAGATTTAGACGAACAACAAAAAGGGTCAGGCTCGAATCTTCAGAAAAGTCAGATCCAGGCCGACAATTCATTGCATAAACTGCCGCCAATAGCTCACGAGGAGAACAACAGCATGGTCATCATTTCCATGTTCTACGGCATCATCATTCGCCTGTACCTGATCGACAACCAACACCACAATCTGCCGCACATTGACGCCAAGTATGCTGAATTCGAGGCCTCCGTTGGTCTCGGAGACGGGGGAGATTTTTGCAGGTGACTTGCCTCGCAAGCAATTTCGGCTGGTGCAGGCGTGGATAGAACTCCATCGCGACGAACTCATGGCCGATTGGAAACTCGCCGTCAGTGGCGAGAACCCTTACAAAATCGCACCACTTTGAGGAGGTCGCCATGTATTGGGATGTGAAAACTGTCAAGCCGCTGCCGGACTTCCGGATTTATGTCGAAATTGAGAATGGACGTAAGGGCATTTTCGGCTTGAACCCCTATCTCCTATCTCGACCACGGCGTTTTTCGCGGGCTTCGGAACGTGCATTATTTCAATCGAGTAGGCATTCTGTTTGGCGCGGTAACTTGGCCCAACCAGCACTACTCTTCCAAAGGCCAGACGTTCCAGCCTGAAGCCGATGCGGCGGGCAACGAGTGATGCCTAATTTCAGGTGGAACGGATGGGCCGCCAGCGTTGTTGCGGACGCGAGCACCACGCTGGGCCACCGCTCACCAACACGTTCGGGGCACTGAGGGCGAGAGGGACGCCCGTACTTCAAAATTGTCGTATCCCGAGCGGAAGATCTCCGAGACCTTCCTTGACTTCGCGGCGCCTTTGCTTCATGAGCTGCCGCGCAACGCGCGTGAACAGCGAGCCAAGGAGGCGTTACACATTGCCTGCACTGCCTGGAATGCGGTGGTCTTCGCGGATGTGCTCAACGACAACCACTTTCTCGACGAGATTCGAAGCCTGATGGCCGATAAGCCCGAACTCGCCCAGCTCATGGAACCACTGATCGCCCGTAAACGCGCGCTCTTCGGAGATGACGAGAGATTGATCGGGACCTGGGAAGTAACGAGGACATCGGATGGGATCAACCTCCGCGCCGATGCGCGAGACCCGCATGCCGTGCCGCGAAATCCGGAATGACCGGCATCTGCAGCTGTCGGCCCCGAACAGGCGGTTGCAGGGGACGCGCGGAATACCAATGTCTTGCTTTGTTAGCGCGGTGTCCGTGCGCCCCTGAGCGCCAACGTCAGCCGCTGCAGGCACCAGCGACTTGCGTGAACGTACGTGTTAGCGTACTATCCAGACTTTGCCAGGAGCCGACCATGACCATCCTCACTGCCAGTGAAGCACGAGCGAATCTCTATCGCCTAATTGACCAGACCGCTGAATCTCATGAACCCGTCCTTATCGCTGGCAAGCGTTGCTCGGCCGTTCTGGTGTCCGAGGAAGACTGGAAGGCAATTCAAGAAACGTTGCATCTGCTTTCGGTTCCTGGCATGCGCAAGTCGATCCGCAATGCTATGGCCGAACCGCTCGCTACCAGCGCAAAGGAGCTTCGCTGGTGACTTGGGTTCTCGTCTATTCGAAGCAAGCGCTCAAAGACGCCAAGAAGCTGAAGGCTGCCAGACTCAGACCAAAGGCTGAGGAATTGCTTGCGGTTCTACAGGTAGACCCACTGCAGAATCCACCTCCCTTCGAGAAGCTAGTCGGTGACCTTGCGGGCGCCTACTCGCGACGAATCAATATTCACAACCGCCTTGTCTACGAGGTCTTTCCCAAGCAGAAGACGGTGCGCGTACTCCGAATGTGGACGCACTATGAGTGAGACGGCTACCTGCGCGCACTGCAGGATAACCACACGCTGACCCCGACTTCCCTGCCTCCGCAGCTTCGCCGCTCCGGCAGGGCCGCGGGTGAACGTGAAGGGTTGGGCCGCCGCAGCCACACACGCTCTCGGTCAACCTGTTTTGTAGCTACACTACGTAAATGCAGTTCGCTTGGTCTGAGCGCAAGCGTGCAGTCAACATCAAGGAACATGGCCTTGACTTCGTTGATGCCCCATCAGTCATCGAGGGGTTCACTTTCACCTTCCAGGACGTGCGCTTCGCCTACGAGGAACAACGGTTCGAGACGCTTGGTCTACTTTCTGGCGTCCCGGTTTCAATAGTCCACACGGAGACCGACGATGAAATCCGCATCATCTCCTTCCGCAAAGCAACGAAGCGTGAAGCCAACCTCTACTTCTCTCAAGTCCAGGACTGACTGGGCGCGCCTGCGCTCCACCGAGGCCAAGGGTGTCCCAACCGACGAACATCCTGAGGCCGATGTGAAGCACATCGTTCGTGGCATCGTTCGTCGCGGGCTTAAATCCGCACCTTCGAAAGCACTGGTTTCGTTGCGACTTGACCAAGACGTTCTAGAGTGGTTCAAGGCTCAAGGTTCAGGCTATCAAACGCGCATGAATGCAGTCCTTCGTGCGTTTCGGGACGCTTCGGCCTAACGACCAAGGTTAGGTCGCGCGTAGCCACGATCCGAACCGATTGTTGGAGGAGCCCGGTCGAGGCGCCGCGAAGCTCGGTGCGCCGTAGAAAATACATCCGTGAAATTCTCCCGCAGAAACGCTTCTTCGAGTTGAAGGTTTGCTCGACTACGCACAACAAACCCACCATTGCGGCAAGCCAAGCCGGAATCCGGCAATCGCGCATTGATCCACGTCGACTGGGGACGAGCCGCTGCCTCAGCTCATTGGCGCTGACGTCCCGCCAACCATCGATGACGCGTCGCTCACACGATCAGCACGCGCCTCCGGCGGCAAGCGATGCGACGGGTTTTCCGGCGATCGTCGCCGCGATTCGCGTCCGCACGACTTTCATCACCGCCCCGCAGCAGACGTACAGGATCGGCGGGCGTGGCCTGACCCATTCCGATGCGCGAACGGCAACGAGCCTCAGCAGCAGCTGCAAGAGCGCGATCAGACGCCTGCAGTTCGGATGCAGGAACCCGAAGTTGCGCGCACGTCGGAACCCCTTCGGCAGCACGCGTTGCAGGGCCAGCCAGAGAAACTGCGCGCCGCGCACGGTCAGGCGTTCACTCGTGCCTGTCTTGGCGTCCCGATACCGCAAGGTCACCTGCCCGTCCGTGCAGGCAACGATATCCTTCTCCTGGATCACGTTCGGGTACAGATAGCGCCCCAGATAGATGATCGCCGATGTGCCGCTGCCAACCGACTTGCAATCGACTACCCATTGCTTAGGCGCGCGGCCCGGCAAGTCCCAGCCGGCGGCGTCGAGCGCCGCCAGCATCTCCACCCGGAACATCTTGGCCAGCGCCGTCTGGTTGAACAGATAGCCGCTTGTGCCGTCGCTACCTACCTTGCCACCCGCGCTGCCCGTACTCTTCCTGCGCCGTTTGGTACGCCATCGCTTGCGCCCGGTGTCGGGCGCCGCTTACGCGCACCTGGACCCAGGAACTGGCGCGCCATCTTCATCTGCACGCGCTGGTCGCCGGTGGCGCCTTGACCGACACCGGCGACTGGGTCAGCCCGCGCCGCAGCTTTCTGTTTCCGGTCAAGGCGCTATCGAGGGTGTTTCGCGGCAAGTTCGTGGCGGCGCTCAGGCAGAACTACGCGCAAGGGAGATTCGCCCCGGCACCCGGCCGCAACGAACTCGACGGACCCGCCTGGACAGCCATGTTGGCGGCGTGGTACGGCATGACTGGGTGGCTGTACGCGAAGCCGGCGCCGGGCGGGCCGGTGCAGGTGCTGGACTATCTGGCGCACTATAGGCACAAGGTGGCGGTCTCGAACCACCGCATTACCGGCCTCACCGGCCTCACCGACGGTGTGGTGTCGTTCCGGGTGCGCCATGCGCAGCGTCTGAAGGCAGGCCGCCTCACCTCGTTGCCGGCGCCCGAGTTCATCCGGCGCTTCTTCATGCATGCGCTGCCGAAATGATTCAAGCGGATTCGGCACTATGGTTTGCTGGCCAGTGGCCACAAGGCAGCGAAACTGGGGCTCTGCCGGACGCTGTTCGACATGCCCGCGCCGCAACCCGCTGTGCTGGAATAAGTGGCGGATTTCATGACCCGGGTGGCGCAGGCGGATATCACGCGCTGTTCGAAATGCGAGAACCGGCGCCTGCGCTTCGCCGCCGCTCTGGCGCCACTTGGACCGGCGTATATGTCCAGACTTTCCACCGGGCCACCGGCATGAGGCGACTTCAGAGACCTGCCTTGCCGATCCGTCACACAGCGACTACCTGTGTGTCTCGGGAACCTGCGCGCCGGCTGCGGGACCCGGTGCTCGCGCGGACTCGAATCGGTTCGCGCACCGTGTCCCGCGCGTCGATTCTCCCTGGTCGTGCGCGTTTGGGGCATCGAGGCGCGCTACTCCGAACCTCCTGCCCCCCGTCAGGCGGCCACGCTTTGCTTACAATCCCCAAACCCCGCCCTTAAACCCGCGATTCAGTCCGACAGCGTTTATCCACCGCGATGACCCTTCGCCTGCTTCTCACCTTCGCCTCATGGCGGATGAACGCTTTTCGTTAGGCCACAGAGAGGTCCAGCCATCCTCTGCGAATCACAGTTCCGGTACGATTTCTCCCTCGCGGTACTCAATCTCATCCTTGACATGCGAACAGACAACCTCTACGAAGTTCCAAAGTCCTTGCCCGTACCCGAAGACGACGGCGCTTGCGATCACCTTGCAGGAATGGAGGTGCCTTCCATCGCACTTCCAGCAACCACAGGTTTCGTCATCGATTTGTCAACCGAGCGGTCCAATTGGACTGTCGTCTACTGCTACCCAAGAACCGGGCGGCCAGATCAAGAACCGCAGGGCGGCGTCGACGCCTGGAACGCGATCCCGGGGGCAAGAGGATGTACTCCACAATCGTGCTCGTATCGGGACCATTTCGCCGAGCTTTCAGACTTGGGTGCGAATGTCTATGGCTTGAGCACGCAAAATATTGAGTACCAAAGTGAAGCCGCCAGCCGTCTTCACTTGCCATTCCCGCTACTAAGCGACGAGTCCTTGCGCCTAGTCTATGCGCTACGCTTGCCAACCTTCGTGTTCGGCGGAATGGAGCTCACCAAGCGACTGACAATGATCTTGCATCGGGGCAGAGTTGCACATTTCTTCTATCCTGTATTTCCGTCGGATTCGGACGCCAAGCTTGTAATGGACTGGCTTCGAACCGCGAATGCAGCGACCCGAGCCGGCAGTCCAGCGGCGCCTCCGGCGCTAAAGCTGCCGGAGTCCCGCTGACTTCTACGCTCGACGCCACAAACGCTACCGCCGCTACGAAAATGAGTAAAGACGGAAAGGTCATCGCGAGGGGTCTCTTCAAAGGCAAGAAGATCACGTTCGCGTCGACGCAGCGCGTCGCGGAGTTCGCGCAACTTGCAGACGAATTCATGGAACAGATATTCGAGCTTGAATCGGGCGAGTATGTGATTAGCGATGAGTCAGACGTCCGCGATTTCACAGAAATAGGGTCGTCGGATAGCGTCGCAATTTGGAAGCGCATCGGCGAGATCTATGGCGTCGCCGGCGCGGACGTTCGCTCCGGGAGGCTGGTGGACATTCTGACCGAGATCAGTCGGCGCAGGAACCTGCAATGAGGCCGAACCACACGCCCCAATCAGGCGCGCGTAGAGCAGCTTGCTTCATTCATTCAATCATCGCGCCCGCGCGCCGGCGGGTGTAGACGTTAGCGGTCTGCACCCTTCAATCGGTACAGTACCGGATTTTGGTACCATACGGGAATGAAGCGGAAGCACCAGCGCACCCTTGAGCTGATTTTCGCTCGCCCGATGAGCGGCAATATTCAGTGGCGCGATGTCGAAGCGCTGTTGGTCGAACTGGGCGCCGAGGTGAGTGAGCGAGAAGGCAGTCGAGTAGCGGTTGTCTTATTTGAGGAGGTTCGCGTTTTTCATCGACCGCATCCGTCACCGAACACCGACAAGGGTGCCGTAGCGAGCATCCGCAAATGGCTGGAGCAACACGGAGTTGAACCATGAATGTAATGACCATTGACGGGTATCGCGCGAAGATCGAGTACGACGAAGAGCTTGATCTGTTCCGTGGCGAGATTCTTGGCTTGAACGGAGGCGCTGATTTCTACGGCAAGAATCCAAAGGAACTCCGTGCCGAATTCAAGAAGTCACTCCAGGTCTTTCTTGAGGTGTGCAAGGAGAAGGGCCTTGAGCCGCGGCGCCACTTCTCGGGCAAGTTCAACCTTCGCATTCCTCCCGAGTTGCATGAGAGGCTTGCGATCGAGGCGCAGGCTCAGGGCAAGAGCATCAATACTCTGGCCCAGGAAGCATTGCAAGAACGAGTGGCTTCGTGAAACAGACGGCGAACCCGGCCTTGGTTCGGACTCGCTTTGCTTGCCGCACAACCCGGCGTTGCGCCCTGGAACCGTGCACTGCCAATGAAGTATAAGTGGGACTCATCAACGGCATGAGCGCTAAATTTCTGACGGGCCTTTCGCCATGCGCACACACCCTACTGTGGACGTGGCACCGCAGGGGTCTCCGGGTGCCACACGCTCAAACTCTTCGCCCGCATCCAGGCGCGACTCTGAAGCCGCAGGCCAATACAAATGCGACGGCCGAACCTACTGCTCGCAAATGACGTCCTGCGCAGAGGCGACCTGCTTTCTCAGGAACTGTCCCGGCGTGAAGATGGACGGCGACAAGGACAGAATGCCTTGCGAGAAGCAATGGTGCAATCGCTAAAGCATTGCAGTGGCGACTTCCGAGGAAGCGGGCAACCCGCCAACGTCCGCTACACATGCGCCGTCGATTGTGCGTGAAGCCATGCCGCTGCCGGCGACCCGGCGCGACCCGGGCCGCTACTCCGCGCGCAAACGGAATCAGCGGCGCCGAGCCCAGCACGCCGACCGGCACCTGCCCGCTGGCAAGGTCGCCTACCGCCTGCCTGCCGCCCTTGTAGGGGATGTTGGTCAGCGTGATGCCGGCAACGCGGGCAAACGCGGCGCCGGCGACTGTCTGGGTGCCGCCGGCGCTGGGGGTTGCATAAGGCAGCGGCGCCGCCGAGCTCTTCGCTCGTGCCACCAGTTCAGCCGCTGTCTTGACCTTGAGCGACGCATGCACAGCCAGTACCAGCGGCTGGCTGGTGAGGATCACGATGGGGCTGAAGTTCTTCTCGATCGTGTGGGGCAGCGCGGGCTTCAAGATCGGCTGATACAACGACGAATCGGAGCCGATCAGGAGGGTGTAGCCATCCGGCGCGGCGCGTGCCACCGCATCCATTGCAATGCCGCCAGAGGCGCCGGGACGGCTCTCGATGACAAATGGTTGACCGAGTGCACGCGCTACCATTTCGCTGACCACGCGCGCCGACACGTCCGCACTGCCGCCCGGCGCATTGCCATTGATGATGCGGATCGGCTTGGTCGGCCACGCCTGCGCCTGCGCCTGCGCAAGCGCCGCGCCGATCAGGCAGGCGAGCGCAGCCGCCACCCGCATGAAGCGCACGCTGTTTCCTGCGGCGCGCATCTTCATGCCATGCCGATCGGTTCGGCCAGCGCAGCGCGGATGGTTCCCGGCCGCGCGTGCATCATTTGCGTCAATTCCTCGCGCACGCCCTTGTATGCGGGGTCGTCGAAGCGGTTGTGCATTTCCTCCGGGTCGTTGACCAGGTCGTAGAGCTCGCCGGCGCCTGAATCGAGCTCGAAGGTGCATTTGTGGGTTTTGCTGCGCACCGTGCGCAGCTTGAGCGCCACGCCGCAGCGCGAAGGGTGCACATGCCATTCGCTCCAGGCGCCGCGGCGCGGCGCGTCGGCGCCACCGGCCAGGGCCATCAGGCTCTCGCCCTGCTGCGGCAAGCGCGCCGGCACATTGGCCACCTGCTGGAAGGTCTGCGCCAGGTCGAGGGTGGAGACCACTTCGGTAACACGGCCGCCGGCGGTCACGCCGGGCCCGCGCATGATCAAGCCGATGCGCAGCAGGTCTTCGTAGGGTATCGGGTGCTTGAGGTAGAGGCCGTGGTTGCCGAGCAGTTCGCCGTGGTCGGTGGTGAAGACCACCAGAGTGTCGCGTTCCAGCCCGAGATCGCGCACGCAATCGAGAATGCGCCCGACGCTGTGGTCGAGCAAGGAGATCATGCCGTAGTAGTTGGCGGTCATGTGGCGCAACTGCTCATCGGTTTGCGGCGGCACGCGCGAGCCCTGGGTGCGAAAGCGCTTCATCACCGGATCGGCCAGCTGCGGTTCGCCTTCGAGCGCGGCCTTGTGCCACCACGGCCGGCGCTCCAGGTCGGGCACCCGGTGCCTGGGCAGGATAATCTCCTGCGGCCGGTACAGGCCGCTCCACGGCGCCGGGCAATCGAAGGGATGATGCGGGTCGCCGAACGAAGCCCACATGCAGAACGGTTTCTCCGCGTCACGCCCGCGCAGCCAGGCAATGCTGCGATCGGCCGTCCAGGTGCTGCCGTGCCAGGCCACGGGCAGGGCCGAATGCCAGGTTTGCGCCGCGCCGATTTCCGCTTCAAGCGCGGCGTTCCACAGCGCCAGCGCTTCCTCGTCGCGGCCGCGTTCGAGGAACCAGCGCTCGTAATGCCCCACCACCGGGCGCAGCCACGGCCGCAGGCGGTTGAAATGCCCCAGTACCGCGAGTTCCGCGTGCGCAAAGCCCATGTAGGGCCCCTTCCAGCCATCGTCATACAGCTTGCCGTTGAAGCGGTCTTCCGGCGTGCCGGTGGCTGCGAACGTCGACTTGGTGGCGAAGTGGGCTTTGCCGATCAGCGCGGTGGCATAGCCACCGCCGCCCAGCGCGCCGGCGAAGCCCGCCTCGCCCACCTGTGGGTCGAGGTCGACGCCGTTGTCCCACACACCATGGGTCAGGGGAAGAAGCCCGGTGAGAATCGAGGCGCGCGAGGGCTGGCACACAAGGTTGGGCGTGATGGCCGCCGAGAAATGCGTGCCATCGCGCGCCAGGGCATCCAGGTGCGGCGTCTTCAATGCCGGGTTGATGAAGCCGTAGCAGTCGGCGCGTTGCTGGTCCGAGGTGATGAGGAGAATGTTGGGGCGTTTCATGTCTTGCCTGATTGGGAACAAAGAACAAAGCGGGCCTGCGCCCGCTGCAACTCGACATCTGCCCGCGTTGCGGCCTAGGCCAGTGCCACTCTGCAGGGATCACTGCCCAGCACCACCTGCTGCACCATTGCCGCGACGATCTGGATCACCGCCGGAATCCCCACCACGCCGGCAGCAGCCAGATTAAGTGCCATGCCCCCGCCCATCGCCCCCAGTCCGATCAATCCTGCGCGCAGCATCATGGCCTGCCCAATGATGGCTTCATGCCATGCCGATCTGCGGCAACGGTTCGCAGGCGTCGTCCGGGCGGCTGGCGATCATGTCCATCATTTCGCGCTGCACCTTCGCATAGGCGGGATCGCCGAAGCGGTTGTGCATCTCGTGCGGGTCTTGGGCGAGATCGTAGAGCTCGCCGGCGCCGCTGTTCTTCTCCAGGGTGAGCTTGCGGGTTTTGGTACGCACCGTGCGCAGGGCCAGGTCAACGCCGCAGCGCGATGCGCGCAGGTCCCATTCGGAAAGCGCGAAATCGCGCGACGCGCCATCGGTCTCGATCAGCGGCTTCAGGCTGCGACTGTGCACCTTGCCCTGCAGGGTCACGCCGGCATAATCACAGAAGGTCGCCGGCAGGTCGAGGGTCGAGACCGGGTCGGCCACCACCTTGTTTTCCGGCACCCCCGGACCTTCGAACAGCATGCCCACCCGCAACAGGCCTTCGTAGGCCATCGGTCCCTTGAGCAACAAGCCGTGGTCGCCCAGCCAGTCGCCATGGTCGGTCGAATAGACGATCAGCGTGTTTTCCTTCAGGCCCAGGTCCTGCAAGGCAATGCGGATGCGCCCGACCTGATGGTCGATCAGCGAAATCATGCCGTAGTAGTTGGCGATCAGCGCGCGCATCTGCGCTTCGCTTTGCTTCGGTGTGCGCGAGGATTTTTCGCGGAAGGCGCGCAGGCGTTGATTGGCCATTTTCGGCGTGCCCTCGAGCGCGGCGCGGTGCCACCAGGGGCGCCGCTCCAGGTCCATCTCGCCATGCACCGGCAGTTCGACCTCGTCCGGATGATGCATGTAGCACCACGGATCGGGCGCATCGAAAGGATGGTGCGGGTCGGGAAACGAGGCCCACAGGCAAAACGGGCTGTCGCGGTGCAGGCGCAGGTAGTCGATGCTGCGATTGCCGATCCAGGTCGAGTTGTGCCAGGCCACCGGCAGGCCCGAATTGAAGGTTTCGTGGGCGTCGCTGATCGGCGGCAGTTGCTTGCGATACCGCGCGGTACGCTCTTCGCCGCGGCCGTCGGCGTGGTACCAACGCTCGTAGGCGTGGCCCAGCGGCGGCTTCATCGGCGGGAACATGTTGTGGCCTTCGAGCATCAGCTCCACATGGTCCAGCCCCATGTAGGGTCCGTGCCAGTGCGCCGGATAATTGGCGCAACTCACGGTGCATTCCGGCGTGCCGGTGGGTTCGAAGCAGTGCGAGGTATTGAAGTGCGCCTTGCCGATCAGCGCGGTCGCATAGCCGGCGTTCGACAAGGTGCCGCCGTATCCCGCCGCGCCGACCGCCGGCGGCAGGTCGATGCCGTTGTCCGACACGCCGTGGGTGAGCGGCAGGAGGCCGGTGAGGATCGAGGCGCGCGAGGGCTGGCACACCAGGTTGGGGGTGATGGCGGCCGAGAAGCGGGTGCCGAAACGCGCCATTTCGTCCAGGTGCGGGGTTCTGACGCGACGGCCTTCGAAGCCGTAGCAATCGGCGCGCTGCTGGTCGGAGGTGATGAAAACGATGTTGGTTTTTTTGGCCATGCCTACTCTGCTTGTATGCCGGCGGCCTTGAACACATCCGGCCAGCGACTGGTTTCACGCCCGATCATCTGGGTAAATTCCTGCGGGGTGGCACTCACCGCGTTGTCCATGCCGATGGCCGAGAGCTTTTCGATCACCGCCGGCAGGCGCATCGCCTTGAGCAGCTCGGTGTGCAGGCGCGCGGTGATCTCCGGCGGCAAGCCCGCCGGCGCCACCATGCCCTGCCATTGCGCCATCTCGAAGCCTGCTATGCCGGCTTCGTGCACGGTCGGTACGTCGGGCAGCAGCTTCGAGCGCTCGCGCGAGGTGACCACCAAAGCCTTCAACTTGCCGGCCTTGATGTGCGGCAACGCCGGTGCCATGCCGAGCATGCCGAGCTTGACCTGGCCGGCGACCACATCGACGATCGCCTGGCCGCCGCCCTTGTAGGGAATGTGCTCGGCGTTGAAGCCGGCGCTCGCCTTGATGCTCTCGAAGGCCAGGTGCTGCGGGCCGCTTTTTCCCGGCGTGGCGAAAGACAGCGCGCTCGGGTTGGCCTTGCCATAGCGGATCACCTCCGCCAGGCTTGCCACCGGCAGGCTGGGGTGGGCCACCAGCACCAGCGAGCCGCGCCCCAGAAGGCTGATGTGGGTGAAGCTCCTGACCGGGTCGTGCTTGATGTTCTTGATGGCGGTGGGCATCATCGAGTTGCCGTCGACGAACATCAGGAGCGTGTAGCCGTCCGCCGGCGCGGCAGCCACCATCTCGGTGCCGATCACGCCGGCCGCACCCGGGCGGTTCTCGACGATCACCGATTGGCCCAGTGCCTCGCCCAGCGGTTGCGCGACCGCACGGGCGATGATGTCGGTGACCCCGCCGGGCGCGTAGGAGACGATGATGCGGATCGGCCGATTGGGCCAGGCGCCCGATTGGGCGAATGCGCGGCCCGGCAACAGGCTGGCAGCGGCAGCCAGCATGAGGGCGCGGCGCTGGCGGTTTGCCTGGGGGGTTCTCATGTGAAGTTTCCTCAGTTGGTGCGGCATTGGTTGATGGTGTTTCAAGAG
>Ga0163151_10004193_pt1 | contig 19713 bp, 19 predicted proteins | sample OliLakLV19MP5IB2_FD_145596 | JGI IMG/M metagenome (GOLD analysis project Ga0163151, IMG submission 145596) | Freshwater microbial mat bacterial communities from Lake Vanda, McMurdo Dry Valleys, Antarctica - Oligotrophic Lake LV.19.MP5.IB-2 | ecosystem: Environmental > Aquatic > Freshwater >... | reverse complement strand
CAACTGATAGACGACGGATGAGACGGGGCCGCGATACGGAACCTGCCCCTCAATGCCCTCAGCGATGAGTTGCTCGTCACTTGGAACATCCGCCTGAAAGTAGCGGTCGCGCGAGTAACTCGTCTTGGTGCCGCGGGTCTGGAGTGCCCCGAGCGAACCCATACCTCGGTAACTCTTGAACTGCTTGCCGTTGACGAAGATCAGGTCACCCGGGCTCTCATCGGTGCCAGCGAGGAGCGAGCCGAGCATGACGGTCTCGGCGCCGGCCACCAGGGCCTTCGCGATATCGCCAGAATACTGAAGCCCGCCATCCGCGATCACCGGGATGCCGGCTTCTCGCGCAGCGAGCGACGCTTGGTACACCGCGGTCACCTGCGGCACGCCCACCCCGGCGACAACGCGCGTCGTGCAGATCGAACCTGGCCCGACGCCGACCTTGACCGCGTCAGCGCCCGCGTCGATGATCGCTTGCGCACCGGAGCGAGTGGCGACATTGCCACCGATGACATCGATCGCAGCGAACGCCGAATCCGCCTTCATTCGCCGGATGATGTCGAGCACCCCAGCCGAGTCCCCATTGGCGGTGTCGACCACGATCACATCGACTCCCGCGTCACGAAGGGCGCCAGCACGGTCCCATGCGTCCCCGAAGAATCCGATCGCGGCGCCGACCCGCAGGCGACCAGCGTCATCCTTCGTCGCGTTCGGGTACTGCTCGGTTTTGTCGAAATCCTTGACGGTGATGAGCCCGCGCAGGCGGCCCTCGGCATCCACCAGTGGAAGCTTCTCGATTTTATGTTTGGCGAAGATGGCAATCGCCTCATCGGGATTGATGCCGACTGGCGCGGTGATCAGCGGCGCCTTCGTCATGACGTCGCGCACGAGCGTCGTCGATTTCTCGGACGCCGAAACGAAACGCATGTCGCGGTTGGTGATGATGCCGACGAGCTGCCCGTCGCCTTCAACCACCGGGAGGCCGGAGATGCGGAACTGACCGCACAGCGCGTCAACCTCGGCGACGGTGGCATCCGGCGTTGTCGTCACCGGGTTGGTGATCATCCCGGATTCGCTGCGCTTGACCTTATCGACGTATGCCGCCTGCTCTTCGATCGACAGGTTGCGGTGCAGCACACCAAGACCGCCATTGCGCGCCATCGCGATCGCCATCCGCACCTCGGTTACCGTGTCCATCGCGGACGACACCAGAGGAGCGCTGACGCGGATGCGCCGCGTGAGCCGCGAGCTCGTGTCGGCCTCGCTCGGAATCACATCGGTGTGCCCTGGCAGCAGCATCACGTCGTCGTAGGTGAGTCCGACAAAGCCGAACGGGTCAGGCTGATCCATGGTTCCCCTTGAGTTCAAGGCCGAAAAAAGTTGCACATCGGGACTGTGCAAATGTCCGGAATGCCGCGTTGAATTCCGGTACTTGATCTTAACGAGTTAGGTCGCAGCCTATTTCGTCGCAATAATGGCTACACGAACTCCAATGTGGTCGCAAAACACCGCGGCAATATTCGAGTCGTATCGTCACCGTTGACGAGCCGGGCTGCTGGCCCGCGTGGCACGGTGGCACACTGGCACCTTGGCGCCTTGACCTTAACCGACCTGGAGGTTTCGTGGCACACGCTGCTGGCAGACCACTCCCACGACGCGCAATGCGGTACTTCACGACCGTGTTGTTCGGCGCCGCAATCACGGCGCTCGCGCTCTCGTTCGCCCCGCCGGCAAGTGCCGAGGAGATCGGGCTTGACGAGTACGACAACAGGATCAGCGGCCTCGTGGAACTTGCCGATGAGCCACTAGCAGATGTGCAACTTGTCGTCGAGGGTGGCGGCTTCCGCGTCGAGGTCGTCTCGGGCGACGATGGCCGTTGGGCCGTCGGCGTGCCGGACCGCGGCGACTACACGGTCACTCTCAATGAGGAAACCCTGCCAACAGGCATTTCGGTAATCGACCCCGAACTCGAGCAGCCGAACGTCAGAACGATCAAGGTCGGCCAATCCGGTAGCGCCGTCGCAAACTTCTTCATCGGTCAGGGTCCGCGCAACACCACGAGCCTCTTCGACCAGATCATCGATCGCCTTTTCAACGGCCTGAACTTCGGTCTACTGCTGGCCTTGGCGGCAATCGGCCTCTCGCTCGTGTTTGGCACGACTGGCCTCAGCAACTTCGCGCACGCCGAATTGATCACCTTCGGTGGACTCATGACTCTACTATTCGGCGTCACCCTTGGGTTCCCGGTGTGGATTGCGATCCCGGTCGCAATACTGCTCGGCGCAGGATTCGGCTGGCTCAATGATGCCGCCCTGTGGAAGCCGCTTCGCCGCAAGGGAGTCGGGCTGATCCCACTCATGATCGTGTCAATTGGCCTCTCGCTCGCCGTTCGCTACACGTTCCAACTCTTTGTTGGCGGCGATACGCAGCAACTGCCAGGAGCGACGGACACCACACTCTCGGTCGGGCTCTTCGGTCTCTCCTGGATCGACGTCGCGAGCATGGGAGTCAGCGTCGTCGTCCTGCTCGGGGTGGCGTACTTCTTGCTACGGACCCGGATCGGTAAAGCAACACGGGCGGTATCCGATAACCCCGCGCTCGCCGCGGCGAGCGGAATTGACGTGGATCGCGTCATCCGCATCGTCTGGGTCCTATCGGGGGCGCTCGCCGCGCTCTCCGGCATTCTTTGGGCCTACTTTCGGCCCGGGGTCAGCTGGGACATGGGGTTCCAGATCCTGCTGCTCACCTTCGCCGCGGTGACCCTCGGTGGTCTCGGAACCGCGTTTGGGGCACTCATCGGGGCTCTCGTCGTTGGGCTCTTCGTTGAGATGTCGACCCTGATCATCCCATCGGACCTCAAGTATGTGGGTGCGCTCGTGGTTCTCATCCTTGTGCTGCTGGTGCGGCCGCAGGGCATTCTCGGACGCAAAGAACGAATCGGTTAGGGCAGGCCATGGTCGACTGGATCCTTATCTTCTCCAACGCCGCGCAGGAGATCATTTCTCCTGCCACTGCGGCGTACGCTCTCGCCGCGCTCGGCCTCGCCATCCACTTTGGGTTCACGGGGCTCCTGAACTTCGGGCAGGCCGGGTTCATGGCGCTTGGCGCGTACGGCTACGCGATTGCAACGCTCACTTTCGGCGCTCCGGTGTGGGCGGCAATCCTCACGGGCATCCTTGCCGCGATCGTCTTCGCCCTCATCCTCGGCATCCCAACCCTCCGATTGCGCGCTGACTATTTGGCAATTGTCACGATTGCCGCCGCAGAGATCGTGCGACTGCTGTTTACAACGAACACCTTCGTCGAGGTGACGGGCTCGGCAAACGGACTGCAGGGCTACAAGGGACCATTCGAAGCACTCAACCCGATCCCGCCGGGGCAATACGGCTTCGGGCCGTGGGTCTACAACGAGTACGACTGGTGGGTGCGCATCTTCGGCTGGACGCTTGTCGCGCTCGCAGCCTTCATCACCTGGCGATTGTTCAAGAGCCCGTGGGGTCGAGTGATCAAGGGCATCCGTGAAGACGAGGATGCCGTGCGTGCGCTTGGCAAGAACGTCTACTTCTACAAGATGCAATCGCTCGTCATCGGCGGGGTGTTCGGCGCTCTCGCTGGCATGATCTTCATCCTGCCTCGTGCGGTTGTGCCGTCGAACTACCAGACCTCGCTGACGTTCTTTATCTACGCAATCCTGTTGCTCGGTGGCGCAGCGACGGTATTCGGTCCCATCATCGGATCGGTGATCTTCTGGGTACTGCTCTCGTTCTTCTCTGGCTTTATCGCTCGCGCGGTGGAGGTGGGCTGGTTGCCGTTCCTCTCGAACATCCAGGCCGGCCAATTGCGCTTCATCCTGGTCGGAGTCGCGATCATGTTGATAGTGATATTTAGACCGCAAGGTATCTTCGGCAACAAGAAGGAGCTGGCCTTTGTCAAGTAGCGCCGGCGCAACGGGCGCCCCGATCAAGTCCACTGGCCTTCACATCGGCGACATCGGGCCGGGAGTGAAGAAGGTCGATCCCATCATCGTCGCCGACCATATCAAGCGCAGCTTCGGTGGGCTCGCAGCGGTTGACGTCGAGCACCTTGAGATTCCGCGCGGTGTCATCACCGCGCTCATCGGACCGAATGGTGCCGGAAAGACAACCCTGTTCAACCTGCTCACCGGTTTCGATAAGCCAGACACTGGGCAGTGGACCTTCGATGGCTCGAGCATTTCCGGCATCCCGGCCTTCAAAGTTGCTCGTCAGGGTCAAGTGCGCACCTTCCAGCTGACCAAGGCGTTGAGCCTCCTGACCGTGCTCGACAACATGAAACTCGGCGCGAAAGGGCAGCGCGGCGAGAGCCTCGCCCGCGCCTTATTCCCTTGGATCTGGCGCAAAGAGGAAGCGGAGATCGAAGAACGTGCTGTAGACCTGCTGACTCGGTTCAAGCTCATCGACAAAAAAGATGATTATGCCGCAAGCCTTTCCGGCGGCCAGCGCAAGTTGCTTGAGATGGCACGCGCGCTCATGAGTGAGCCAACGCTCGTCATGCTTGACGAGCCGATGGCCGGTGTGAACCCGGCCTTGACACAGTCACTGCTTGATCACATCCTGAACCTCAAGACGCAGGGGATGACCGTGCTGTTCGTCGAGCACGACATGCACATGGTCCGCCACATCGCGGATTGGGTTGTCGTGATGGCTGAAGGCAAAGTCGTCGCTGAAGGTGACCCGCACGAGGTCATGGCAGACCCCGCGGTGATCGACGCGTACCTTGGCTCACACCACGACGAAGACCTCGGCGAACTCGACCCCGAAGTGACGAATGCGATCAAGGAGCTGGCTGATGACGACGCCGACGACGCCAAGCACTAACCACGCTGCGAGCGCAGCCCCAGCTGTGAGCCCTGGCACGGCCGCTGCCACTGACGACCGCAAGGTTGTCGTACACGTCGACGCCATCACCGCTGGGTACCTGCCGGGAATCAACATCCTCAACGACTGTTCCCTCACCGCCTACGACGGCGAGCTGATCGGCATCATCGGGCCGAACGGGGCTGGAAAGTCGACACTGCTCAAGGCAATCTTCGGGCTCGTCAAAGTGCGCGAAGGCACCGTCTCGCTGTACGGGGAAGATATCACCAACCTCAAGGCCAACAAGCTCGTCGCCAAGGGAGTCGGCTTTGTGCCGCAGAGCAACAATGTTTTTCCGACGCTGACGATTCAGGAAAACCTGGAGATGGGGCTGTTCCAGAAACCCAAGGAGTTTCATGCTCGGCTCTCCTTCGTGGTCGGAATCTTTCCGGAACTCGGCAAGCGCCTCGGCCAACGGGCGGGCTCGCTCTCGGGAGGCGAACGCCAGATGGTCGCGATGAGCCGGGCACTCATGATGAGCCCCGAGGTGCTCTTGCTCGACGAGCCAAGCGCCGGACTCTCGCCGGTACGCCAGGACGAAGCGTTCCTGCGCGTGAAGGAGATCAATAAGGCCGGAGTGACGACCATCATGGTCGAACAAAACGCCCGGCGCTGCCTGCAGATCTGTGACCGTGGCTACGTGCTCGATCAGGGCACCGACGCATATACGGGGACTGGTCGCGAGCTGCTCAACGACCCGAAGGTGATCGGGCTGTACCTCGGAACGCTCGGCGAGAACTGACGCCCGACTGCAGGCGCATGACTTCAGGCGCGTCCTGCACCTTCGCTCAACCGCAACAAGAAGGGCCCCGACTTCACGTCGGGGCCCTTCTTGTTGCTTAGCTAGTCGAAACTAGTTGAGGCGGCTGAAGGTGTTATCGGCACCGTACTGGAAGATGCCGATGGTCGCCTCGGTCGGGTCGCCCTTCTCGTTGAAGGTGATCGGACCGGACACGCCGTCATAGTCAACGACGCCACCGTCGAGGATGATCTGAGCGGCCGACGCGAAGTCGGTCGCCTTCGTACCATCCCCTGAGCCACCGGAGACTTCCTGCAGCTTGGCGGCAATGTCGACACCAACCGTCGATCCGGCGGCAAGTGCCGCCAGAGCGAGGAGAACAACAGCGTCATACGACTCTGCTGCATAGCTGAACTCGGTCAACGCTGGGTCGACCTCGAGCAGACGCTCCTGGAAGTCGCCAAGCGAGGCGATGTCGAGGCCCGGGAGGGTGCCCTTGGCGCCCTCAACGAGGCCCGCCTCAAAGTCTGCACTGTAGTCGGCGAGGTTGCCGTCGACGAAGTACAGGCTCGCACCAGGGAAGCCAGCGCCAACGAGGGCTGGGACGATGACCTTGGCCTGGTCAAAGGTGATGACGGCGATCGCGTCCGGAGCAGCAGCGGTCAACGTGGAAACCTGAGCATCGAAGCTCGTGTCGCCCTCGTTGAACAGCTCCTCGGCCACGACCGAACCACCGGCAGCTTCAAACGTCGCCTTGAGCGCAGCCGCAAGGCCGGTGCCGTATGCATCGTTGAGAACCATCATGCCGAGGGTTGCAGCGCCGTCTTCGGCGATGAGGTTACCGAGCACCTCGCCCTGCAGCAGGTCGCTGGGGGCGTTGCGCCAGTAGAGGCCGTTGTCGTCGTAGTCCGTCAGGGTCGGCGAGGTGTTCGCCGGCGAGAACTGCACGACGCCCGCAGCCACGATCTGGTCGATCACGGTAAGCGAGACACCCGACGATGCTGCACCGACGATGGCCGAAACATCCTGCGAGAGGAGGTCGGTGACCGAGACGGTAGCGGTGTCGGTTGTGGTGTCACCAGAGTCGCGGTAGATGGCCTCAACGGTGATGCCGAGGTCGGCCGCGTTGATGTCTTGCACTGCGAGCGCCACACCAGCTTCCTCGGGCGGGCCGAGGAATGCGAGAGCGCCGGACTGGGGAAGGATCGTGCCGATCTTGAGGCTCAGGGTCTCAGTCGGTGCTGCGGGGGTGTCGCCGGCAGGTGCACAGCCCGTGAGGACCAGTGCGGTTGCACCGATCATCGCGATGCCACCGATGACAGTCTTGAATGATCGCGAGCGGGAGGCCGGGGCCTTCGCGAATACGCTCATGTTGCTCCTTGCGTTGTGATTGTGATTCAGGACGAAACAGGCCACGGAGACGCGGCCTCTAGCAAATTTACGGGGCATCCCGCCGATGCACAACACGAGCGTGTCACAGCCGTGTAACACGGCGCAATCGTTACAACCCGTGACATGCGCCGCAGCCATCGCTCTGCGGGCGCTCAGCTCATTCGATGCGCACGAATTGGTTCTCGGCGGTGTACCGATACACGCCGATCACACCTTCGGTTGGGTCGCCGTTTTCGTCGAACGTGATCGGACCGGAGAGTCCGTCATAGTCAACGATCCCACCGTCGAGGATGATCTGAGCGGCAGTTTCGAAGTCGGTCGCTTTCTCGCCATCCCCGCTTCCACCGGAGACTTGCTGGAGCGAATCGGCGATTGCCCGTCCAGAGGTGTCACCCGCAGCGAGTGATGCTAGCGCCAACAGGATGACCGCGTCGTAAGACTCGGCGGCGTAGCTGAAGTCCTGCACCGCCGGATCGAACTTGAGCACGCGGTCAGTGAAATCCGCGAGGGTCGAGATATCGAGCCCTGGCAGAGTAGCCGTGGTGCCGGTCACGGTGCCGCCAGCATTCTCGGCGACGAGCTCGCCAATCGGCATCCCGATGAAGTACAGGTTCTCGCCCGTGTACCCGGCCGCAGTGAGTAGCGGGAGTATGGCGCGGGACTGCGCGCCAGAGACTATCGCGATCGCGTCAGGTGCCTCGGCAACGACAGCCGCGACTTGCGCGGCATAGCCGCCAACAGTGGGATCGAAGACCTCGTTGCCTGCGATCACTCCGCCTTCACGCTCGAAGGCGGCTGCCACGGCGAGGGGGAGGGCGTCACCGCAGAATCCCTGCTCTGAGACGATCCCGAGCGTCTGTGCCCCATCTGCCGCGGCCCGGGCGCCAAGCACATCGCCTTCGCGCACGCACGACGGTGAGGTTCGCCAGTAGAGCCCGTCATCCGCGTAGCCGGTGAAATCGTCGGCGCTGTTGGCCGGTGAGATTTGCACTACGCCCGCACTCGTGATCTGGCTGATAACCTTTCTCGACGCCCCGGATGAAACGGCGCCAACAATGGCCGAAACACCGAGATCCAGCAACTCGGTCGCCGAAGTCACGGCAGTTTCGGTCGCCGAGTCGCCAGAATCGCGGTATTCGATACTCACGGTGATGCCGAGTCCCGCATCGTTGACGTCTTCGGCTGCCAGCGTTGCGCCTGCAATCGTCGACGGACCAAATAATGCCATGCTCCCGGTGCCTGGCAGCAGGGTGCCGATCGAGAGCGTGAGATTTGTGCGCGACGGAATCGGCTCTGGCGCTTCCGTAGCGGCGCAGCCGGTCAGGGTCACCAAACCCGCGGTCACCACCGCGGCTGCCCTCAGCGAGAGCGCACCGTGGCCTTGCGAACGTTTCGTCGATTGCTTCGCTCGTGCGCTCATGTCACCTCCATAGCCCGGGTGCCGGCTGCGGCATCCGAGACGACGTCCTGTTCAACGTTACCGGCCCGACAATGGTCCGGCTAACCGGGCACATGATCGCCGAGCGCGGCAGCGACGCTGCGCTGACGGGTACCGTGCCTGAACAGATCGACCGTCAGGATGGCCAGCGCCAGCCAAACAACGCCGAACCCGAACCAACGCTCTGGCGGCATGGCCTCGCCCAGTATGGCGACGCCGATGATGAGTTGCAGTATCGGTGCGAGGTATTGCATGAGTCCGAGGTAGACCAGCGGGAGGCGCCTCGCCGCCGCCGCAAACAGAATCAACGGCACAGCCGTTGCAGCCCCGACGCTCAGCAGCAGTGCAGTGTGCACCGCTCCGTTCGCACCGAGGGTCAAGCCTGGCCCCGCGGCAATTATCATCAAAGCAATTACGGCGACCGGCGCAAGAATGGCGGTTTCCATGGTGAGGCCACCGATCGCCTCCACGTTGGCGCCGACTCGTTTCTTGACGAGCCCGTAGAGCCCGAAGCTGGTGGCGAGCACGACCGCGATCCATGGAAATGACCCGTAGCCGACGGCAAGCACCACGACGGCGACCGCACTGACTGCGATGGCGACCCACTGCAGAGGCCTGAGGGATTCGCGCAGCAGGAAGACGCCGAGCAACACTGTGAATATCGGGTTAACAAAATAGCCGAGGGCGGCTTCAACAACGTGGCCAGTGAGCGTTGCGTAAATGAAGATCGACCAGTTGGCGAGGATGAACACCGCGGCGAGCGCGAGCGTTACGACGGCACGACGATCGCGTGTGATCGCGATGAATCGGGCCCAACCGCCAGTGATGACGAGCAGCGCGACGCAAAAGACGAGGCAGAGGACAATCCGCCACGCCACGATCTCTACCGCGCTGCTCGGCGCAAGAGACACAAAGAGCAGCGGGAGGAACCCCCACAACAGGTACGCGCCGACGGCGAAGCCTAAGCCGCCGGCAGACGCCCCGACGGCAGAGCCCCCGGCGGGATGGCCCCCGAGGGCAGAGCCCCCGGCGGGAGCGAACGGAGCCGATGCCACGACTGCAAGCCTACGTCGCTCACTGCACGCAAAGGACCCGCTCGCGATGGGCGAGCGGGTCCGAGAACGAGTGCGGTTGAGTTAGCGCACGACCACTGCGAGCACGTCGCGAGCGGACAGCACGAGCAGGTCTTCGCCGTCGTACTTGACCTCGGTACCGCCGTACTTTGAATAGATCACCTTGTCACCGACGGCGATATCGAGCGGAACTCGGTTGCCGTTGTCGTCAATGCGACCCGGGCCGACAGCGAGGACTTCGCCCTCCTGAGGCTTCTCTTTGGCAGTGTCAGGGATGACGAGCCCAGACGCTGTGGTCTGCTCGGCCTCGACCTGCTTGACAACAATTCGATCCTCGAGCGGCTTGATGGACACCGACACGGTTGACCTCTTTCTAGAAGACTTGGGTTAGCACACTCCCTCTGAGAGTGCCAGCTCTACTATAAGGCCTCACTAGCACTCGATCAATGTGAGTGCCAGAGTCGAGCCACGCGTCAGAGGCTGCGCCGCACATGGGGATGTCGTGTGGCGAGACTACGGTGGAGATTATGGACTCGGCCGAACTTCGCGAACTGCTCTCCGCCGAGGGGCTCGCGCTGCTTGATTCGCTCCCGCGCTTCGAGAGTTCGAGCGACGTTGTACGGTCGGTTGCGGACCTCCGGCGAGCTGGTCATTCTCCCGCCCTCGTCGCGGCAGTGTTGCGTCAATCACGGCTGCGAAGTCGGGCCACCGCCAAGTTCGGCCCGTTTGCCGAGCGGATGCTGTTCACCGAAGCCGGACTGGAACAGGCGACCAGACTCACCGTCGCCGCGCACCATGCCGATCGTTTTCGGCGGGCCGCTATCACCCGAGTCGCTGATCTCGGTTGCGGAATCGGCGCAGACGCCCTCGCGCTTGCCGCACTCGATATCGATGTTGTGGCGGTCGAACGCGACGAAGTGACCGCCGCCGTTGCCGTCTACAATCTTGCGCCGTGGCCGAACGCGCGCGTCGAACACGCTGACGCCGAATCTTTCGAGCTGAGCAGCTTTGGCGGGGTCTACCTCGATCCCGCCAGGCGTGACACCAAGCGCAAGCTGCGCAACCCCAGCGACTGGAGTCCAACACTCGATTTCGCCTTCGACCTGGCTTCGCGGCATCCGACCGGAATTAAACTCTCACCGGCCGCTGACCGTTCGCTCATACCGGCGGATGCGGAAGCGCAATGGGTTTCGCACGCTGGCGACGTTGTCGAGCTTGGCCTGTGGTTTGGGGCGCTCGCACGAGACGGGGTGCGCCGTTCGGCCCTTGTGCTTACGGCCGAGGGCTCCGCTGAACTCACGGCTGGTGCAGACTCGCTCGACGAACCGACCGGGGCTCTCGGAGACTTCCTCTACGAGCCGAACGGTGCAGTCATCCGGGCTCGGCTCATTGGAGATCTCGCTCGCCGCCTCAACGCCAGAATGCTCGACCCATCAATTGCCTACCTCACGGCGGATGCACCGAGCTCCAGCCCATTCGCCAGCTGCTTCCGAATCATCGAGCGGATGCCGCTCAGCACGAAACCCATCGCGCGCGCGTTGCGGGCACGCGGCATCGGCACCCTTGAGATCAAGAAGCGCGGCGTCGACATCGACCCGGCCGAGTTTCGCACATCGCTCGGACTTCGCGGGGAGGCGAGCGCGACGCTCATCCTCACGCGTGTCGCCGGAAAACGCACGGCACTGATCACCGAGCGGATGAGCTGACGCCGGGAGTCTGGCTCAGAAGCTCGACGTGCCGCTCGCGGCGGCGATCGAGAAGATTACGACGAACCACACCACGGCGAGAACAACGAGTACGACGCCTATCAAGATTCCGATGTAGCCGGTGATCAGCCCTGTAAGCCAGAACGCCTTCGCGTATGGTTGCCGCTTCTGCGCCATGTGGCCCGTGATCACAGCGGGGATCGAAGCGAGAATTCCGAGAAACACTAGGCCGACAATCCCAAGCACCATTGAGGAAATGGCCAAGCCCTGCGGCGGGCCAGCCGCAGCCGGGGAGTATGCAGCCTGTGGATAGGGCGGCTGCTGATTCACTATTGGCTGAGCCTGCGGCTGCTGATTCACTATTGCCTGAGCCTGCGGCTGCTGATTCGGGCTCTGCGCGTACGGGTTCGCCGTTGTGGCTGGCGGAATCGCCGGGGCTGACGCGGCGTTGGCTAGCGCTGCCGGGGCTGGCGCGGCTTTGGCTGGCGCTGCTTTGGCTGGCGCTGCTTTGGCTGGCGCTGAGATCACTGGCACTGAGAGCACTGGCACTGGGAGCACCGGCACAGGTGGAACCGGCACAGGTGGAACCGGTTCGTCCGTTGCTTTGGCGTTCATGAGTCAGATCCTACAACGATCAACAGCCCGCTCGGCGAGGAGCGGGCTGTTGAATCCGCGTGAATCGTACCGGGCATCCTCGGCCTAGTAGTTGAACGAGCCCGCAGCGCCCAGGCTCGCGAAGATGGCAACGTAGAAGATGATTCCGACGATGGCCGCAAGCGTGAGCAGGTAACCAAGCACAAGGCCAATGATCGCCAGCACGTTGCCCTGCTCGCCGGTTTTCTTGATCTGGCTGAGTGCGATGTGGCCGGTGACGATACCGACGATCCCGAAGCCGATTACCGAGGTAGCGAGGGAGACGATTGAAAGCACGTTCCATTTGGCCACAGGTGCGCCTGTGACAGCGTACGGGGTTGGTTCGGTCATGATGCAGCTCCTTGATATGTCGTTGTCCGTTGGCGGTGCAATAGTGACAGCCGGGCATTTCGGTGTCAATGCCGCATCTCTGCGCCGTGCTCGTGAACTTCAGCGCGCCTGAGCTTCAGCGCACGTGAATCGTCGTAACGGGCAACGTTGAGTCGGCTCCAAAGTCGAGACCGGATGCCGCGTGGCCGGTCATGATCAGCTGCGCACCGAGTGCGGCGATCATCGCGCCATTGTCTGTGCAGAGCGCGAGCGGAGGGATTCGCAGCTCAATCCCTGCTGCGGCACAGCGTGCCGTCGCGACCTCACGCAGCCTCGCATTCGCCACCACGCCGCCGCCGAGCAGCAGGCGAGGCACCCCGAGGTCATTGCAGGCGGCTACTGCCTTACTCATGAGCACATCGACAACAGCCTCGCGGAAGCTCGCAGCGACATCCGCCAGTGGAAGCTCACGCTCGGCATCGCGTTCTCGTTCGACCCACCGGGCCACCGCCGTCTTCAGCCCCGAGAACGAGAAATCGTAGCGGTGCTTGTCGAGGTCCTTCGGCAGGCTCAGTCCGCGCGGGAAGCGGATCGCCGCCGGATCGCCGCCGGCCGCGGCCTTGTCGATCTCTGGCCCACCGGGGTATGGCAGTCCGAGCAGGCGTGCGACCTTGTCGAATGCCTCACCGGCCGCGTCGTCGATCGTCTCGCCGAGCAGCTCGACGTCAGAGGCGAGGTCGCGAACGAGCAGCAGCGAGGTGTGGCCTCCCGAGACGAGCAGCGCGATCGTTGGCAGCTCGATGGCACGTTCTCCAAGCACGTCCGCGCCGACGTGACCGACAAGATGATTGACGGCGTACAGCGGCTTGCCGAGAGAAATCGCGAGGGCCTTGGCCGCGCCGACGCCGACCATGAGCGCGCCCGCCAGCCCTGGACCGCTCGTCACGGCGATCGCGTCGATGTCGGCGAGCGTGACATCCGCATCGCTGAGAGCCTGTCGGAGGGTTGGAATGATGGCCTCGAGGTGAGCGCGAGCAGCGACTTCTGGAACGACTCCGCCATAGCGGGCGTGCTCCGCCATGGACGACGCGATCACGTTCGCGAGCAGCGTCGTGCCACGAACGATGCCAATGCCCGTTTCGTCACAGCTGGTTTCGATTCCCAGCACTAGCGGTTGATTCATGCCAACCCCGCCCTCGGTGTCTGGATGCTCAGCCGCATGACAACCGCATCGACGCCGTCAGGCTGGTAGTACTTGGGCCGCACCGCGAGCTGCTCAAAGCCGAGGGTTTCGTACAGCGACTGCGCGCCCGCGTTATCGGCGCGCACCTCGAGGAACACCTCGGTCGCGCCACGGTCGCGCGCTTCATCAACAAGCCGCAACATGAGCACCCGACCGAGCCCCTGCCGCCTTGCACTCTCGGCGACTCCGATTGTCTGGATGTCTACGTGCGGTTGGCGAAGCGGTGCGCGCAGCCCTGCATACCCGTCGATGCGTCCAGGATCGCTCGGCGGGAACGCGACGAGGTAGTAGCTGTGCTTGTCGGCCAGTTCACCCCGCATCATGGCTGGCGACCAGGCATCGTTGTCAAACAGCGCGGTTTCGAGCGCCATGATCGCGTCGAGATCGCCGACCGTCGCTCGGCGCAGTTGCCAGCTCACGTGCTCACGTGCTCACGTGCTTCACGTGCTGACCCGTTTCGGGCCGGCCGACAGTGTCACGTCTGGCGAACGAAGATACAGCGGCTCGTCGGCTGCGAACGGTATCCCGAAGGCGTGCTGCAGCTCTGCGACCATGCCGAGGGCTCCGGCCGAGACGAGTCCCGGGTTGATCGTGCGCAGGCCGAAGGTAACGAGCGCGTCGGCTTTGGCAAGGCTCGGGCCGTCAGTGCGATTGGGGGGAGCCGTGGCATCCGTGCCCGAATATGTTGACCAGAAGACTTCGTTCCGACGGGCATCGCTGACCACAATGCATGGACTGGTCACCCCGTAGGCGATGGCGTCATGGCTTACGACGGGAATGACGGGCTTGCCTGCCCCGAACGCAAAGGTTCGGGCGGCCGCGATGCCGACGCGCAGCCCGGTGAACGGTCCCGGCCCCATGCCCGCGACGACACCGGTCAGATCAGTGACTGCCCCGCCCCAGTCGGCGAGGCATGCCGCAATGAGTGCACCGATTGCTTCAGCGTGGCCGCGGGTGTCGTCAGAGCTGTGCTCCGTGATCACGCCTGCCTTGAGGCCCACGATCGCGACGCTCGTTCCTGCCGAGGTATCGATGGCGAGCAGCATTCGTCCAGCCTAAGTCAGGCGAGGTTGGTCAGTTCAGCAGCGGTGAATCGGCCCAGCGTTCGCCGTGGGCCGTGATGGTGACCTCGCGTGGCTCGACGTCGGCGTTCTCGTCGGCGTTCTCGTCGGCAGCCGCGTTGCTGATCCCCTCTCCTCCGTGTGGACGAACGATGTCGACGCTCAGCCACTCGTCGGCGATGCCCTCCAGCAGATCGGCGCCCCACTCGACGATTACGATGGCGCCGGAATAGTCGATATCGAGGTCATCAAGCTCCATCGCGCTTGTCAGGCGATAGGCATCGACGTGAACGAGCGGAGCCTCCCCCTCCCGCGGATGCGTGCGGGCCAGCACAAAGGTCGGACTCGTGACAGCGCCACGCACCCCGAGCGCCGCACCGATCCCGCGGGTGAGCGTCGTCTTTCCGGCGCCGAGTTCACCGTTGAGGAGCACGAGGTCTCCCGCTCGCAACTCGGCCGCGATGCGTGCGCCGAGCTGGGCCATCCGCTCGGGATCGTCGATGCGCATCAGACGTACCGTCGAACGACGCGCGGGCCGATCCGTGTGACGATTTCGTAGTTGACGGTGCCGGCTGCGGCCGCCCACTCCTCGGCCGATGGCGCGCCCGTTGCGGGGTCCCCGAAAAGCACCGCACGATCGCCGACCACCACCGAGGCGTCACCAACGTCGACAACGATCTGGTCCATGGCGATGCGGCCCGCGACGCGGTAGGTGGACCCGTTGATCCACACCGGGCCCCGATCGGAGGCCGAGCGCGGCACGCCGTCGGCGTAGCCAAGCGGCACGAGCGCGAGCGTGGTTGCGCCGCTCGTGCGGTAGTCGTGACCGTACGAGACACCATGGCCCGCGCCCACGCGCTTGACACCAGCCACCGACGCGGCAAGGGTCATCGCGGGAGTGAGGCCCGGAACGGGCAACTCGTCGGGCGAGAGCCCGTAGACACCGATGCCGACACGAACCATGCCGAACCGCGCGGCAGGCACGCGGAGCGCTCCCTCGGTGGCCGCGAGGTGCAACAGCTCGGGCGTGAGGCCGGCGGCGTGCGCCGCATCGACGGCCGCGGTGAAGCGAGCGACCTGCGCGGCATCCGCTTCTTGGCCGGCATTGGCCAGATGACTCCACACCCCTCGAACCACGAGTCGCCCAGCCCGCTCGTGGGCTGCAGCGGCCTCGATCAGCACCGGCCACTGAGTTTCATCAGCGCCGTTTCGGCCGAGACCACTGTCGACTTTCAGCTGCACAACCGGGCGTCCGGATGCCGCGATGACCCGCTCGAGCTGCTCCGGGTAGCTCACACCGAGGTCGATGCCGGCATCAACCGCCCCGGAAAAGTCCTCGTTGGGGTCGTGCAGCCAGGCGAGAATGGGGGCCGTCACGCCCGCGGCACGCAACTCAAGGGCTTCGGTGGTATCCGCGACGCCGAGCCAGTCGGCGCCTCCCTCGAGCGCGGCGCGTGCGGATGGGACCGCCCCGTGACCGTAGCCGTTCGCCTTGACGATCGCCATGCACGCAACGTCCCCCGTTACGACCCGTAGTGCCAGCACGTTCGCGGAGATCGCCCCAAGGTCAATGACGGCTTCGCGCATCAGGATTCCGCGATTACGTAGGCGATCGCAATGCCTGCGTCGTGCGCCATCGAGAGGTGGATCGCCCGAATGCCGCGCGCATCGGCGATTGCCCGAGTGGATGCCTGCAGATCGAACGAGGGGTTACCGAGAGCGTCGTTGACGACCAGCATGTCGTGCCACTTCACCCCGGTTGAGTCGCCGAGAGCCTTGATGAGAGCCTCCTTCGCGGCAAAGCGTCCGGCGAGGGAGCGCAGCGACATCGGCTGTCCATCCTTGAACTGTTCGCTCTCAGCGAACAAGCGTGAGCTGAGAGTGGGCGTCCGCTTCAACGCGCGCTCGAACCGCGCCAAATCCACCACGTCGACGCCGATCCCGACGATCACGGGCTACTCCACCGTGACGGACTTGGCGAGATTTCGGGGTTGGTCCACGTCGAGCCCCTTGGCTGCCGCGAGCTCCATGCTGAAGATGTGCAGCGGCACAACGGCCAAGAGTGGCTCGAACAGGCTGCCGGCGAGTGGGATCGGGATGACCTCATCCGCGAACGGGAGCACAGCGGCATCCCCCTTCTCGGCAATTGCAATCACCCGCGCACCGCGCGCTCGAATCTCTTGGATGTTCGAGACGACCTTTGGGTGCAGGGAGTTCGGGTCTCGCGGGCTCGGCACCACCACGATCACCACCTGCCCTGGCTCAATGAGGGCGATCGGTCCGTGCTTGAGCTCGCCTGCTGCGAACCCTTCCGCGTGGATGTACGCGAGCTCCTTGAGCTTCAACGCACCCTCGAGCGCGACCGGATACCCAACGTTGCGACCGAGAAAAAGCACCGATTGGGTGTCGGTCATCCACTGAGCGAGTTGGCTAATCTCGCCCTGCGAGACTCTGAGCACCTCGGCGATCTTGTCTGGGATGGCCTGCAGCTCGACGACATTCGCGCGGATGGCGTCGTCGGCTAGCGTGCCCCGGACGCGTGCGAGCTGCAGCCCGATCAGGTACAGCGCCGTCACCTGAGCGACAAACGCCTTGGTGGAGGCGACCGCCACCTCTGGGCCCGCGCGCGTGTACACGACCGCATGAGACTCGCGGGCGATCGTGGCACCCTGCGTGTTGCAGACCGACAGCACATGCGCTCCCGCGGCGATGGCGTGCTGCACTGCGACGAGCGTGTCCATCGTTTCGCCTGACTGGCTAATCGAAATGACGAGCGTCTTTGCGGTAAGGATCGGGTCTCGGTAGCGGAACTCGTGCGAGAGCTCAACATCGACCGGTATGCGGGCCCACTTTTCGATAGCGTACTTGCCGAGCATCCCGGCATAGGAGGCCGTGCCGCAGCCGATGATGACAATTCGGTCGAGGTCAGCGAGCACAGCGTCACCGATTGGGTCGAGCTCCGGAAGCTTCACTAGCCCGTCGGCGACACGGCCGAGAATCGTGTTGGCCACGGCGTCGGGCTCTTCGCTGATCTCTTTGGCCATGAAACTCGACCAGCCGCCCTTGTCGCTAGCGGAGGCATCCCAGGCAACCTCGAACTCTTCGGTTTCGACCGGGTTGCCGTCGAAGTCGATGACCTCGACCGAGTCCGGACGGATGGTGACGATCTGATCCTGGCCGATCGCGACCGCGCGACGAGTGAAGGCAACGAACGCCGCGACATCCGAGCCCAAGAAATTCTCGCCGTCACCGAGCCCGATGACGAGTGGCGAGTTGCGGCGAGCGCCGACAACCACGCCGGGCTGGTCCTCGTGCAAAACGAGCAAAGTGAAGGCGCCGTGCAGGCGGGCCACCGTACGACGCAGTGCCTCGGTGAGGTTGCCGACCGTGGCGTACTCTCGGCCGACGAGCAGGGCGGCGACTTCGGTGTCCGTCTCGCTGTGGAACTCTGCGCCCTCGGCCAGCAGTTCGGCCCGGAGCTCGGCGAAGTTCTCGATAATGCCGTTGTGGATGAGGGCGAGCTTGCCGTCAGCACTGAGATGGGGGTGCGCGTTGCGATCGGTCGGGCCGCCGTGCGTAGCCCAGCGGGTATGACCGATGCCGGTCGCGCCATCGCCGAGCGGACGGTCTTCAAGGTCGTCAATGAGGACTTGCAGCTTGCCAGCGCGCTTGCGTGTTCCAAGGTGTCCGTCAACGTCGATTATCGCCAGACCTGCGGAGTCGTACCCGCGATACTCGAGACGCTTGAGACCTCCGAGGAGCACCTCGAGACTCTTGTTGGCACCGACGTACCCCACGATTCCACACATACGCTCGATTCTAGGCTCGCTCGTGCCGCGGCGGCTCGCAGCTAGGATTGGGCGGTGTCCGACCCCCCCTCCACGAACGGCCATGTATCGCCGTTCCTCGAGCTGGATCGTAGCGACTGGGCAGCCCTCGCGCCGACAATGAAGGCACCGTTGACCCAGACCGAGCTCGTCGAACTCCGCGGGCTCGGTGACTCCCTAGACCTCATCGAAGTCGAAGAGGTCTACCTTCCCCTGAGTCGCCTACTGAACCTCTACGCGGAGGGCGCACACCGGCTGCACCAGGCGACGACGACGTTTCTGGGGGCGCGGTCAGAACACACGCCCTTCGTTATCGGGATCGCCGGTTCCGTTGCGGTGGGCAAGTCAACGGTGTCGCGCCTGTTGCGCGAACTCATGAGCCGCTGGGAGGGCACGCCGCACGTGGAACTTGTGACCACAGACGGCTTTCTCTTCCCCAATGGCGAACTCGAGCGACGCGGCATCATGGACCGCAAGGGCTTTCCCGAAAGTTACGACCGCCGCGCACTGTTGCGCTTCGTCAGTGCAGTGAAGTCTGGCAGCAAGGAGGCGCGCGCTCCCTTTTACTCGCACTTGGCATACGACATCGTGCCCGACGCGGAGATCATCGTGCGCACCCCTGACGTGCTCATCATCGAGGGCCTCAACGTGTTGCAGCCACCCGCCCCCGGCCATAGCCTCGCCGTAAGCGATCTTTTCGACTTCACCATCTATGTGGATGCTCGAACCAACGACATCGCACGCTGGTACGAGGAACGCTTCGTGACCCTGCAGCGCGGAGCCTTCGCCAACCCCGCATCGTTCTTTCATCGCTACTCGACGCTCACCGAGGACGAGGCTCGCGCGCTTGCTCGGGAGATCTGGAAAACGATCAACGAGCCAAACCTTGTGCAGAACATCCTGCCGACCCGGCCACGGGCATCGCTCGTGCTGCGCAAAGACTCGACCCATGCGGTTTCGAGCGTGCTGCTTCGGAAGACCTGACCGGCGCGGTCGGCTTGCACGCGCGGTCAGCCTCTGGGGTCGACCACTCGGGCCAACCACCTAGGCTAACCACCTGGGCCAACCACCTAGGCCACCTAGGCCACCTGGGCCACCTAGGCCACCTAGGCCAACCACGTAGGCCACCTAGGCCACCTAGGCCAACCACCGGGGCCAACCACCTAGGCCAACGCGGCCACTCACCCGGTGTGGGTGAGGAGGTGGTGGAGTGCTTTGCTTTTCGATGGCATGGGGATGGGTTTCTGCTCGGGATCAATATCCGGTGGTGGGATCAGCCAGTAGGTGGCGCCGTGGCGTTCGATTTCCCAATGATTGTTGTGGACGAGGAGGTGATGGTGTCGACACAGGAGGACACCGTCTTTGATGTTCGTTTCGCCGTG
>Ga0163151_10004190_pt1 | contig 19728 bp, 17 predicted proteins | sample OliLakLV19MP5IB2_FD_145596 | JGI IMG/M metagenome (GOLD analysis project Ga0163151, IMG submission 145596) | Freshwater microbial mat bacterial communities from Lake Vanda, McMurdo Dry Valleys, Antarctica - Oligotrophic Lake LV.19.MP5.IB-2 | ecosystem: Environmental > Aquatic > Freshwater >... | reverse complement strand
GCTGGCTAAAAATTTAGGGTAGGCACAAAAAAGCCGATCGCCACTCAAAGACTAATATGCCTAACCTCGCAGTTGCGGCGAATTCAGAACTTGCGGGTTAATCACGTTGATCGGTGTGCCACCGGCATATGCGTTGATTTGGTCAAAGATATCTGCGAAATGGCTTTCCATCCCCTCGTGCGTCACATAACCAATGTGCGGCGTACACACGACGCTTCGCAAGAGCAGTAACGGATGCTTGGCATTGCCTATTGGCTCCTCTTCAAACACATCCACTGCCGCCATACCAGGTCTGCCGGCCTTCAGAGACGCCTCAAGTGCACCAGCCTCGATAAGCTGTGCTCGACTGGTGTTAATCAGGGCCGCTGTTGGTTTCATGCACGCAAGATCCGCAGGTGTCACTATTCCGTGCGTGTCTTCATTCAGCCGTAAGTGCAATGACAACACATCGCTTTGCATGAAAAAAGTAGCCTTGCTCTCGGCCACGGTCAACCCATCATGCTTGGCACGCTCCAGCGATTTGCCGCGACCCCAAACCAGAATATTCATCCCAAATGCCTTACCGTAACCGGCAACCACTAAGCCAATTCGGCCGTAGCCATATATGCCCAACGTCTTGCCGCGCAGCCCTCGACCTACTCCGCATTGCCATCTGCCAGCTTGTAGCGACGCCATCTGTTGTGGGATCTGGCGCATAACCGCCATGACCAGTGCCCAGGTTAGTTCAGCGGTTGCATACGAAGGTGTTTCAGGATGCTGGCTCGATGAAATGGTAACGCCCAGTCTGGTGCAGGTCTGGACGTCAATGTGTGGGTATACGCTGCGTTGGCTGATCAGCTTGAGTTTCGGCAAGCGTTCGAGAAGTGACTCACGGATCTTAGTGCGCTCACGTATGAGCACCAACGCCTCAGTGTCACACAGCCTTTCAGTCAATGCATCAGTATCCTGCACGTGGTCATTCCAGACCTTGACTTCATGCCCCGCAAGTTTTGCAAAACACGACAATGTGCGAATCGTATCGAAGTAATCATCAAGTATGGTGACCTTCACGATGATATCTTTACGGGTTACCCGATGGGGACATCGCTGGCTTGAATCGTGCGACGCCACTTATCGACTTCCTTCCGCAGGTATTCGGCAAACCGTGCCGGCGTGCCACCGATGGGGGTTGCACCATCAGCGGCCATGCGAGCGCGCACATCGGGTAATTTCAATACCTGATTGAGGTCATGATTAATTTTCTGCAGGATTGGAGCAGGAATACCTGCAGGACCTGCAATACCGTACCAGGACTCCACGAGGTAGTCCGGCACACCAGCTTCCTGCATCGTTGGGATATGGGGCACTGCTTGCGAACGCTCCGCGCTCGTCACCGCCAGCAACCGAAGCTTACCGGAATCAATAAAGGATTTTGACTGATTAAGGCTGGTAAACATGAAGTCTACCCGACTCGCGATCACATCCATCATCGCCTGCGCACCACCCTTGTACGGAATGTGAGTAACCTTGAGGTTTGCCAAAGACGCAAATAGTTCTGCCGAAAGATGAACGAGACCGCCAATGCCGGAGGAACCAAACGTGATGGCTTTGGGCTTCGCTTGAATCAACGCAATCAACTCTTTGACATTCCTAACGTCTAAGTCAGGTCGGACAACCAGAACATAGGGTTGCACCGCAAGGTGAATGATCGGGGAAAAGTCTTTCAATAAATCATAAGGCTGTTTCACCCCCTGCAACGTCACATTGACCGTGTGACTGGCCGTGAACATGCAGACTGAGTGACCGTCAGGCCGCGACTTCGCGATCAGTGCCGCACCGATAGTTCCATTTGCGCCGGCGTTGTTTTCGACTGGAACGCCCTGTCCCCACATTTCACTTAGCTTTTGGGCAACGATACGTCCAACAATGTCGGTCCCGCCACCCGGAGAGAAAGGAATCATCATCCTTACTGGACGCGATGGAAATCCCGCAATCGGGTCGACCTGTGCAAATGCATTGGAAAACCCGCCGAGCGCAGCCAGCGCCATGCCGAACTGGCAGAAACTTCTGCGATCAATCTCCTTTTTTATAGGGACTTTCATTTGCTCCTCCAATTTATTCATGATCATGCGATTTCAAAAATTCAGCGTTGGCAGCCGTGTTGATTACGATTTCAACTTGAATTTCGGAATCGTGATTTCGGGGGTAACAGGATCAAACGTAACCTCAAGCTTCGCCCCCACTTTCACCGCATCATTGGCGACATCAACGACATTACTGAACATTCGGGGGCCCTCCTCCAACTGCACCATGGCAACGTTGTAGGGAATGTCTTTCTCGAACGCCTTGTTGTAGAGCTGATGGAACACCACATACGAGAAAACTTCCCCCCTTCCGGACAAATCCGACCACTGGAAATTATAGGAAAGGCACTTCGGGCATACGCCGCTGATGGGATACCGGATGTGCCCGCAATCATCGCATTTCTGCATGCGCAGCTTGCCATTCTTGCAGCCATCCCAAAATTCACGATTCTCATCGGTAATTGTCGGCAGAGGTTTGCTGTAGTCACTCATTGCCTATCCTTTACGCAAAATGGTGGCATTTGAACAATTCAGAGCCTGACCACGGCCCGTCACAAGGCAAACTTCAGCCCCTTTCACCTGTCGGACACCGCATTCTCCCCGCATCTGCCTTACACCTTCGACAACGTGCAGCCAGCCTTCCATGTAGGACTCCGAAAGATTTCCACCTGCAGTATTAATCGGGAGTTCACCACCCAGTTGAATACGGCCTCCCTCCACGAACGGCCCCGACTCTCCCACCTTGCAGAAACCCGCATGCTCAAACCACAGCAGAACACTGCTGGTGAAGTTGTCATAGAGTTGGCAGACATCAATGTCCTTGGGGCTTACCCCCGCCATTTGGTAGGCATCGGTAACGGCCATTTTCTGGTGTGGCACATACCACCAGTCTTCACGCTCCATGTTCTCCGTGGTGTAGGCCTGCCCCATGCCGGAAATTGTCACCACTGGTTTGCGTAAATCCTTGGCGCGCTCCTTCGTAGTCACGATCACGCATACGCCACCGTCAGAAATCAGGCAACAATCGAGCAGGTGAAGTGGCTGGACGATCCACCGGGAGTTTTGGTGGTCTTCAATCGTGATCGGCGTACGCATAATGGCATCGGGATTCATTGATGCGTGCTTGCGGCACGCTACGGCGATTTCGCCCAGTTGCCGGCTGGTCGTGCCATACAAGGTCATATGACGCGACGCTGTGATTGCACTGTTGGCACAAGCCGCCATGAATCCCCAGATGCCATACGAATCTCCCCAGCCCGATGCGCGGTTGAACCGGTATCCGCCTGTCGCCGCAGAGTCGCCGAAAATACAGGCCACGTAGTTTGCAAATCCGGCATTTACCGCCATTGCTGCCTCGTGCAATAGTGCCCCGGCAGTGCCTCCACCCATGTTTTTGCTGCCGGTATAGCGGGGATTGATGCCCACTGTTTCACCAAACCGGAGGTAATTAAGCGCCGCTTCCGGAGAAGTCGTCCCCGGCATGGTCAAAATGCCGTCTATCTGATCTTTCTTCAGACCTGAGTCGTCAAGAGCGCGTTTGAACGCTTCAACCCCCAGCGATATGGGGGTCGATCCCGGAAATTTTCCTTGTGGACTTGCGCCTACACCAACAATGGCTGTCTTATCTCTCAACGGATGCATAAACTCTCCTGATAGGCCCTTCTCTGGGCTGTTCCGCCCTTCGGGCGGCAAACGAATTGATACGCGGTCACCGTCCCTTGTATTTTGGCTTCCGCTTCTCTGAGAATGCTTTTCGCCCCTCAATACGATCTTCACTGCTGAACAACAAACCGAATGCGTAGCGTTCAACATCAATGGCATGGGCCAGTGGCATATCCATACCCTGCTGCACCATGCGCTTGACGGCCCTTACCGATAAAGGGGCATTCGCCGCAATCTTGCCGGCAATTTCTTTCGCAGCCTTGAGCAGGTCTACTTGCGCGACGACCCGGCTGACCAACCCTGTACGCAGGGCCTCGACCGCATCAATCCGGTCCCCCGTCAGCAGCATCAACATGGCATCGGACATGCCGATGTAGCGCGGCAACCGCTGTGTGCCGCCCGATCCGGGAAGACTACCCACCTTTACTTCTGAAAGTGCAAACTGCGCATTTTCTGAACACAGCCGGATGTCACACGCCAGCGCGAGCTCCAAGCCGCCACCCATGGCATAGCCGTTGACCGCTGCTATTAACGGCTTGTCCATCAATAATCCGGCAATCATGGCGCCATTGTTTTTCGAGGCAAACATTTGGCGCGCAAATGAATCCTGAGAAGGCATGGTCTTTTTCAGATCCGAACCCGTGCAAAATGCCTTTTCGCCGGCACCGGTAATGATCGTGACGAGGATGTTGTCGTCATTGCGTATGTGGTCCCAGGTTTGATGCATCAACTGGCGCATTTCCGGATCAACTGAGTTATGAGCCTCCGGGCGGCTCAGCGTCACTACCGCGACTCCATTCTCGATGTTCAGTTCCACAGACGGCATGTCAGGCTCCGATGCTTCTTAGTGATTTAAGTGATGTATGGGCTGCCGGCTCATTCAGATAAATGCCTCCTCCCCCGATTGAATCCATGACTTTCGGAGTGCCCTCTATATGAAAACTTGTTGCTCGGTCAGATCGCGGATCTCTTCAGGGGTAAGCCCCAGCAATTCATGGCATATTTCCTCGGTGTGTTGCCCCAGCAGGGGGGCCGGTCGAGATAAGGCCACAGGTGTTCGTAGGTAGCGAAACGGGGGGGCGTTATAGATGCTGGCTCCCATTTCCGGATGCTCCAGCGTCACCCAGTGTCCGCGATGTGCCAATTGCGGATCCTTGCGGATCACGTCCTCCGCTGTCGAGACTAACGCTGCAGGTACACCTTTCTCCTGCAAAGTGGCCATCAGCTTCTCGGCTTCCCAGCGGGAAGTCTCTTGGTGCAACTGATCTTCCAGTCTTCTGCGATCCGCATATCGGGATTCATTGCTCGTCCATTCCGGGTTTTGCATCCACTGCGGGTTTCTGAGAACTGTACGCAAAGCCTGCCAGTGCGCATCGTGCATGACGCAGATAGCTATCCACCGGTCATCACCGTTGCAGCGATAGACTCCATGGGGTGCCACGCCGGGGTAATCGTTGCCATGGGGCTGTTGCGGACGACCATTGATCGTAAAATCAAGGATCGACGGGCCCAGCAGCGCTACGGTTGGCTCAGTCTGCGCCATGTCAATGTACTGGCCCTGCCCTGTTCGGCGACGATGGCGTAGCGCTGCCAGAATTGCGAAGGCAGCATGACAAGGATTTGGAATGTGGTCTGGGTAATTCGTGCCGGTGCCGGCAGGCTCACGACCCATGAGACCCGTAAGATGTTGAAGTCCAGTAATGGACGCCATGCTGGACCCATACCCGAGAAATCCGCGCTCTGGCCCTGTTGCGCCGTTCATGGACATGGTGACGTAGATGATGTCCGGTTTCACTGCCCGCACGCTGTCGTAGTCAAGACCGAAACGCTCCATAACTCCGGGTGTAAAGTTATTGGCAATGATGTCGCTTTGGCGGATCAGCTTGAACACCAATTCCTTGGCTTTGGGGTGCTTCATATCAAGCGCCATGCTTCGCTTGCTGGTATTGCGGTCAGCAAAATACCCGCTGCGATTGACACCCTTCTTGCCATCTTTGTAGGGTGCAGCGAAGCGCAGAGAGTCCACCCGCTTATTACTCTCGATTTTCACGACATCAGCACCGAAATCAGCAAGGATTTTCGTCGCATACGATCCAGCGCCAATCCAGGTGAAGTCCGTTACGCGAACGCCGGACAATGGAAGCTTTGCCATCAAATCACCTTCTCTGCTGAAAGTCTCTTGATATCCTGATCATTCAGGCCTACAGTCTTGAAAACCACCTGATTGTGCTCACCGAGTCGGGGGGCAGGCGAGGATAGTTGCCATGGTGTCACCGCCAGCTTGTAAGGCGCCCCGGGCATCTTCAATGTAAGTCCGGCCGCGGGATGGCGTACTTCCACAAAGTAATCTCTCTGCGCAAATTGCTTACTCTGAAGGATGTCCGGAATCGTGTTGATGGCTGCCAGCGGAATATGACGGCGCTGCCCCTCGTGATAGATATAGTTCTTCGCCTTGGTCTTGACCCAAGGGCTGAACACCTCCGAAAAAATCCGCTTGGCTTCATCGGTACCCACGTATTCAACGTGGTTCCACTCATCACCGGTAAGGCGCTCAACGCCCGGAACCTTTTCATCCTGAATCCACTGCAGCGTGAGACCCCAGAATTTATTGGCCCCGATACCGGAGGCCATCATGTAAATGTAGCCATCCTTGCATTCAAACACGGCTGTTCCGGCAAATCGCTGTTCACCGGCATGTCGCTTCCTGATCTTGCCTTCGAGGTCATAAAACTGCACGGCAGTTTCCATGGCCATTACCATGCACTCCTGCAACGACACATCGACATGGTCACCTTGTCCGGTAAGTTCCGCTTTGGTGAGAGCGAGCATGGCCGCGACAGCAGCGTACATACTGGCACCAAGATAACCTTGACCGCCGTAGGCGCCGACAGGTGGTTGATCCGGATAGCCGCCCAGATAGAGGAAGCCACCGCTGGCAAGCCCGATTAGATCCTCCGTCTCATAGTTGGAATAAGGACCTGACTGCCCAAATCCGGTAATGCTTACAAAGACCAGTGATGGCCTCAGCGCCGAAAGGTCAGCATAACTACACCCCAGCCCGGCTAATGTGCCAGGCTTCTCTGACTCGATAATCACATCAGCCTTTTCAGCCATACGCTGAAAGATGGCTCGGCCTTCGTTCGTTTTAAGATCCAGAGTCACACCCTGCTTGCTGGTGTTGTAATACGCATAGGCAAGGCTGGCCTCTGGCCCCTGCTTTTCTGCGATGAAAGGTGGGGCACAGCGTATGGAGGAACCACCAGGAGGCTCAATCAGAATAACTTCAGCCCCTAATTCTGCGAACATTTTTCCGCAATACTGAGTCATCGGACCGGCAATTTCGAGAACTCGGATGCCTTCAAGGGCACGCGCCTGCAAGGAGTTTTGACTTTGTTCCATTGTTGTTACGACCATCGCCGCAGACCTGTGTATGAATTGTTAATTGATTCTTTAACCGGCCACATTATAGCCATATCCGAATTGGTAAGAATAAAAATCCATATATTGGATTATCCTGCATCTGCCGATCTTAACAAGGTAAATAATGGCACAACGGTAGAAAATAACGCAATAATTCCTTATACTTTTAAGCCAGATATTCCACATAATGACATATTAACTGCAACCAGCAGGCGCAAATGAATTTCAAACTCACTGAAGAACAACAACTGCTACGTGACGAAGCGCAAAAACTTTCTCGCGAAGTATTCAAGGATCGCGCCGCCCGATGGGATCAGAACAGCGAAGTGCCATGGGACAACATCAAGCTCCTCGCCGAGAAGGGCTATTTCGGTCTGATCGTGCCCGAGGAGCATGGGGGTGCCGGCGGCTCAATTTTCGGGCTGATCCTCACCCTTGAGCAAATCGCTTGGTCATGCGTCAGCACCGCACTGTATGTGTTCAGTTCAAATGTCCACGCCAATCGCATCCTCCAACTCGGCACGGATGCGCAGCGCAAGCGCTACCTTCCAGGCATCGCTTCTGGAAAGCTTCTGCCTTCACACGCCATGAGCGAACCTCAGGCCGGGTCTGACGCCAACCGTATGCGTACCTCTGCAGTACGCGTGGGCAATGAATACGTGATCAATGGCAACAAATGCTGGATTTCCCGTGCCACGGTTGCTGACGTGATTATTGTCGACGCCAAGATCAAGGACGGTGATCATCAGGAAAGCGGCATGCTGATTGTTGACAAGGGGACTCTCGGACTTGAGATTGGACGCGTTGAGAAACTGATGGGTCATCGCGGCAGCCCTTCAACTGAACTGAACTTCAAGGATTGCAAAGTTCCGGCTGAGAACCGGATGTCGGAAGGCAGCTTTGAAGTGGCGATAACTGCTATGAGCCTCTCGCGATGCGGAAATGCGGCTATGGCCTTGGGCGCTGCGCAACGCGCATACGATGAAGCAGTCGATTACGTTCAGCAGCGGGAAGCATTCGGAAAACATCTCTCCGACTTTCAGGGGTTGCGGTGGATGATCGCCGACATGAATGTGAAACTGGAGGCAGCGCGACTGCTGATTTACCGTGCTGCAGCAAATGCCTCTGAAGGCTTCCCCTCAGCAATGGAAGCAGCTGTTGCGAAAACGTTTGCCAACGAAGCAGCGCTCGCGGTGGCCTCTGATGCCATGCAGCTGTTAGGCGCGAACGGATTCTCGACATCCTATCCTCTCGAGCGGATTTACCGTGACATTCGCGGCTTCGCCATAGCCGGTGGCACCACTCAGATCCAACGAAACTTGATTGCCCGCGGTATCCTTGGCAAGCGAAAATACTAAATAACGACGATTTAACGTTTCCGAAAGTACTTTATCCAGGGAGGTTGTCAAATGCTCACCAAACGTCTGGCCCAATTCGTCATCGAGACCAAAACCGTGCCCGTGTCAGCTATGACTGCGGCTGCAGATGCTTTGATAGATACTGTTGGAGTCGCATTGGCTGGCTCACTTGAGGAAGCCTCAGAAATCGTACAACGCTGGGTCCAGGAAACCGGTGCCAAATCTGCAGTGCCATTATGGGGTACCCACCTGTCAAGTTCCGCTGCCGACGCTGCCTTTGCCAACGGCATTGCCAGCCATGCGCTGGATTTCGACGATAGCCTGCCGACTCTGCGTGGACACCCGAGCACGACCTTAGCCCCCGCAGTGTTCGCTGCAGCAGAGTCTGCTGACGCATCTGGCAAAGCGGCGCTGGAAGCATTTGCCATTGGTGTTGAAATAGCAGGAATACTCGGAAAAGCCGTTGGCGCGGGTCATTACGTCCGCGGTTGGCATACAACATCCACGATCGGAGTGTTCTCGGCCACTGCGGCTGCCGCACGCCTACTTGGTTTGACCGTGGAGCAATTGCAAAATGCTTGGGGCATCGCGGCATCGGAAACATCCGGTCTGGTTCGCAATTTCGGCACAATGACAAAACCATTCCATGCTGGTCATGCGGCACGGTCAGCAGTTATAGCGGCAACTCTCGCACGCGCAGGCTTTACCGCAAATCCAGATATCTTCGAAGGCAAGGAAAGTTTCTTTTATACTTACGCCGGCGATGATGCGCAGAATCTTGGCGATCTGGTACAGAACTTAGGCAAGCAATGGCAAATACTGGAGCCGGGAATTTACGTGAAACGTTGGCCCTGCTGCTATTGTAACCATCGTGCACTCGGGGGCTTGCAGGAAATGGTGGCCGAACACGGTCTGCGGGTCGACGACATCCAGTCGGTACAGGTCGGCTTCCTGCCGGGTAGCGATAACGCGCTGGTCAGCGAAGATCCTCAGACCGGCCTGTCCGGAAAATTCAGCATCGAGTATTGTGTTGCTGCTCTGTTCCTAGACGGCAAGGTGACGCTTGATAGTTTTACCGATGCGATGGTCCAGCGTCCAAAGGTTCGCGATGTCATGAAGAAGGTTCATCGCGTCCGGATTGAGGCCGCGGGGCTGTTCTCAGGCGTTGTTGGATACACTGACCTGACTGTGACAACTTCTAAGAGGCAGTTTCAAAAGCGCGTCGATCGTGTTCCAGGCTCTCCGGAGTGGCCTATGACCAAGGCAGATCGGTCCGAGAAGTTTCTCGATAGTGCTGGGCGCGTACTGGGTATCAATGGTGCGAAGAAATTATTCGAGGCGCTATCCAACTGCGCTTCAGCCAAGGAAATCCGGGAAGTCACCCGTCTGATGATTCCGGATTCATCAACCACCGGCACGCCCTCGACCCGGGTTCCCGCTTGAGCGCATCCGGGGGGGGCACTGCGCAATTTGCACAGTTTGCTATTGATACTCCCGAGAGCATAATTCCCGACGCGGTTTTCGATGCAGCAACGAATGCCCTGCTCGACACTGTCGGGGTCGGCTATGCGGGCAGAAATGATCACACGGTCGAGATTCTTGAGACACTGTCATTAGCGACCGGCGGACAGCCGCAAGCACAGGTCTGGGGTAAGAATCGGGCAACCAGCACGGCTGAAGCAGCATTTCTGAACGCTACCCAGGCCCATGCACTCGATTACGACGACTCTTCCCTGACATTACGAGGCCATCCCAGTGCTACGCTGGTGTCGGTGGCACTTGCCGTTGGGGAAGAAACTAACGCCTCGGGGCGTGACGTCCTTGCGGCCTATTCGATCGGTCTGGAAGTTGCATCCAAGCTGAGCCCGGCCTTGGGACCAGATCATTATTTTCGTGGTTGGCACACCAGCGCGACTGCCGGAATTTTTGGTGCGACAGCTACTGCGGCACGACTGTATCGACTTTCGACCGAACAACTCCGTAATGCATGGGGTATTGCCGCTTCACAAGCCAGCGGTCTGAAAACGAACTTTGGCACAATGACCAAGGCACTTCATATCGCTAATGCCGCACGGGGTGGAATTGTTGCAGCACAATTAGCTCGTTCCGGGTTTACCTCGGATCAGTCGATTTTAGATGGGCCCGGCGGATTTATCGATACCTACCGGGGAAATGACTCCCAACCTGTCGAGCAACAGGCCGGCCGTGTAGGCGCCCCGTGGGAATTAGTTAACCCGGGTTTATACGTAAAGCAATGGCCCTGCTGCTATGCCTCACACCGTCCAATCGCAGGAATGCTGGAGCTGGTGTCTAATCACTCCCTGTCCCCGGATGACATTGTACGTATTGATGTCGGCTTTTTACCGGGAACGGAACAGCCGCTGATTTTCAGGGAGCCCATAAACGAACTACAAGCAAAATTCAGCGTGGAATACCCAGTTGCGGCAGTCATTCTCGACCGGAAAATCGACTTTGATTCCTTTGCTGATGAACGAGTCTGCCGCCCGGCCGCACAGGATTTGATGAAGAAGATACACCGATTTCTGATGCCCGACGATGGAGTTTATAACGGGTTAACCGGACACACAGATCTTAAGATCACCACGATCAACAGCGCCTTCACTCACCGCGTATCTGAAACACCCGGTTCGCCCACGCGCCCTCTGACCGCCAGTCAGCGCAAGACTAAATTCATGAGTTGCACGATGCGAGCGATTCCGCGCCAAAGCGCGGAATCGCTCTATTCAAGGCTTATTCAATGCCGTGCGCTGAATAGCGCAAGGGAAATCTGGATCGCCAGCTGACTCAACAATTTCCTGAAACTGCGTTATTCAGCTTTTACGTTGGCAGCCTTGATCACCTTGTTCCACTTTTCAATTTCGGCGCGAACCATGCGTCCGAACTCCTCGGGATTGCTACCCACCGGTTCGGCACCATCAATCAGAATTTTTTCCCGGACGCTCGGCGAGCTCACTGCATCAGCAACATCGCGTTGAAGCTTTTTGACGATTGCCGCAGGAACTCCGGCAGGCGCCATGACCCCAGTCCAGGATGATGCTTCATAGCCCGCAACACCAGCTTCAGAAATCGTCGGCACATCCGGCAGCGCCACAGAACGTTTGGCGGTACTCACCGCAATGGCCTTCAGGCGACCGGCCTTGAGATGGGGCAAGCTCGGGAGAATGGTGCTGAACATCATCTGTATCTGGCCGCCGATCAGGTCGACGAGCGCAGGCGCGGCACCGCGGTAGGGTACGTGAATCAAGTTAAGCTTCGCCATCATCTTAAAATACTCGACAGCCAGGTGACCACCACTACCATTACCCGGAGATCCAAAATTCATCTTTCCGGGATTTGCGCGTGCATAGGTCAGAAATTCATTCACCGTCTGAACTGGAATATTCCGATTCAGCGCAAACACATACGGCTGCACCGCCACTTGGGAAATAAAGGTTAGATCCTTGACTGGGTCGTAGGGAAGATTCTTACCCTGCAAACCAGGATTAATCCCGTAGCTGCTGGAGGCCAGAAGAATCGTATAACCATCGGGCTGCGCTTTCGCAGCGAGAGTCGTGCCAATAATCGTCCCCGCTCCTGGCCGGTTATCGACAATAACCTGCTGCCCCCATTTATCCGACAACGGCGCACTGATCAGTCTCGCAATCGTGTCAACCCCGCCTCCGGGTGGGAAGCCAACGATGATCCGGACCGGTTTGGTGGGATATGTCGTAGTTGATTGGGCAAAGGCACCTGACACACTGAACAACAACGACAACAGCAACACAGTCTTATTCATATTTCCTCCTCTTATGGTTATTTATGCATCTTCGTTCAACCAACACTCGTCTCGTGTCATCTTCAGTGCGCGGTCAACCAGTCGTGGCGCATGGCCAACGTAATGCGCAGGATCCAATGCTTCTCTGAGTTCCTCTTCGGTAAACAAATCCCGGGTTTTATCGAATGTCAACAACGCCTGAAAAAAATCCAGTTTGTTGGTTTGACCAAACATGGAAGCCTGGTAAATAAGCTCGTGAGCAGTTTGCTTTCCGACCTTGTCCGACAGCAAAAACATGATCTTTTCCGAGAGTATGTAACCGCCAAGCATATCGAGGTTTTTTCGCATTTCATCAACATTCACAACAAGCCCGGAGAGCACGAATTTAGTTTGCGCAAGCATGGCGCCAGTCAACAGGCAGCATTCCGGCACCACCTTCCACTCCGTTTTCCATGCCGCACCGTCTCGTTCATTCTCCTGAACCATCGCCTCCTGCATGATTGATACGTTGTAACGAAGGATCCGGCCGGCAGTAATCACATTCTCGATAACCGTGGGATTCCGTTTGTGCGGCATCGTGGATGAACCCACTTTTCCAGGCGTAAATGGCTCTTCCAACTCACCGAACTCGCTGCGCTGCATGTTGAATATTTCGTTGGCAATCTTGCCAAGCGTGCCACCTATCAAACCCAGCAAACACGTGAATTCCGCCAACCTGTCTCGCGCAGATGCCCACGAAATATCTGCTACGCCAAGACCAAGACGCTTCATCACGCGCTCTTCAAGTTCGAAGGCGCGATCGCCGAATGAGGCCATGGTGCCAACGGCGCCACACATACTCCCAACCAGAATTCGTTCCTGCGCCTGCGTCAGCCGTTGCTGGTGTCGTGCCATCTCGCGCAGCCAGATCGCGCACTTGTGCCCGAAGGTGATCGGCAAGGCCTGTACGCCATGCGTCCGGCCGGCCATTGGCGTATCCCGATAAGTCTCAGACAGTCGGTAGAGTTCACGTCCAACCGCTTTCAAATCACGCAGAAGCAATGCATAGGTATCCTTGATCTGCAGCATGAGTCCGGTGTCGAGAACATCCTGTGTAGTCGGCCCATAATGGATCCATTCGCCGTTTCCCGGCTTGCAAAGCTTTTGCACTTCGTGCAGCGTCGGGACGAGACGATGTTTGACGGCGCGGATGCCGGCAGCAATATTCTCGAGTTTGATCAGACTTACATTGCATTGCGCAGCGATGTCATCAGCCGCTTCCTTCGGGATGATCCCCATCGCGGCCTGCTCAAGTGCCAGAGCCGCTTCGAAGTCAAACCATTTTTGCAATTTTGTTTCATCGCAAAAAATGGCATAAAGCTCATCTGTTCCCCACAGTTGCCGCAAGAGTATCGAATCAAAAACGCTGACGCCCATTTAAATTTCTCCTATCACTATCACGTAAATATCAATTCGCTTTGAGACCTGCAGCGCGAACAACGCGCCCCCACTTTTCGATTTCATTCTTGATATAAAGCGAAAATTCTCCCGGACTGTTCGGCGCGACCTCAGCCCCCTGCGCTGAAAACTGGGCCACCACTTCCGGCTTTTTCAGAATTCGCACTATCTCCCGGTTCAACATCAGGATGATCGGTTGTGCAGTCTTTGCGGGTGCGATAACGCCATTCCAGGCCGTAATTACCACATTGGGTAAGCCAGACTCCCCCATTGTCGGGACATCTGGTAATGCCGAGACACGCTTGCGCGCAGTCACAGCCAGTGGCCGCAGCTTTCCCGACTGGATGTGCGGAAGCAGTGCGAGAACAGTGCCAAAGGACAATTGAACCTGGCCGCCAATCAGATCTGAGAGTGCCTGACCGGTTCCCTTGTATGGAATATGCACAATGTCGACACCAGCTTCCATTTTGAACAATTCTCCAGCCAGATGCGGGGATCCTCCTGTGCCGGAGGAGGCAAAATTGATTCTTCCAGGACGACTTTTTGCCAAAGAAATGAACTCGCTAACATTCTTGGCGGTCACAGACGGGTGAACAACCATCACGTTAGGCGCCAGTGAAATCAAACTTATTGGCGAAAAATCTTTGACGGCATCGTATTTAAGATTTTTATACAGCGTAGGGTTTACGCCAAAAGTACTCGAACTGCCGACAAGAAGCGTGTAACCATCAGCCAGAGAGCGAGCGGCAAGTTCGGCGCCTATGTTTCCACCCGCGCCAGGACGGTTGTCCACAACCACCTGTTGCCCAAGGGCCGCTGAAAGTTCCACTGCAATGGCACGCGCGGCGATGTCTACGCTTCCGCCGGCCGCGATCGGAACAATCAGTCGTATCGGTTTTGATGGATACGGCGCGGCAGCTTGGGCGCTTGCCAAGCCCATTGACATGAGTGCAATGACAATCGGAAAGTGTCTGGCAACATTCGCGATAGACTGACTAATTGTCCTCAGCAGCACTAGCCAACGGCACGGATAACCCAAATTATGGAACATTTAATCCTCCTCCGTTATCTGTGAAGTATTATCTATTTATTTGTGATATTTCAACCATTTCAGCCAGATAAATTAATTATTTTAATAATTAACCCATATAGTGGGCATTTATGAAATCTTATTCCAATAGATCAGAGCAATCCGCCGTACGCTGCACGATCATGCGTGGCGGCACCAGCAAAGGCATATTCTTTCTCGAAGACGACCTACCCGCTGACTCGACGACAAGAGATCGCCTGTTTCTCGCTGCCATGGGCAGCCCGGACCCAAGGCAAATAGATGGGCTTGGCGGCGCCGACAACCTGACCAGCAAGATCGTGGTCGTCGGAAAAAATCACGACAACAATGCTGATGTCACCTACACCTTTGGACAGGTTGGCATTGATTTACCCTACGTCTCGTATTCAGCAAACTGTGGCAATCTGTCTGCCGCCGTAGGCGCCTACGCCATACAGGAAGGATTGATAGAAGGCGTCGAACCTATCACTACGATTCGCATCTTTAATACCAACACTAAACAGTTGCTGATATGCCACGTGCCGGTGTTAGGCGGCATGCCTCTCGTGAAAGGCAATTACGCCATCGCCGGCGTTCCTGGAACCGGTGCTGAAGTCCGATTGGATTTTGCGAGGACCAAGGGTGCGACCACAGGGAAAATGCTACCCAGCGGCAGCCCCGTCGACGATCTCTTCGTGCCTGAACTGGGGAAAACGATCCAGGTCTCTTTTGTCGATGTCGCAAAAGTAACCATGTACTTTCATGCGCGCGATGCTGGCATTCGCGGGACAGAAACGCCCGACGAATTTACTCCAGAGATTCTTGGACGTTTCTGGGCAATACGTAACGCAGGAGCCCAACACATCGGACTCGCTCCCGACTCCCGACTGCCTCATCCGGTTTCGGTGGTTGCCCCGGATGACTACTTCAATTACATGACCAAAGCCCGGGTCCACGCTTCGGAGGTCAGTTTTGTAGCAAGACGCGTTGGCGGCCCACCGCCCCGCCTCCACAAGGCTTTTGCCGCTACCGGCGCTGTATGCACTGCCGTAGCAGCCAATCTTCCCGGCACCATCGTCCATCAGCTTTCGCGTCAATTTGATGACGGAGTCGTCAGAATTGGCCATCCAACTGGGGTGTTTCCGGTTCGAATCCAAATCGATTCAGATGGGAACATTACCGAGGCATCCTATTCCCGTACAGCCCGTCGAATCATGGACGGCGTGGTTTACGTTGACTCAGATATTGTGGCGTGACCACATCAACTCCTATTAGCCGAAAGCCCAATTCAATGACTGCTCTTACATACGAACTCGCACAATTCATTCATCAAGCCTCGATTGACCAGTTCCTTGCTGATGCAGTGGAAAAATCAAAAAAAGTAATCGCTGACACTATCGCCGCCATTCTTGCCGGCGCCCAGAGCGAAGTCACCGAGCCCTTGCTTGCATATTTGCGAATTACCGGTGAAGGCGGAACGAGTCCTGTCCTGGGGACATCACTGCGATGTAGCGCGGAAATGGCGGCACTCATTAATGGAACGTTCGGCCATGCCCTTGATTTCGATGATGTGCTTTCAATGATTCCGGCACATCCCAGTGCAGTGATTCTCGCAGCCTTACTGGCCGACCTTCAGAACCACCCGCTGTCGGGCAAGGAATTGATCGAGGCTCACGTTGTGGGCGTTGAAGTCGGCGGAAAGATCGGACTTGGCATTACCACCGGGCATTACCATCGCGGTTTTCATGGAACTGGAACGCTGGGCATTTTCTGTGGTGTCGCGGCTCTCGCAAAAGCCTATCGACTATCTCCGCAGACCACGCAGACTGCATTTGGGATCGCGGGATCCATGGCCAGTGGGCTCAGGCGTAACTTTGGAACCATGACGAAACCGCTGCATACGGGATGGGCTGCACGCAGCGCATTAGCTGCCGTTCGCCTTGCAATCTGCGACTTCACTGCTGCGCTGGACATTATCGAAGCAAAATCGGGGTTTTTCGAAGCTTATGGTGTCGACAAATCGAGCGCAAAAGTTACCTTGGATTCCCTGGCGAAGCCATGGATCATTTCAGAACCGGGCATTGCCCTGAAGAAGTTTCCTTGCTGCTATGCCTCTCACCGGGGCATGGATGGCATTCTTAAACTACGTGAAAAACATGCGTTCAATGCATCCGATATTATCAGTGCAGACTGCCGCATGCCCCCCGGCGGCATGCAGGTATTGACCTACGATAAACCCAAAACCGGCCTCGAGGCAAAATTCAGCCTGCAATATGCCATAGCAGCCGGCGTGCTGGATGGACGGTATACGTTATGGAGTTTCACAGATAACGCTTTAAATCGTCCGGAAATTCTGGATCTGCTGAAACGCGTCAAAGCATTCGAAGATCCGGCGTGCAAGGATGACGATCCACTCTTCGAAACTCGCAGTTCGGGTAGCCGCGGATTTGTCGAAGTGGATATCGAACTGCGTAACGGCACCAAGGACACGGTTCGAATCGGCAAACCGCCCGGCCATCCGTCTCGAGAGCTCTCGTGGACAGATCTGGAAAACAAATTCCGAGATTGCGCATCTCAAGCTCGTATGAACGAGAAAAACACTACGATAGCCATAAACACGCTAAAAGAGCTTGAAAGTCAGTTGGACGTCGGAAAAATCGTCACCTTGCTGCTGAAGTGATGTCACAACCGGGTTCAGTGATCAGGCATTAAGCTGCTGATGATATGTAACAGGCTTTGCAGCCAAGCAAGATCACGATTAAAAGTCAGCGAGAATCGGCGCCTTGACGATTAATCAGCTTTTCGATTACTGAGGCCTCCTTGCGCAACAATGTAACGAGCTCCTCAATTCTTTTACCCAAAATCCGTGTCGCAACAGCTGAAATGCTCAGCGCAGCAAACGGATCCCCTTCCGTGTTTTTTATAGCCAAGCCCACGGCCTTGACCCCGGAAACGTTCAAAACATCATGCAATCCATACCCCAGCCGGCGAGCCAGTGTCACACGCTGCAACATCTCCTTCTTGGTTAGACTGCCGATGAGTCCAAGAGCATTAGAATTGTCTTCGATAACCTGCTCCGCCTGGTCTTTCGGCAAATCTGCAAGTATCGCAAGTCCGCCTGCCCCAACTCCCAACGCTCTGCGGTCACCAATATTCAGGGTAAAAACTTTGACCGGGAATGCACCATCCTTGCGGTCTATACACACCGCCTCTCGCCCACGCCGCACGGTGAGAAAGACCGTATCTCCTGTTTTCTCTGAAATGCGTACGAGGGATGGCTGACATATTTCCCGCAATCCGAAGTTCTGCTCTGCTGCCAAACCCAGCTCAAAAATAATGGGGCCAAGAAAATAGCGTCGATTCTCCGTGCTTTGAATCACCATACTCTCGGCAATCATCGCCTTTAGCATTCGATGAACTGTTGGCTGTTGGAGGCTTGAATGTCGAACGATATCGACAAGCCGGAGACCCGCTTTATTATTCGCGGCAATCAGGCGCAGCAAAAATGCCGCGCGCTGAATACTTTGCGTTCCCACGGGGCTAACATTCAACGCGCCAGAGGATTTTCTTTTAGTTAGTGTTTTGTTTTGCATCAAGTGTTTGATTTGAAAATGCAATGAATAGAAAAGTTTCCAGAGAAAATTTTTCTTGTCTGCTTGGGGATTACGATGCTGATTTGGCCAGATTAACTTAGGACCCATTTTGAACGAGACTTGTATGAACAAGTCAATGTATGACTACATCAACGCCACAACTCCCCTTGTAGATTGCGAATCACGCCCGCCGATCATAAGCGGAATAGCGTCAATAAAAATCATTATATTTCAATTGGTTAGTCTATAACACGGTGGGGAGTTCGTCTGTTTGGTTGCCTACCACCAAGAGAAACCATGCTGGCGCATAGAGCTCCCCCCTCCCCGCTTAATGCTAATAATAATTTCTGGAATACTAATACTTCCAGCTTTCGTGTCGTACAGGAATTCGGTTTAGGACTGCACGATGGAATTCCCAATTTGGAATGAACTGATCCATCAGCGACACAATGCTTGGGCGGGATTCTGGCTCTGGGTGTCTGGACCAACGTACTTCGCATTTTTGCCTAAAATCGATTGCACGAGTTCCATGGCGTTTTGATGATCGCCAGGAATTTTGGGGTCCGTTTTGATTTTCCTGGGACGACGGGTAGCTAATTGTACTGTGTTAAGTATCTCGTGATGTGTCTCTGTAAGCCCTATAGCAGCACGGGCATAGTGGCAGATGACGAGCGATGGCGCGAGCGAGTTTTTGGCGCGCCGTGGCGATGGACCAGGGCACGTGCCGCTGCATCGGGCCGAGCCCCGCGCGGGCGGAAGCTCTTGGGTAAGGCAGGTGCTTGTAGTCGAGCGGTGTTTTTTTTGACACCCGATAGCCGCTCCAGCATGAGGAAGCCATACGCGGCGATACAAAGACTCGCGTGATGATGAAAACCTCGCCAGTTACGTCCCTCATAATGATCCAGTCCCACCTCCTCTTTCAGTTCCCGGTAGTCGTGCTCAATGCGCCAGCGCATCTTGATGGTGTTGATGAGCGCCTTGTACGAGGTTTCTGCGGGCAGGTTGGACAGAAAGTATTTGGTGGGCTGCGGCTTGCCCATGGGCCATTCGATGATGAGCCACTGCTCTTCACGGGGGCGGTTATTTTGTGCGACGCGGCAGCGCACACGAGCAAAGCGCGATCCCAACCGGGTATTGGTGCCTTCACGCCAAGTGACGGTGCGGTAGCTCTTGGCGGGCAGTGCACGAGCCAGATCGAGCACGCTGATCGGTTGGTGAACCGCGTCGCGCTTGACTCGCTGACGGGGCCGCCCACCATACCTTGGTCGCCTGACGGATGCCCACCGCGTAGGAAAGACCATGGGCCTCCAACCGATCACGAAACGCCGCTTCGTCGCCATAGCCCGCGTCCGCCAGCACGACGCCCCTCGGA
>Ga0163151_10004181_pt1 | contig 19753 bp, 18 predicted proteins | sample OliLakLV19MP5IB2_FD_145596 | JGI IMG/M metagenome (GOLD analysis project Ga0163151, IMG submission 145596) | Freshwater microbial mat bacterial communities from Lake Vanda, McMurdo Dry Valleys, Antarctica - Oligotrophic Lake LV.19.MP5.IB-2 | ecosystem: Environmental > Aquatic > Freshwater >... | reverse complement strand
GGCGCGAGCGGCCACGTCAATACCACGACGACGCCGAGGTAGGCGGCGAAGAGCAGGAGGAGATGAGAGATCCGCAGCACGGCGCCGCCCCCCGCTACCGCTAAAGGAGCAGGGATTCCATCCCCGCGCGGAAGTGCCCCTACGTACATGGAGTTGCCGCGCCGCGTCGGTGGGTGCCGCTTTACGGTGTGCACGGTCCGTCGTAGGTAACCCGGATGGAGATCCTCAACGGCATTCGCGTCATCGAAGTCACCGAGTGGGGCTTCGTCCCCTCCTGCGCCACCGTGCTCGCCGACTGGGGAGCGGACGTCATCAAGATCGAGCACCCCGCGCGCGGCGACGCGATCCGCGGCCTGATCACGTCGGGCATGATCCCCGGTGCGAAGGGCGTGAACTTCTTCGTCGAGCAGCTCTTCCGTAACAAGAAGAGCGTCGGCATCGACTTCACCAAGGAAGCCGGCCGCGAGCTGCTCTACAAGCTGGTCGAGAAGGCCGACATCTTCGTCACCAGCTTCCTCCCCGAGGCGCGCGAGCGGCTCATGATCACCTACGAGGACCTCAAGAAGATCAATCCCAAGATCATCTACGCGCGCGGCCATGGGCAGGGGCAGAAGGGCCCCGACGCGAACCGCGGCGGCTACGACGGCCTGTCGTTCTGGGCGCGCGGCGGCGTGGTCGACGTGCTCACCCCGCCGGGCCAGCCGTTCATCCAGCAGCGGCCCGCGTTCGGCGACTTCACCGGCGGCATGTTTCTCGCCGGTGGTATCGCCGGTGCGCTCTTCCACCGCGAGCGCACCGGTCAGGGCATCGAGGTCGACGTGTCGCTGCTCGGCGAGGCGGTGTGGATCCTGTCGCCCGACATCGTCGCTGCGATGACCTACGGTTTCGAGCTGCCCAAGGGCGGCAGCGCGGGCACGCCGAATGCGCTGGTCGCGACCTACGAGTGCGGCGACGGCCGCCACCTGGTCCTCATGATGCTGCAGCACAATCGCTTCTGGCCGATCTTCGCCAAGGCGCTGCAGCGCGAGGACTGGCTGCAGGATCCACGCTTCAACCCCGACGAGGAGCGTGCGAAGCACGGGCCCGAGCTGCTCGAGGAGCTGCGCGCGATCTTCAAGACGCAGCCGCGCCCGCACTGGGCCGAGCTACTGAACGACTCCGAGTGCATCTGGGGTCCGGTGCAGTCGCCGCTGGAAGTCGTCGAGGACCGTCAAGTAAAGGCCAACGGCTACATCCTCGAGGTCGATCATCCCGAGCACGGCAAGGTACGCGTCGCGGCGAGCCCGGTGCAGTTCTCGAACGAGCCGCCGACCATGCGCAACCACGCGCCCGAGATCGGCGCCGACACCGAGACGGTGCTGCTCGAGGCGGGGGTGTCGTGGGAGGAGATGGGTGCGCTCAAGGAGGACGGCGTGATCTCGTAGTTCGGCGAGGGGCCACGTCGCCCCTCGCCCCACGCGGCAAAGCCGCGGCTCCACTCCCCGCGCTCCCTTCGGTCGGCCGCGCGCTGGGCGCGCTGGGGCTCTCGTTTCGAGTCAGCCTCCTGGCCGCCACCGCACCCGCGGCGGCGAGCGCGAGGAGCAGCGGCTCGGTGAACGGCAGGCGGAAGCGCAGCACCGTCTGGAACGGCATGTGCGCGAGGCCCACGAGGAGAACGCCGGCCGCGAGGATCGCCGCAAGCCGGTGGTCGCGGCGCCAGAGCAAGGTCGCGCCGAACAGCGCGAGGCCTCCCAGCCCGACGAACCACGCGGCGCTCGCCGCCACCGCGACCGGTCCGTGCGCGGCCGGATCGAGCCATGGCCGGAAGATGGCGAGCGCGTTGCGTGAGAGGATACGGGCGCTGCGCGCCGGGTCCTCGGCGAGGCCGGCCCGTGCGGCCGACCACCAGCGCTGCTCGCGAGCGCCCGGCGACGCCTCGACGTCGAGCCCCTGCTCGCGCGCGAGACGCTCGAGGTCCTGCTCGAGGGTCCGGCTCGCCTCGGCGAAGCGGGCAGGATCCGTCTCGGACAGGACCTCGTGCAGGCGCGGGTGCGTGCCGCGCCACGCGTTGTAGCCGCCGGCGTCGTTCACCAGGATCGGCTCACCGAAGTGCCACCAGTTGCGCAGCGTCCACGGGGCGAGGGTGGCGGCGAGCGCGAGCGCTGCGGCGAGCACGACGGCGCCACCCTGGCGCGCGGCGCGGCGCGCTGTGAACGCCGGCAGCAGGAGCCAGGCGGGTGCGATCGCCAGCGCGCCGGGTCGGGTCAAGGCCGCGAGCCCGAGCGCGACGCCGCCGAGTCCCGCGAACGCGAAGCTGCGCTCGTCGCGACGCGCACGCACGAGCGCGCACAGCGCCGCGGTGAGCAGCAGCGTCGTGAGGGGTTCGCTGGTCACGTCGCTCGCGGCGAGGGTGAGGAACGGGTCGATCGCGGCGAGTGCTGCTGCGAGCAGCGCCGCGCGCCGGGCCGCATCGCCGAACAGCAGGAGGGTGAGCAGCGCGACGAGCGCCGTGGTCGCGACGTCGCACGCCGCGAGCGCGAGCTTCGCGGCGACGACCCTCTGTGGCTGGCAGAGCGTGGTGGCCGCGAGGAAGAAGGGCAGGCCCGGCGCGCGAAAGAACGGCAGGCCGCCGCGATCCGGGTAGCGGCCCTCGTCGCACAGGGTCGCAGCCGTGTCGACGTAGTCCTGCGCGTCGCCGAAGCGCAGTGTGCCCGGGCCGGTCGCGACGATTGCACCGAGGCGCACCACGAGCGCCACGATCAGGATCTTCGCCAGCAGCGCGCGCGCTCGCGTGGTCGGCACCCGGCGAGAAAAGCGAACCACGGCGCGTGCCGCAAGCCCGAGGATGAGGAGTATGCTTGCCGAGCGCGGCACGAGCGGGCATCTGATCGGCGATGAGCCATTCGAGCCTCCCCCGCCTCGAGGACAGGGTCTGCATCGTCACCGGCGCCTCGCGCGGCATCGGCCGCAACATGGCCGCCGCCCTCGCCGAAGCCGGCTGCGCGGTGGTGATCGCCGCACGCTCGGTGGACGAGAACCCGAAGCTGCCCGGAACCATCCACGCTGTCGCCGCACGCATCGAGGCGGCCGGCGGCCGCGCGCTCGCCGTGCCATGCGACATCACCAGCGAGGACAGCATCGCCGCCGCGGTCGCCGCGACCCTCGAGCGCTTCGGCCGCATCGACTGCCTGATCAACAACGCGGGCGTGATGTGGCTCGCGAAGACCGAGCAGACGCCGCTCAAGCGCTGGGAGCTGGTGATGCGCGTCAACCTGACCGGGACCTTCCTGTTCACCAGGGCGGTGATCCCCGTCATGCGGGAGCAGAAGCGCGGCAGCCTGATTGCGATCACCACCAACGGCGTGCTGATGACCGACGCCGGGAAGAGCGGCGGCAGCAACGCCTACTGGGTGTCGAAAGCGGCCGTCGAGCGGCTGTATCGCGGTCTTGCCAGTGAGCTCGCGACCGACGGAATCGCCGTCAACTGCCTCGCCCCGAGCGGCGTCGTCCTCACCGAGGGCTGGGAGTTCGCGAGCGGGGGTGCGAAGATCCCCGAGGAGTACGTCGAGGCCCCCGAGGTGATGGGCGAAGCCGCCGTCCACCTCGCCGCGCAGGACGCCACCGGCCTCACCGGGCAGGTCCTCTACAGTCAGGCCCTGCTCGCAAGCCTCCGCCGCGGCTGACCGCGCAGCGGCACGACGCTTCCACCGCACGAGACCGCACGCTAAGAAACGCCGCATGCCCGGACACCAGACGCGCGCGGACATCCGCCTCCTCGACGGCAACTTCTACGCCGGCGAGCCGTTCAAGCAGTACGCCTGGATGCGCGCCAACGCCCCGGTCTACTTCGACGGCGAGGTCTGGGGCATCACCCGCCACGACGACGTCCAGACCGTCTCCAAGGACTCGGCGACGTTCTGCAACAAGCACGGCATGCGCCCCGACTCGCCCGCGATCCCTTCGATGATCAACATGGACGATCCCGAGCACAAGCTGCGGCGCGGTCTCGTCAACAAGGGCTTCACGCCGCGCCGGGTGCAGGATCACGAGACCAAGGTGCGCGCGATCTGCCGCGAGCTGATCGCCAGGGTCGCGCCGAGAGGCCGCTGCGACTTCGTGCACGACGTCGCCGCACCGCTGCCGATGATCATGATCGGCGACATGCTCGGGGTCGCACCGGAAGACCGCGACATGCTGCTGCGCTGGTCGGACGATCTCATCAAGGGCGCGGCCGCGTCGGCCCCGTTCGAGCTGCAGATGGGCGCCATGAAGGCCTTCGAGGAGTACGCCGCCTACAACAAGCAGGTGGTCGCCGATCGCCGCAGCCGCGGTCCGGGCGACGACCTGATGAGCATCCTGGTGCATGCGGAGATCGACGGCGAGAAGCTCAACGACGACGACCTGCTGCAGGAGAGCCTGCTGATCCTGGTCGGCGGCGACGAGACCACGCGTCACGTGCTGACCGGCGGCATGGAGCAGCTCATCCGCAACCCGGACGAGCGCCGCAAGCTGGTCGACGACCCGGGCAAGATCCCGGTCGCGATCGAGGAGATGCTGCGCTGGGTGACGCCGATCAAGAACATGGCGCGCACCGCGACGCGCGACGTCGAGCTGCGCGGCGAGACCATCCGCGAGGGCCAGAAGCTGCTGCTGCTCTACCACTCCGCCAACCGCGACGAGCGCATCTTCGACGAGCCGCAGCGCTTCATCGCCGACCGCCAGCCGAACAACCACGTCGCCTTCGGCGGCTACGGCGCGCACTTCTGCCTGGGCGCGAGCCTGGCGCGGCTCGAGCTGCGGGTGATGTTCGAGGAGCTGCTGCGCGCGCTGCCGGACGTCGAGCTCGAGAGCGAAGCGACGCTCGGGCTGCGGCCGTCGAACTTCATCGTCGGCATCGAGCACATGCCGATCGTCTTCGCAGCGCGCGCGTCTTGATGAGGGTATGAGAGATCGATGAGCACCACGATCGGCAATCCGAAGCTGCAGTTCTGGTTCGAGTTCGCCAGCACCTACTCCTATCCGAGCGCGATGCGCATCGAAGACGCCGCCAGGGCGGCCGGCGTCGCGCTCGAATGGCGGCCCTTCCTGCTCGGCCCGATCTTCGGAGCTCTGGGCTGGAACGACTCGCCGTTCAACGTCTACCCGGCGAAGGGCCGCTACATGTGGCGCGACCTGCACCGCATCTGCGAACAGGGTGGCATCGCGCTGCAGCGTCCGTCGACCTTTCCACGCAACGGCCTGCTCGCCGCGCGGGTCGCACAGATCGCGAGCGACGAGGGCTGGGTGCCCGAGTTCACGCGTGCGGTCTACGCGGCGAACTTCGCCGAGGACCGCGAGATCGGCGAGCCGGACGTGATCGCCGAGATCGTCGCGTCGCTCGAGCGCGACCCGGACGCGGTGCTGGAGCGCGCGATCGCACCCGAGAACAAGGAGCGTCTCAAGCGGACCGGCGAGGAGGCGAGCCGTCTCGGGCTGTTCGGTGCGCCGAGCTTCGTGGTCGGCGAGGAGATCTTCTGGGGCAACGACCGTCTGGAGGATGCGCTGGCCTGGGCGCGGCGTGGGACCGCGGGTACCTGAAAGACCACGCCCTTTGCGGCGTCCGTTTGCCCGCATGGTGAAGCACGCGACAGCGCTCGCGGTGGTCGCCCTGCTCGTGCTGACGGCGGCATGCGGAAGCGACGGTCGTTCCGGCGGTGCCGGAACGACGCCGAGCCCGCAGCCGACCGCGACCACGGGCGAGCCGACACCAGCCCTCCCGACGCCCTTGCCGACGCCGGCGGGATCGCCGAGCCCGGTGCCGCCCGTCGCACTGCTCGCGACCCAGCCCGCGGTGATGCGCTCGGATGACGGCGGCCTCACCTGGCAGGTGGCGCTGCCGGTCGCGGACGCGCGCGTCACCCTGGTCGACGCGAACGTCGGCTGGGCCCATGCGCGCGGCGACGTCTTCTCGACGCGCGACGGCGGGCGCACCTGGGCGAGCCACGGCGAGATGCTGGGAACCGTCTACGTCGGATCAATCGCCTTCGCCGACCCGCGCCGCGGCGTGCTGTACGGCGTGGTGGCGAGCCCCGGTGACGTGCGCAGCCCGGTGATGCTGTTCACGCAGGACGGCGGCACCTCGTGGACACCCGCCACGCTCGACGACGCCGCGCGCCAGCGCGTTGAGGTCTCGAACCTCGACCGCATCTGCCTCGATCCCTCGGGCGCCGGCTTCGCGGCCGGGCTCGCGTTCCGGTCGTCGGCTCCGGAGCCGACCATCCTGGTGACGAGCGACTCGGGCGCGTCGTGGAGCGACGCGAGCGACCGCGTGGAGCCGTCGTTTGCGAACACCGTGTTCTCGGTCGCGTGCCCCGGCGGGGGCGCCTTCTGGCTGCTGACCTACGCGGGCGAGCTGCTGCACTCCGACGATGCGGGCGAGAGCTGGCAGCTCGCGGCCCTGTCTGCGTTCGAGACGTCCTTGGCACGCGTGGCGGGGATCGGGTTCACGGATCCCGAGCGCGGCTGGCTCGCCGCGGTCGACGGAGTCGATCTCGTGATCTTCGCGACCGTCGACGGCGGCCGGACGTGGCTCGAGCAGCTGCGGCGCGAGCACCCTGCCGCGCAGCTCGTGGCCTTCGACTTCGCCGACGCCGAGCACGGCCTTGCCGGCATCGTCGCCCCGGCGAGGTATCCCGAGTTCTTCATCGGCGGGAAGCCCGTCCCGGCGAAGGTCCTCGCCACCGGGGACGGCGGCGCGTCGTGGCAGGAGGTTGACCTGCAGGATCGCTGGTCGCCGGCCATCTTGGGCGCGGTGTCGAGCGTCGCGATCCGCTCTGTCGCGTACCCGCCCGAGCCGGTGCCGACGCCGGGGCCCGACACGGGGCTGCCGGCGGCGCTGCTGAGCGCGCGCGAGCTCGGCGTCGTGCGCTCCGCGGACGGCGGAGCGAGCTGGCAGGAGTCGTTCGCGCTGCGCTCGGCGCCCGGCGGCAACTCGGCGGCGACGCTGCTGCGCGCCGTGCTGCTCGTGGACCGCGAGCATGGCTATGCGGTCGGCGAGCGCGGTCTCATCTTGCGCACCGACGACGGCGGCCGCTCGTGGTCGAGTCAAGCGCAGAACGTCGCGCTGCCGAACGCACGCGACGTCTCGTACGAGGAGGTCGCCTTCTTCGACGCGCAGCGCGGCGTCGTCGGCGGCGGTGTGGAGACCGACGTCACCAACTTCACGCGTTCGCCCGTGCTGCTGCACACGACCGACGGGGGCGGCGCCTCATGGTCGGTGACGGACTTCCCGCGCACGGCGGCGTCGCGCGCGTTCCTCGACCTCGCCGTCGCGCGCTGACCGCGCCGCTCGTTCGGCTCGCCTACACCTCCAGACCCGCCGCGCGCATCAGCGCCAGCGCGTTGCTCTTCTGCACCACGCCCGGGCGCATGCGGTAGTCGAAGCACATCGCGCCGTCCTCGACGTGGTCCTCGAAGTGCACGTTGGCGATCGGGTGCTGCGCGCGCGTGACGATCTCGGCGAGCGCCAGGTCGTGCGTCGTGACCAGGCCGACCGCGCCCAGGTCGAGCAGGCGGAACAGCACCGCTTCGGAGCCGATGCGGCGGTCGTGCGAGTTGGTGCCGTGCAGGATCTCGTCGAGCAGGAAGAGCAGCGGCAGCGCGCCCTGGCCGAGGTCGGTGATCTGCTTCAGGCGCAGGATCTCGGCCTGGAAGCGCGAGCGCCCGTCGAGCAGCGAGTCGTTGATGTGGATCGACGCGCCGAGCGCGAGCGGCGAGAGACGCAGGCTGCGCGCGCGCACCGGCGCACCGGCGAGCGCCAGCACGACGTTGAGGCCGACCGCGCGCAGCATGGTGCTCTTGCCGGACATGTTCGAGCCGCTGACGATCAGCGCGCGGGTCGCGGACCCCAGCGAGAGGTCGTTGCGCACGCAGCGTGACTCGAGGATCAGCGGGTGCCCGACGGCGACGCCGTCGAGCAGTGGGCCGTCCGCGACGATCTCGGGAAAGGCGTCGTCGGGATGCTCGTAGGCGTAGCCGGCGAGCGAGCCCAGCGCCTCGATCTCGGCGAGCGCGTCGATCCAGCGCGCGATCTCCTTGCCGTAGCGCGCGCGCCAGCGGTCGATCACGCAGGCGAGCTGCACCGGCCACAGCAGCAGCAGCGAGACCGGCAGGAAGAACAGGTTGCGGCCCGAGTCGTTGAGCTCGAGGCGGAGCTGCAGGCCGCGGATCAGACGCGCCGCCGGCGCGCCCTCGCGGTACAGCTCGGCCGCGAGCCTGCTCAGCAGCGGGCTCGCGAAGCTCTCGTCCTCGAGCCGCAGCAGGATGCCGCGCAGCATGGTGAGCTCGCGCCCGGCGCGGTCGAGGCCGCGCAGCGCGCTCTGGATGCGCTCGCGGATCAGCAGGATGAAGCCGGTCTGCAGGCCGGCCGCGACGATGAACGGCGAGATGCTCGCCGCGGGCCGCATCGCGAGCACCAGGCTCGCGATCGTCATCAGCGACAGCAGGCCCGCGATCAGCGGGATCGCCGGTCCGGTCAACGTCGCCGCGCGCCCGCCCCACGCCACCAGGCGATCGGGCGCCACCTCGGCACGCAGCTCGGTCGACGACGCGGCCAGCTCCTCGCGCAGGTCGAGCCGCGGCCGCAGCTCCGCCACCGCTGCTTGACGGAGCCGGATGGTGTCGGGATCGGCGGGTGCCGCGAGCCACGCAGCGAGCAGGCGCTCGCCGGTCTGGGTGCGCGCGTCGCAGACCAGGTCGAACAGCGAGCCGTGTCCGAAGACGTCGAGATCCGCGGCGTAAGCGTGATCGGCCGCGACGAAGCCCTCGGCGGTCGGGCCCGTGCCCGGCCAGCGGTCGCCGAGCCGGGCGAGCCCGCGCTCGTAGTAGCGCACCGCGCCGCGCCGGCGCTCGCGCTCGCGCTCGATGCGCCCGTGCCGCATCACCAGGCCGACGAAGACCAGGACCGGCACCAGCAGCACGAGCGCCGGTAGTGCTGCGCGATCGAGCGCGAGGTACGCGATCGCGAGTCCCGCGAGGAAGGTCGCGAGACGCGCGCGCGAGAGCTGTCGCGCCGCCCGGTCGGCGACGGCGAGGCTCGCGCGCCTCGCTTCGAGGCGCGCCTCGTACTCCAGGCGCGGCTCGGACGTGGCCCGCGACGTACCGGGCGCGTTCTGATCGCTCAAGTTGCGCTCGTGCTCAGCGGCCGAACACGGCGCGCTCTTCCTCGATCAGGCTCTTGAACGAGGTCCGCGCGTGCACGCGCGCGACGTGCGCGGCGAGCTTCGGCCAGCGCGCGGCATCGATGCCGAAGCCGGCGTGCTGCAGGTTGACGATCGGTGTCGCGATCGCGATGTCGGCGATCGAGAAGCGTCCGCCGACGATGCCGTCACCGCCCTCGAGCTGGCTCTCGAGGTAGCCGAAGAGCGGCGGCAACTCCTCGTCGACCGCCTTCTGCACCATGTCGTCGTCGCACGGCTGCTTGAAGAACATCGGGTTCACGACCTTCTGCAAGAAGATCTTCGGTCCGATGGCGGCGACCATGGCCGAGTCGGCGTACTCCTCGAACCAGAGCGCACGGCCGTAGGCGTACGGATCGCTGGGGTAGAGCGCGGGCTCGGGGTACTTGCGCTCCAGGTAGGCGCAGATGACGGACGAGTCCGGCAGGGTCACGTCGCCGTCGGTCAGCGCCGGGATCTTGCCGAGCGGGCTCAGCTTCCTCAACTCGGGGTTGGGGCCGAACGGCATCACGGGATCGAGCGTGTACTCGAGCTTCTTCTCCGCGAGCGCGACGCGGACCTTGCGGACGAACGGTGACGGGCCTGCGCCATGTACGGTGATCATCTCGAGCTGTCCTCCTGGTGGCTTGAAAGCCGGCCACCCAACGTGACACGACTTCGCGCGGAAGGATGACACAATGACCGAGGATCCGCAGCAAGGCCCGGCAACGCCACGCTTCGACGTCAGCGGGCCGCACGAGGTGCGCTTCAGCGACGTCGAGTACGCGCGCCGTGGCGACGAGGCGCTGCTGGCGCGCGTCTACCGTCCGGTGACGCCCGGTCCGTGGCCGGCGCTGGTGGACGTGCACGGCGGCGCCTGGGCGCACTTCGACCGCACCGCCGACGCCTACTTCGACCGCGCGCTCGCGGCCTGCGGCATGGTGGTGGTGGCGCTCGACTTCCGCCAGGGCGTCGCGCATCCCTTCCCGGCCTCGGTGCGCGACGTGCTGAGCGGCGTGCGCTTCGTGCGCCGGCAAGCGGCGGAGATCGACGCCTCGGCCGGCGCGATCGGTCTGATCGGCGGCTCGAGCGGCGGCCACCTCTGCCTGCTCGCCGCGATCTGTCCGGAGGAGGAGGCTTTCAGGGAGGAGGGCGGACAGGAGCGCGGCGATGCGTCGGTCGCCTACGCGCTGCCGCTGTGGCCGATCGCCGATCCCGCCGCGCGCTACCGCTACCTCGAGCCGTTCCTCGCAGCACCACCGTCGCCGGACGATCCCTTCTTCGACGCGGCTCGCCTGCGTGCCGCACAGGAGGCGCACTTCGGCGACCAGGCGACCATGCTGCGCGCGAGCATTCCGCGCATCCTGCGCGCGCGCGAGTTCCAGCAGCTGCCGCCGATCTGGATCGCGCACCCGGCCAACGATCGCAACGTCACGCTGGCGATGAGCGAGGATCTGGTCGCCGCCTATCGCGCGGCCGGGGGTGCGGCCACGCTCGAGGTGTTCGCGGGCGTCGGCCACTCGTTCGCGAACTTCCCCGGTGAGGACGCCGACCGCTGCATCGAACGCATGCGCGCCTTCATTGCGGAACGCCTGGTCGCGGCCAGCCCGGACTGACCGGCCGCATCCGCGCGGTGCGAAACGCGCGATCGCGCAGCGCGCATCCATCAAGTCGTCGCGTGCTGGCGCCGAATAGGGTGCAAGGCACAGCGTCTCTCGAGACAGGAGATCGCATTGAACGACTTTTCGCTCACCCCGGCCGAGGCCGAATGCGCGCTGCGCGCCATGCACAGCGTGGCGACGGTGAGCGGACTCACGATCCCGTTGCCGATCGAGCGCGAGCTCCTGCTGTCGGTCCGCGGGCACGTGCTGCGCTCGGCCGTCGACGTCGATGCGCTGTCGGTGATCAGTCCTGCCGAGCTGCGCGCGGTGCTGCGCGATCCCGACCAGCGCGGGCGGGTGGTACGCTGCGTGGTCCTGGTGCCGTACGTTTCTCTGGAGGTCGATGCGGCGAAGATCGCCACCGTGGACGCGTTCGCCATGCAGCTCGGGACCTCGCCCGAGGTGCTGCGCGACCTGCACCTGCGGCGCGAAGCCCAGCTCGAGCGCGTCGCACTCGACCAGGCGCGCCGCGGTGCGCACATCTACTTGACGGTGCGGACATCCGCCCGGCTGCGCGGCATCGTCGACGCCCTGCGCCGCCAGCGCCGCGACGACGCGCTCGCCGCGCGCTACCAGGCGCTCGCTGGCCTGGCGCCAGGCACGCTCGGCCGGGCTCTGTTCGACTTCCACCGCGGCAACGGCTTCCCGCTCCCCGGTGAGGTCGGTGCGCTCGCCGAGGTGCTGGTGTCGCACGACCTGCTGCGCGTTCTCGGTGGCTTCTCGACCGACCCCGCGAGCGAGACCGCGCTGGTCGGCTTCGCAGCCGGGCTCGCGCGCCTGCCGATGGGCCGCCAGCTCGTGCTCGACGCACTGGTCGAGATGCACGCGTCGGCGCAGCTCGCGGGCGCGCTCGCGAGCACGACCGGGCGGCCACGCTTCGAGCCGGCGGCCCTGACCGCCGCCTACGATCGCGGCGTCGTCGCGAGCGCCGCACTGGTGCGCGGCTGGAACTGGTGGTCCGATGCCGCGGAAGACGTCGGCGTCCTGCGTGCGCGCTACGGGCTGAGAGTCCCACGCCCCGGACGCCCCGCCTCGAGCCCGGCCGTTCCCGCCGCCGCCGTCCGCGCCAAGCAGCCTCGGGCTGCTTGACGCGTTCGCTAGATCTCGTTTCCTAGGACGGTGACGCAGGCGACCGCGGCCGGTCCACCGAGGTTGTGCGCCAGGCCGATGCGCGCGTTCGCGACTTGACGTGCGCCGGCGCGGCCCTGGAGCTGCTGCGTGCACTCGTAGATCATGCGCGCGCCGGTGGCGCCGATCGGGTGGCCGAACGACTTGAGGCCGCCCGACGGGTTGACCGGCTTCTTGCCCTCGAGCGCGAACTTGCCGTCCTTCAAATCGCGGAAGCCCTCGCCTCGTGCCGCGAAGCCGAGGTCCTCGTAGTTGATGATCTCGGTGATCGAGAAGCAGTCGTGCACCTCGGCGAAGTCGACGTCGTCGGCGGTCACGCCGGCCTGCTCGTACGCCTGCCGGGCCGCGTTCACCGTCGCCGGGAAGCTCAGGTAGTCGTAGCCCGGCTTGTTGTGGATCTCCGCACTCTGCACCGACAGGCCGAGGCCCTTCACGTAGACCGGGTTCTTGGTGAAGCTCCTGGCGAGATCGGCCCGGCAGAGGAGCACGGCGGCGGCGCCGTCGGTGGTCGGGCAGCAGTCGAACAGTCCGAGCGGCGCGTAGATGAGCGGCGCCTGGAGGACCTTCTCGGCCGTGACCTCCATGCGCATGTGTGCCTTCGGCGACATCGTGCCGTTGTGGTGGTTCTTGACCGCGACGTTGGCGAGGTCGGCCTTGGATGCGCCGTAGGTGCGGAAGTAGCGTTGCGCGGCGAGTGCGAAGATGTGCGGTGCGGTTTCGCCGAAGTCGATCAGCGGGTGCGAGCGGTAGGGACGGCCGAAGCCGCCGTCGCGCATCTTCTCGTAGCCCAGCGCCAGCACGACGTCGTACATGCCGGCGGCGATCGCGATCGCGCCGTTGCGCACCGCGTCCATGCCCGACGCGCAGTAGTTCTCGACCCGGGTCATCGGGATGTCGAACAGCTTGAGCGCGTCGCCGAGCGGGGTCGCGCTCTGGCCCGAGAACTGAACACCAAGCCAGGCGGCCTCGATCTGCGACGGCTCGATGCCGGCGTCGGCGTAGGCTTCGAACGCGGCCTCGCAGATCAGGTCCTCGCGCGAGGTGTCGTAGCGCTCGCCGAACTGGCTGCAGCCGGTGCCGATGATCGCGACCTTGTTCCTGATGTCCATGGGGTTCCTCGTGCGATAGGGCGGGCGTCTCGTTGAATCATCCGACCCGGCGGCTGTCCAGACGGCGTCGGCCGCGGCTGACGCCGCGCTGTGCTGCGCCGTTCAGCCCTCCGCGAGCGTCGCCGCGACGAGGCGGACCAGGCGCGCTCCCGCCACCTGGGGGACATCCGCTGCGGGGCGAAGGTAGACGTCGAAGTAGCGCAGCAGGGACACGTTCTCGTCGTCGACGCGCGCGACCGCGGCGCGCAGCTGCCGCCGCACCAGAGCTGCGAGCTGCGCGCCGTGCGCCCCGCGCGCGACCTGCACCCGCGCCAGCGTCGCACCGCGCACCAGCGCGCCGGCGAGGAAGAACAGCAGCGCGCGCTCGGCCAGCGCGGCGTCGGCGACGGCACGCACATCCAGCACCGGGTGCTCCAGCCGGACGTTGGTGAAGCCGCCGATGTGCAGCTCGTCGCTGGCGAGCACGCGCAGGCTCCCGGGCGCACCCGCGATGAGAGCCGCGAGCACGTCGAGCCAGGGCTCCTCCTCGCCGGACATCGGGTGGCGGGCTCCGGGCCGGTCAGCGGGCGCTGGCGGCAGGTGTCAGCTGCGGTGGGATGCTCATCGCACCCGGATCCTGGCAGTCGACCACGAGGTTGCCGAACGGGTTGGCGCGCGGCGCGACGCTGTTGGCGATGCGGTAGCCGCCCGGGCAGATGCGGTTCGCGACCCGGTAGCAATCGTCGAGGGTGCGGAACATCCCCGAGCAATCCACGTAGACGTAGGGCTTGCCGTCGCTGCCGTGGATCGGCACCGAGGTCGCGCTGCAGCCGGCGACGAAGGCGGCGGAGGCGAGGGCGAGCGCGCGGCACGCGCGGCGAAGGGATCGCGTCATGGCCGAGGCGTTACATGATTCGCGGGCGCAGGAGAAGGCGGCGCCGTCCGCGATTGTGCAGGTCGGGGCCGCTGCGTTGGCGACCCGCGGCGGCGGCGTGCGATGTACCGTCCGTGCACGCCGTCCCGCAGCCGCTCGTCGCGAGGCTTGCCGCCGTCGCCGTGATCGCAGCACTGCTCGCGGCCGGCCTGGCGACGCCGCGCGCCACGGCGCAGGACGCGATCGAGCAACCGTTGGTGCTCGATCGCGAGCATCTGACCGGCGACTGGGCAGGCTGGCGCACGACGCTCGACGACCACGGCCTCGAGCCGTACCTCGTCTACACCGGCTCGATGTGGTCGAACGTCGCCGGCGGCATCCGGCGCGGAACGGAGTTCGACGGCTATCTCGATCTCGGCTTCGGCCTCGACCTCGGCAAGCTCGGGGCATGGGGCGGCCTCGAGCTGCAGGTGAGCGGGCACTGGTTCCAGGGGCGCAAGCCGAGCGCGGAGCTGGTCGGCGTCAACGTGGCGCAGGCCGTCAATCCGTGGGAGGCGGCGAACGCCATCCGCGTGTTCAACCTCTACCTCGCGCAGCGCTTCGGCACGGGCGGTGTCGTGCGCATCGGGCAGATGGCGGTGGACTCGGACTTCATGATCTCGCGCTACGGCAGCACGCTGCTCAACTCGTCGTTCGGCGACCTGCCGTCGCAGAACGCCAACATCGACGCGCCGGTCTACCCGCTGGCCGCGCCGGGCGTGTACGCGAGCTCGCCGCTGCCCGGCGATCTCACCGGGCGGATCGGGTTCTACACCGCCGACGCGGGCGACGACGTCGCCGCTAACCACGGCTTCGGCTGGCAGCTCGGCAACGACGCCGGCTACGTGGTGTTCAGCGAGCTCGCGCTGCAGGCCGCGCCCTGCTCGCTGCCGGGTGTCTACACCGTCGGCGGCTACTACGCGTCGGTGCGCGCCGAGAAGCTCGTCGGGACGGGCCTCGTGTACGGCCAGTGGAGCACCTGGCTGATGGTCGACCAGGCGTTGCAGGTCGACGCGTCGGGCGACCCGGTGGTCGGCATGTTCGCTCGCTTCAGCTACTCCCCCGACGACGACCGCAACGCGGTCGGGATCTATGCCGACGCCGGCCTGAACGTCTTCGGCCCGGTCCCCGGCCGCCCCGAGGACGTGCTCGCCTTCGCCGGCTCGGTGGGCCGCTTCACCAGCAGCTTTCGCAGCACCCAGCAGCCGCCCGAGGGGCTCGGCCGCGGCGGCGAGGCGGTCCTCGAGCTGACCTACCAGCTCGCGGCGACGCCGTGGCTCGCGGTGCAGCCCGATCTCCAGTACGTCATCGACCCGTTCACGGCCGAGGACGACGCGACGGTGATCGGCCTGGAGATGGTCGTGACGTTCTGAGGCGGCGGGTGCACGTGGCGCAGCTCGACGGCACGACGCTCGCGCGGCCGCGCGTCGCGGTGGTGCCGACCGTCTACGATCTGCTGGTCGGCCGGCTGTCGTCGCTGCAGGTCGCGGGCCTGCCGCTGATCGAGGTTCCGTCGGGTGGCTGCGGCGGTGCGAGCGGGTCCTTCGCGGCCGTGGCAGTCGGTGCGGGAGCGTCGGCCGCGTCCGCGTTATGGCCAATCCAGCAAGCGAAGAAGGCGGCGAAGGCGAGGAAGATCGGCGGGCGAAGGAACGGACGGAGAAATCGGCGCATCTCCGGTGGTGGTGCCAGTCGCGGTTCCAGCGTCAAGTCACGTACGTACCGACGCCCCGCCGGCGGCCATCGGGGAAACCCCGAGGCGGCGCTGCGAGCGCGCTCAGGGGCAGTCGCCGATTGCGTACAGGACCGGCGCGACCCTGTCGCCGCTGCCGACGTAGAGCCGTCCCGGTGCGCCGATGATCGGGCTCGACTGGTAGACGCTGCTGGCCTCGTCGAAGCGCCACAGGACCACGCCGTGCCCGCTGCCGTCGCCGCCGGCGCTGAATGCGTAGACCTTGCTTTTGATGGCGACGTAGACGGTGCCGTCGGCGCCGATCACCGCCTGGTTGTTGCGGAAGCGTCCCGGCCCGAGTGGAATCGGGTAGGACCAGCGGAGCGTGCCGTCGGCACGGATCGCGTAGAAGGTCGAGCTGCTGCCGCGCGACGCGCCGACGTAGAGCGTGCCGTCGGCGGCCAGCGCCGGCGGCGATTCGATGTGCTCGCGGTCGGTCGGGAACAGCAAGCGTACGGTGCCGTCGGGCGTGACCTCGAACAGGCCGGCGTCGAAGCCGACATAGATGGTGCCGCTCACCGGGTGCACGACCGGGGTGTAGTTCGGCCAGCGCGCGGCGTTGGGGCGGCGCTCGAGCAGACGGCGCCAGCGCTCGGCGCCGCTCGCGGCATCGAGCGCGTGCAGGGTCGTACCGCGCGTCGTGACGTAGACCGTGCCGCCGTCGGGGCTGAGCGCGGCGGACACGTTCTTGACGCCGCCGCCGAGCTTGCTGCACCACTTCACCTGCCGCGTCGTCCCCGGGCACATGGCGAAGAACCAGCCGGCGTCGAGCGAGTCCGAGCCCATGTAGACGACGCCGTCGGGTCCGATCGTCGGCGAGGTGGTGACGTCGCCGTCGGTGCACACCTTCTGCCGCCAGGTGACTGGCGGGGGCGGGCCGAGGCTGGCCGCGATCGCCCACAGGTCGTTGTCGCGCGTGCCGATGTAGACCGTCCCGTCCGCCGCGACCGCCGGCGACGAGCGATCGGCGAGCCGGCCCTCCTGATCGGTGTCGCACCAGCGCGTGGTGCCTGTCGCCGGATCGATCGCGCACACCGGATGGCGCGCGTTGCCGACGTAGATCGTGCCGTCGACGCCGACGGTCGGCGCACTCAGGAACTCGTCGCTGCCGCTCCAGCGCCAGAGGACGCGGTTGCACGACGGGCCGGCGAGCTCGCTGCGGCCGGTGTGCTGCGCGTCGTGCTGGAACAGCGGCCATGCCGAAGCAGCCGGGCCGGCACCCGGCGGGCAGACCGGATTCGCACCCGGACAGAGCAGCGCGCGCTCCTCGAGCGAGCAGCGCTCGTCGGCGTGCCCGTCGGCGCCCTGCGCCACGACCGCGACCACGAGCGCCAGCGCCGCGGCGCCGCGGCCGCGCATCCGGATTCGACCGACGATGGACAGATCACCTACCTCCTCGCTCGGCCGGCGGCAGAGCAACTCCCATCAATGCGCGCTCGGCGGACGCACGGCAACCGGCTTCCTGCGCGTCTCCCCGAACCGGGCGTCGACGGGTCGCCAAGGCCCGGCCTTCCGTGCCAGGTGCAGGGCATGGCATTCGATCTGGTTCTCTCCGGGGGCACGGTCATCGACGGCAGCGGCCGCGACGGCTTCGCGGCGTCGGTGGGCATCGCCGACGGACGCATCGCCGCGGTCGGCGACCTCGCAGGGGCCGAGGCGGCGCGCACCGTGGACTGCACCGGTCGCACCGTCGCGCCGGGCTTCATCGACATGCACTCGCACAGCGACTGGGTGCTGCCGCAGCCCGACCACGCCGACGTGCTCGCACCGCTGCTCGAGCAGGGCATCACGACGATCGTCGCCGGCAACTGCGGATGCTCGCCGGCGCCGTACGTGGACGGCAACGCGAAGCTGCTGCCGCTGCTCGGCCGCATGCTGCACGATCGCGAGCTCGACTACGGCTGGTCGGGGATGGCGAGCTATCTCGGTGCGCTGGCCGAGCGCGGGCTCGCGCTGAACGTCGCGCAGCTGGTCGGGCACGGCACGGTGCGCGCGGCGGTGAAGGGTGGCGAGGCCGGTCCGGCGACGCCGGACGAGCTGGCGCGCATGGCCGATCTGGTGCGCGACGCGCTCGACGGCGGCGCGATCGGCTTCTCGACCGGGCTCGGCTACGCGCCGGGCGTGTTCGCCGACACCACCGAGCTGGTCGCCGTGACGGCTCCGCTGGCCGAGCGCCGCGGCGTCTACACCTCGCACGCGCGCAGCTACATCGCGCTCGGCCTCGACAAACACCCCGAGCGCCCGCCGAGCAACGTGACGGCACTCGACGAGACCGCGGCGGTGTGGCGTGCGCACGGCGTCAAGGTGCAGCACTCGCACATGATCTTCGTCGGCGAGACCACGTGGCCGACCACCGACCGGGTGCTCGGGCACCTCGACGACCTGCTCGACGAGGGCGTCGACATCGCCTGCGACGCGTTCCCGTATGTCGGCGGCAACACCACGCTGATCGTCTTCCTGCCGCCGTGGGCGCTGGCGCGCATGCACGACGCGTTCACCGAGCCGGCGCTGCGCGCGCGCCTGACCGCCGGCCTCGACTTCGTCCTGCCGTCGCTCGGCATGCGCTGGCAGGACACGCAGATCCTGTGGGTGCCGAAGCGCGAGCACGCCCACCTCGAGGGCATGACGGTGGCCGAGATCGCGCGCGAGCGCGGTACGAATCCGACCGAGACCTACCTCGACCTGATCCGCGAGCTCGGCAGCCAGACGCGCATCATGAACTGGAACTACTCGGGCCGCGACGCCGAGGAGACCAGTCTGCGCAAGGTGCTCGCGCATCGCGCCTGCTGCTTCGAGACCGACACCATCCTGACCGGCAACGGGGTCGACAACCCGGCGTCGTACGGGACGTTCCCACGTCTGCTCGGACGCTACGTGCGCGAGCTCAAGCTCTTGACGCTGCCCGAAGCGGTGCGCCGCATGACCGGCTTCAACGCCGAGCGCATGAACCTGCGTGACCGCGGCCGGATCGAGCACGGGCTCGCGGCCGACCTGGTGGTGTTCGATCCGGCGACGGTGGCCGACGTCTGGAGCGAGCATCCCGTCGGGATCGAGACCGTGGTGCTGAACGGGCGCGTCGTGGTGGAGCAGGGGCGCTTCGACCGTGCGTCGCGCGCGGGCGCGGTGCTGCGCACGACATGAGCCTGCGCATCGCGATCGAGCCGCCGGACGAGGGCGACCTCGACGTGATCCACGCCGTGCTCGCCGAGACCTACTGGTCGCCGGGCGTGCCGCGCGACGTCGTCGCGCGCGCCTGCGCCGGCTCGCTGTGCGCGATCGCGCGCGACGTGTCCGGCGCGCAGGAGACCCTCGCCGGCTTCGCGCGCGTGGTGAGCGATCGCGCGACCTTCGCCTGGCTGTGCGACGTGTTCGTGCTGCCGCAGTTCCAGCACCGCGGCGTCGCGCGCGACCTGGTGCACGCGCTGCAGGCGCACCCCGGGCTGCAGGGACTGCGGCGCTGGCTGCTGGCGACGCGCGACGCGCACGGCGTGTACGCGCCGCTCGGCTTCGTGCCGCTCGCCGCCCCCGAGCGCTGGATGGAGATCGCCGTGCTCGCGCCCTACGGACGCTCGCGCGGCTGAGCGCTCACGCCAGGCCCGCCTCGTCGAGCGCCCAGCGGATCCTCAGGCCGTGCACCAGGCCCTGCGCGAACGGCGGCACCGCCGCGAACGCGTCGCAGGTGATCATGTCGTCCTCCCTGGTCTCGTCTCTCAGTCGTGAAGGCGAGTTGCCGCCCCCCGACGAAGCGTGCGGAGGCAGTCTGCCCGGTTCGGACCATCCTGTCCCACGTGGGGCCGGCGAGCCTCCGGCCGGTCGGACTCGGGGGATCCTGGTGTCGATGCCGCCAAGCGAGCGCTACGAGCGCCGCTCCATGGTGATCACGAGCAATCTCGTCTTCAGCCAGTGGGACCAGATCTTCAAGAATCCCATGACCACGGCCTCCGCCATCGACCGCCTCGTCCACCACTCGGTGATCCTCGAATTCGACGTCCCGAGCTTCCGCACCGAGAAGGCCAAGGCCCGCAAACAGCGCCCCGATGCCGACGATCCCGAGCCGCAGA
>Ga0163151_10004178_pt1 | contig 19769 bp, 1 predicted proteins | sample OliLakLV19MP5IB2_FD_145596 | JGI IMG/M metagenome (GOLD analysis project Ga0163151, IMG submission 145596) | Freshwater microbial mat bacterial communities from Lake Vanda, McMurdo Dry Valleys, Antarctica - Oligotrophic Lake LV.19.MP5.IB-2 | ecosystem: Environmental > Aquatic > Freshwater > Lake... | reverse complement strand
CGCGAGACCACGTTCGTGCATCCTTACGACGACCTCGACGTCATCGCCGGCCAGGGGACGGTTGGTAAAGAGATTCTCGATGAAACCCCGGGCGAGCTGCACGCCATCTTCGTTCCGGTCGGCGGCGGCGGGCTGGCGGCGGGCGTGGCCGCTTACGTAAAGGCGGTCAGGCCCGAGGTCAAGGTGATCGGCGTGCAGCCGGTGGATTCGGATGCGATGCGCCGATCCATTGAGGCGGGCAAGCCGGTGGCGCTCGAACACGCGGGCGGCTTCGCCGACGGCGTGGCCGTCAAGCGCGTGGGCGAACACTCTTTCCGGCTCTGCCGCGAGTTCCTCGACGAGATCGTCACCGTGTCCCTCGATGACATTTGCGCCGCGATCAAGGACGTCTTCGAGGACACCCGCTCCATCCTCGAACCCGCCGGTGCCCTCTCGGTCGCTGGACTCAAAGCCTGGACCGAGCAAACGGGACGGTCCGGTGACCGGCTGGTGGCCGTCACCTCCGGCGCCAACGTGAATTTTGAGCGCCTGCGGTTCGTGGCGGAGCGCGCGGAAGTGGGCGAACGGCGCGAGGCGATCCTGGCGGTCACGATTCCCGAGACGCCGGGCAGCTTCCGTTCGTTCTGTCGCCTGCTGGGCCCGCGCAACGTGACCGAGTTCAATTATCGCTACTCTGATCCGAAGGTGGCGCACGTGTTCGTGAGCCTTCGGGTCAGCGGCCTCGATGAAGCCGAGGCGGTGGTGAACGCCCTTCGCGAAGCGGGGCTGGAAGCCATCGACCTCACCGACAATGAAATCGCCAAGCTCCATGTGCGCCACCTGGTGGGTGGACGGGCGATGGGTCTGCCCGACGAGCGTTTATTCCGGTTCGAGTTTCCCGAGCGGCCGGGGGCCTTGTTGCGGTTCCTGGACCAGATGAACGCGGGTTGGAACATCACCTTGTTCCATTACCGCAACCTCGGCGCCGATTACGGCAGCGTGCTGGCGGGCATCCAGGTTCCGCCGTCCACGCGCGCGGCCTTCACTGCGCTCCTGGCCGACATCGGATACGATCATGCAGATGAAACGCACAACCCGGCCGCGGCGCTGTTCCTGTCCTGAACCATGACGGCAAAAAAAGCGCCCTGCCAAAGCGAACTTTGGCAGGGCGCGAAAAAAACAACCGGCAGTTTTTACGCCTTTTTGGCGACGAGTTTGGCCGCGGCCTTCGCCGCGCGCTTGACGGCCGCTCGGACCGTCGCTGAGATCCCGAGGCGATGACGCTCCTCGAGTGAATAGCGGTTTTTACGCCGACCCTGCATCTGCTTTTTTCGTCGTACTCTTGATGCGCTTGCCACTGTGATACCTCCACTGAAACTTATGCAGAGACTAAAATGAACGGCACCCCTTGTCAAATAGCGGTTTTAAGGCCCGGCCACCCCGGGCCCTCTCAATTCCGCCCAGATCCGTGTAAACAGGCTGATTCGGAGGCATGATTTTGGCGGCGGCCGCAGGAGGCCCGTCGTTACCACACCGTTACAACAAGTTTACAGTTCGTTAATGACACCTGAACCTGACTCCGCAACACTCTTGGTGTGGAGTACGATCAAGGCCTTCCCCAGAAATTCCGCCTCATGCTCGCGCTGGTCTATTTCCAGGCCAACGTCGTTTGGGCGTCCGCCCCGGAACTTCCCATCGGACCGTCGCTGGTCAGCGCCCTGTCGTCCTTCTCGTCGGCCATCGCCCATGTCCTCGGCCGGCCCCGCTCGCCTCAGCTGAAAGATCCTGTTTTCGTTTTTCACGCGGGCGTTCCTCCGGAAAACCGTCCGATTCCCGATCCCAGGCCCGGCGCGGGCATCGACGATTTCGTCAATTTTGAAGAGCGACCGCCCGCCGAGGGCCGGGATCTCGGGCAGGGCGGCCCCGCGCGCGATGCCAACGACGTGCGGGGCCACATCGGAACGTTCATCCGCGAACGCCTAGCGCCCGCCCAGCCGAACCTCGCCGAACTGAAGGTAAGCGATCTCAACCTCAACGTTCTTCCCGTTGACGCCGGCGCCCGCGCCCAGCTGCAGCGGTTGGGAGCCGCCGCCAATCCGAACGTCCTTATCTTTGCCAACGCCGACGGTACCGTTCGCCTCGACATTCAGGAGTTCGGATCCGTCACGCTTCGGCAGATCGCCAACGGCGTGGTGATCGCGAGCGCCGCCCCCATCCGTCGTGAATCCGCTGTGGGCGCCGCGAGGCAGGACGCCCTGCGCGACCTCGGATACGCGGGACGCACGGGTGCCGGCCAGATTTTTGAGCTCAAAGGCGACGGGAAATGGATCGTGACGACGGACGTGAGCACGGGCGCCCGCTCCCGCCGCTTCGACGGCGAAGTGTCGTGGCTGACGGCGACGGGCGTCCGTTACACCGCGCGCGGCACCGCCGACGGGCGCGTGGAGCTCACGCGCGTCGCCGAAGGGGTCGTCAACGGCCGCAACGTCTCTCAGGGGGGCCATGTCGTGGACGTGGAATACGGCCGCGACGGAAAGGCCATCGCCTCCACCCAGTTCAAGGTGGGCGACAGCGAAACGCGGATCGATGGTCAGCTCACTCATTTCAATGCCGCGGGCGGCGCGATCCTTCGGCAGGTGGCGGCCCCGGCCCCAGTCGCGGCGGCGCGCGGCGCGCGCGAAGCGGTGGAGGCGCCCAAGGCCCTTCGCGGGTCGGTGGGCGACTATGTCATCCGCGAGGGAAATCTCGACTCCGTTTTCCGCATGAAGGGCGACCACGTGGAGCTCAAACATATCCGTGACGCCCGCACCGGAGACGTGGTGGTCGACCGAAACCGCCACGGCGTGTTCCAGGGAACGCTGGGCGGCGTCGAGCGCCGGTTTACCGTGGACGGCGGTCCCCGTTTTGATTCCCGCACGGGCGCGGCGATGTTGAGCGTTGAACTCGTTCGCCGCGCCGGGGAAACGGACACTTTGTCATCGCGGCCCCCGCAGGCCGGACCGCCGGGCATCGCGTCTTCCCCAGGTCCCGCCCGCGCGGGGCCGACCTATGACGGCGTGACGTTTCAGGCGAAGGCGAATGGGAAGTTCGAAGCCCGCGCCGTCCAGAACGGCGCGCGGATGGCGGCCACGATGTCGCTGGGCAGCGGTCACACCGAGCTCGCGCAGACGAACAACATCCGCAACGCCACGTTTCTTGATGGCGCGGGAAACCTGGCGGGGCGCACGCTCGACGGCGTCCGCGTGCTGGGCGCGGACGGGGCCCCCATGGCCGATCGCCCGCCGCTCGTCGCCTTCACGACCGACGACGTGAACGTCCGCCGCGCCTATGGCCGGATCGGCGTGGTTCAGACGGCTCCTTTCTCCATCGTTCGCAACGCCACTGAAATCACCGGCTCGCTGCAGGTTGGGGCGGGCAACCGGCCCCAGGGGTCGATCAATTTCACGTTGGCCGAGGGCCGATCGGCGACACTCAAAATCCAGAACGGCCGCCATGATCTCGCGATCGATAACAGCCGAGGACAGGGCTTGGTGCTCGATCTCGGCGCGGCGGCCATCGCCGTCGACGCGGGCGCGAAAGGCACGATTAACCTCGACGACATTTTCTCCGGAAAACCGCCGGCTTTTCCCGCGGGAATGACCGTAACCGAGACCGCCGTCGTGGAGAAGAAGAACGTCACCCACCTTCACCAGATCGGCATGGCGCTCGACGCACGCGTCACGGGCGGAGGCGTTCAGGCCTGGCTCAACCCGCTGACCGGAAACTTTCAGTTCAGCCAGAACGGGCTGATCCAGGTTCGTGGCCAGGGCTTCGGCGGCACCGTGAAGCTCGAGAACGGGCGCGGCATGGAGCTCAACGTCGCGAGCGACGCGGGCGGCGCTTCCACCCTCACGTTCGCCGCGGGCCACGGTCGCGCGAACTCGCTTTTTCTCCCGGCGGGACGCGCTGTCGCGATCGATCTGGTCGGCGGCGGGTTCAAGGCGACCGCGGACAAGCTGCCCGGCATGCTCGACGGCGTCCGCCTGCGCACGGCTGAAGGCATCGACATCTCTTTCGCGGCCGACGCGGCGGCCCCGGGCGGCCTGGCCGCCGTTCTCAACGGGGATTTCCAGGCGTATGGAACGCACGTCGCGCAGGATGAGGTGGCGGCGGTCCGGATTTACAATGGACGCGTTACGCTCGACTTCGTCGCTCCCGTCGTCACGCGGCGGGACGTGACCGTCGCGCCGGACCGCGCCGACGGTGTCGCACGGAACGTGGAGATGATCCGGCTCGACGTGACGGCGATTGGAACCACGACAGGCGTGGGCCACACCACGATGGCGGAGAACTCCAGACTTTTCAGCCCGCGCGGCGGCGCGGGCGGCGCCGGGCCGAACATGTCGGGCCTCGCCACGCGCAACGTCCTTCGCGAAAACGGCCCCGAGGGAGAGACCATCACGGCCATCGCGGGAAAGGGCCCCTCCCAGGTCGGCATCACGTTCCAGGAAATCGGCGGCCGGGTGAGTGGAACGCTCATCACGCAACCGGCGTCATGGAGAACGTTCAGGTCAACGGCAGCGGCGACGGCGTCGCCGTGAACGGTTTTCAACTGATCGGGCGCTGGACCGTGAACCAGACCGCCCCCGGCGACTTCACTTTCCGTCCCGCCGAGAAGAACGCCATCGCGCAACAGACCGACGGCGTCGCGTACATCGTCCCGCGCGCGGGCATGGCCCTTGAATTTCAACGCGGATCGCTCACCAATCTCACCCAGCTTCCCGGGCTTGAGGTGGTGGCGGGCGGGACACGTGTTCGCATGGTGCCCGGCGCCGAGATCAACGCGCTCAACCGTCGCTTCGAATCGCTGCCCGCCGACCAGCGGCCGGAGCGCGTGGACGAGAAAAACGCGGTGCCCGTTCTTCTGGCGGGAAACAAGCTCGAGGTGTTTGGAATCGACGAGACGAAGCTCAAGCGCGGACCCCTGGTCGTCACGGACGCCAAGGGCGTAGAGCTCGGCGTTCGCGGCCATGTGGAGGGCGGTCGCATCCTCTTCTGGTTAAAAGCCCCTGAGAAAATCGCGGGAAGCCCCGCTTTCGCTCTTCAGAACCCCGCCGCCGGGCCCGTGCCGGAGAAATTCGCGCGCGACCCCGTTATCGAACGGATCGGCTTTGAAACAGCGAATGGCCGCGGCGTGGGAGGCGGCGCTTTCATTCTCACGGAAACCATTTCCACCGCGGCCGAAGATCCGGAACGGGCGGCGCCGGCGGCTCCCGAGCGCGCCGGCCGTCGCGCCCCGCCCGGCGAGGGAAATTCAGCCGCCACGGGAACCGCGGGCGTGCGCGGAGCGGATATCCGGGACGCCGAGGGCCGCCTCACCGGGCATCGCCTGACGCCCGTGACCGGGAAGACCGCGCGCGTGAACGCCACGTTCACGGCGCCAGACAAACCGGGCGATGCGATTCGCGTGACGCCGAATATCGTTTCCGACCACGCCGACGTGACGGTCGACGCCGAGGCGGGTTTCACCGCGACCAATCTTGGGCAGCGGGTCATGCCCGGCGGACCGGGCGGCGTGCTCCGAACGCGCGAGGCGTCGCGGCTGAATTACACCGTTGATTTCGCGGGGGTGGGCGGCGAACTGCGCGACATCACGCCGGAAGGCCGCAACCGGGTGATCACAACGGAAGCCAACTCGGGCGCCTCCCCCATTCATCGCCTCAGTTTCCTGAACGGCCAGCTGGTCGAAGCGGTCGACGGTCCCCGCGGCGAAGGAAACGTGCTCACGGCCGGCAGCGACCGCGAAACCAAGGACCTCGTCACGGCCGGAAATTTCAGCGTCCGGCTGGACGCTCCGGCGGCGCCCAAGCTCCCGGACGGCGTGAGCGTCGTTTGGTCTTCGCCCGTCACGATGGACATTGTCCGCGGCCGGGTGACGAACGGCGCGGGTGGCCTTGAGTTGAAAAACAGCAAGGACTCGGCCGCCGTCATCGATCTGGGCGGCGGGCGGTCCATCGAGCTTGACGCCAGCCCGTCGGGCGCGCGCCGCGTCGAATTCGCGTACCTCGGCACCGAGGGGTTCGCGCCGGCCTCCGCCATCGACGTCCACGGCGGCGTCGCTCGTCTCATTCTGGCCCGGCAGACCAATGACGCTGGCGCCGAACAGATTTCCGCGATCGAGTTCACCCCATGGAACGCCAAGGCGGTAACGATCGCCAAACCGAAGGAAGGGGCGGCCCGCACCTTTCTTGTCGAGCTCCGGCAGACGCGGTTTATGGAGGACGGAACGGCCACCACGCCGGCGAAGCAGATCCCATTTTCCAACTACGAGGCCGACCGGGCGGTCGGCCGCTCCGTTCGTCGCGAGGACGTGCGCCTGGTCAACGACAACGTCCTTGGCATGGTTCTTCACGGAACGAACGCCGCGGCCGGCACCAACGACCAGATCCGCATCGACGGGAATGATTACGTGCTCAGCGCGCCCGCGGATGGTCGAGGCCGGATCATGGTGAGCGACGCGTCGCTTCAGCGGCGGCTCAACGTCGACGTCAGCCGCGTGCTGCTCGAAGACGGCGAGCTTGCCTCCGGGCGCCTCACCCAGCGGCAGGCGCTCGATGGCGGCGGGCGTTATTCGATGGAGCATGCCGACGGAAGCCGCGTCACCATTTCGGAGGCGAACAACGGGAAGGGGCGGGTCCAGCGGGCCGCGCTCGACATCGCCGCCACGTCGGGTCGGGCCCCCGTGGGCAGAATGGGAACGCTGTCGATGCGCGTGGTGATGACCGACGATGATGGGCACCCTCACTGGGGCCGTCAGGACAATGTGGCGGGCACGTTCCGCTTCGAGGTGCCGGGTGGAACCTGGAAGTACGACGGGCAGGAGGTGAAACAGGACGCGATGGTCCTGGCCGGAACGCGCCACGAGGCCGTCGATACCTATCTCACGGAAGCGAACATCAACAAAAGCGTCACGGTGTTCACGGCCGGCGGCATGTTCACCGGGACGGTTCGCGATCTGCGCGGCGCCAACAAGTACGTGGCGAACCGGGTGAACCTCGACGGGTTATTCCTGGAGATCGGACGCGACGCGAACAACCAGCCCATCTATCTCGTCACGTCGAACACTCAATCGGGCGGAACCAATGGCCGCATGGCGGGAAACACCTTCATGGTGGGGTCGGGAAGCCGCTTTTCTCCGAATCATCGGCTTTACTACGAAACCGACCGCACAGCCGCTTTTCTCGAAGGATCGCACCTGTTTCTCCATGATGCGTCGAGTGATCGCTATGAGATCAGCGGGAAGAACGCGTCCGGCTACGTTCCGAGACCGCAGGGGGGTGGGGCCCCCGGCGGCGCTGGCGCGGCCGCTCCGGCCGAAGCGCCGCGCGCGCGGTTCAGGATCGAAGGCGAGCAATACCGGGAAAAAACCATTTGGGTCGAAGGGCGGCTTGAGATCACCGGAGGGTCGGTCTACGTTCAACGCGGCACCATCGCGGAAAACACCGCCCCGGCCCGCGGCTGGAATGACCGCTACCAGGTGAACGGAACCAGCGAGATGACGCCGATCATCGAAGTGGCCGTGGCTGGTTGCAACGTGAACGAGGGATTTAATCAGGCTCAGGCGGATCAGATCAGCGCCGGGGTGAAGGCGTGGTCTGAAGCGCGGACACTTGGGCGAGACGATTTCGACGCCAACTACGACATCCGGCGCGGCCTCCGCTTCACCGTGCTCGTCAACGGCCAGAACGCAGGAGAGTATGCCGTCAACGAGGCGAACCGTCTCTACGATTTCAACTGGCACATCGTTTGGCACGGCAAGGACACGTCGGACCTGGCGGGGGGCGGCCTCCTGCTCACGTCGCTTCCCGCGTCCGGACGGGGCGGTTTTCAGCGCCCGACCCAATATGTCTACGCGAAGAACGGAACCGACGAACAGAAGCTGACCCCGCGTTTCGGACAGGAAGCCAATTTCGCCGAGAGGCCGAACGGCCTCGACCAGACGGTCCCAACATTCGGCGACAACGGGGCGGTCGTCCGGAACAGAAATGTCCGCGTCGTGACTTTCACGGAGAACGAACAGCTCCCCAAGACCTTCCTTCAAAAGATGTCGCCATTCATGGGCGTGTCGGGCTTTCTGGTCGATCAGAGGCGGGACACGCGGGAGGTGGTGAAGGACGCCTACGCCGTGGTGGGCGACGGTCAGAACAACCAGCGCTACAACATGTTCGGCTTCCGCGAAGCGCAGCACATCCTGGGCGACGGCCGCTACAGCGAAGAGTCGAAAGACGCCGTTCGCTCGCGCCTGATGGCGGACGTAAAAGGCCTGGAGGATTTCTTCAACACCGGCGTGCTCAAGACCCACAGCGGCCAAACCCTGCAGGGCGACGCCGCCTGGCGCTACATGCAGGTCGACTCCGGAAACCAGATTTTCTCCGAGCATCACGCCCAGCTTCGCCCGCGCATTGGACTTTCCGATATCGCCATCACGTTCTCGTCCCAGAACCTGGTCCGTCTCGCGTTTGGCGACACGTCGATGATGGACGCGCTTCCCGCGAACTATGAGGAAAAGCAGAACCGGCAGAACGCCGCCAACTACGCGACGAACGGCCGCTCATTGATGGTCGGTGAGACGAGAGACGGCGTCAACACCCAGGTGGACGAAGTGGCCAACCGCATCTCCGCCAACGACCCCTACGTCTTCGGCTCGTGGGCCTTGCCGCGCTGGATTGACACGATTCCGGACCGGATCATGAGCTGGGCCGTGGCCAATCCGGCCGACGCCGTCATTTTCACCGCCATCTTCGTCGGGTTGGTCGCCCTTCAGTTCGTCCCCGGCGTCGGCCAGTTCGTGTCCACCTGGGTGGTCGGCTCCGCCGGCATGGGCGCGTTCGGCACGCTGGCGATGACCGCCCTCGCGGCGTGGAATTTCACGTCTATCGCGACCCACCTCAACGACGAGGGCCTGGGCGCTTTTAAAAACGGCTGGTTCATCGCCGACCTGGTCTTCGCGGCGTTGCCCGCCGTCTCCGCGGGCATCGCCTGGGCGCGCGGCGGCGCGGCGGTGATGAAAGCCGCGGAAGGGACGCAGTTCGCGGTAAAAACTGTGCACGAGGCCAACGAGGCGGCGCGCGCGATGAGGATGTTGGGTTGGACCGGAAAGGAAATCCGGGGCGGCGGAGAAGGCCTGCAGAATGCGCTCAAGGCCTTCGCGGAAGGCGGGCTCAAGGACAGCAGCTCTCTCGCCAAGTTCGCGGGCGAGCTTCGCGGCGCGGCGCATGGCGGCAAGGCCGAGGGCGTTGGCCGAATTTTTCTCGATTCCGCCGGAAAGGCCACGATGCGAGAGATCACGGCGGGCGCGCTGGCGGGAGCCAAGACGGGACTGGCCGGCGGCGCCAAGCTCACCGCTCTCGAGTTCGCTCAGGCCCTGAAGGCCGCCAAGTTCGCGACCGTCAATGAGATAAAGGAAGGACTTCTCCAATTCGCCAAAGCCGGCCTTGAGACCACTTCAAAAGAAGGTCAGGCGCTGGCCGGTCAGTGGTTGGGGCGCATCATGGGTTCCATGCTGAAGGAAGGCGCCGGAACGCCGGGGCTGGCCAGCGTGGTGGCGCCCGCCAAGGACCTCGCCGCGGCGCGCAACGTGGGCGAAGCGATCGCCGGATTGAGGGGAACGGACCCCGCCAGGCTCGTTTCGTCCATCCTTGGCAACAAGAACCTCTCGACGGTGGCGGAACAGATTTTCGTTCTCGGCAAAGTGGTTGGCAGCGACGCCGCGTTGTTCGCGCGGCTCGGTGGGGAGCTGGCGGAAAAAGGTGGCGCCACTGGACTTAAGACCATTTTCCAGGGCGGCGAGAAGGCCGTGGGGACCCTGTTCTCGGTGATTCAGGCGGGGGAGAAAACGGCGGGCGGTCTGCTCGGATCGCTGGGAGAGTCCGGCGGAAAAACGTTTGTCGCGATCGTGAAGGAAGGCGGCGGAGAGCGTCTCGTGACGGCGCTGACCAAAGGCGGCGACCGCGGCGCGGACTTCGGCCGCAACATCGGACTGGTTCTCAATGAAGGCGGCGAGGGCGCCGTCAAATTCTTCAGCACCGTTTCCGACGGCGGTGCCCTTCTATTCTCGACGCGACTTGCGGCCGACTCCACGGGTCAGTTTACGCAGGAATTCGCGCGCGTTCTCTCGACCGGGCGCGGTGCCGGCGAATCGCTGGCCTTGAGTTTCAACGCCCTGGCGGGCCACACCGCGGGCGCGGCGTTCGTGGGCCTCCTCGGCAGCAGCGCGTTGGATCCCCTGGCCGCTCTCGGCAAGGATCAGACCAAGCTCGGCGCGCTTCTCAAGGGCGCCAACGCGGAAGCGGCGGGCAACATGGCTCACGCCCTCAATGAAGGCGGCCAGGCCGCCGCTCAATATCTTCTCAAGGCCGATCCGCTTCGGGCGTTGACGCTGCTCAACGGCGAAACGACCGCGGTGCGCGGACTCTTTCGCGGGTTGGGCGAGTCCACCGGCAAGGGCGCCGAAATGGGGGGCGCGCGGCTGGCGAGCGTTGATTCCGGCGTGGCGCAACTTCTGAACTCGGTCCGCAGTTTGGGCGGGGAAGGGTCCGGTTCGGTCGCCCGTTCATTGGGCCAGGCCATCGGTGGGGCGCGCGAGGGCGTTTTCGCGGGGCTGGCCTCGCATCTCGGCGATGCCAAAGGGCTGACGTCCCTGGGAGACCAGCTGGCGAAGGGCGGCTCCGAGGCGGGATCGAACTTCTCGCGCTTCACGCTCCTCGCGTCCTCCGAATCGCAGTATGGAATGCTTCGCAACGTGCTGGGCGCCTTCTCGGCGGAGACGGGCGGCCGGTTCCTTTCCGTTGGCCTCAAAGGAGAGGGCGTCGGAAATCTACTCAAAACGTTCTCCACTTTCGGCCGCGCTTCCGCGCGCTTTCAGGAGGGCGGGTTGAAAGCGCTGACCGCATTTTTCGAGAAGGGCGGTGAGGGCGGGGCGTTGATGTTCGGACAGCTCAAGAACGCCGAGGGTTTTGCCGAAGGCCTTCTCCGCCTGGGCGTGTCGAGCGGCGACGCCTCCGCGATCTTCGGGAAAATTTTTGCCAGTTTCACCCGGGGCGGCGCGGGAGATGTCCGCGCCGCGTCCGCCGCGCTGGCTGATGTTTTCAACGCGTTTGGCTCCCGGCTCGCGTCGACGGTCGCCAACCTCGGCAAGGGCGGCGCCGCTGAAAAATTCTCCACCGCCGTTGAGAAGGCGGTGGCCGGTTCGACCAAGAACCTCGAAGGTGTTTTTGAGTTCGCGGGAAAATCGGCGCGGGGCCGCATCGGCAAGGCGCTGGAATCGGCCGTGGAAAAGGGCCTTCCCCAAAACACGTGGCAGGTCGCCAAGGACAAGCTGGCGGCCATGTCTCCCCGCGCGCGGGGGGCGTTTGAATCGGTTCTCGGTCTCACGACGACGGACGGGGGCAAGGCGCGCCTGCTCGAGGCCGCGCTCAAGAGCAACCCGCGAGCGATGACAGCGTTGTTCGAAAGCGCCGGCATGTCGGCGCAGGGGTTTCGCACCCTCGCCGCGGTCCTCGACCATGCCGTCGCCGGCGGGCGTTTCGTAGAGCTGATGTCGGGGCTGGGCGAACGTGGCGCGGTTCGCCTCGGGAAAATTCTGTCCGCGATGGTCCGCGCCGAGCAGGGCGTGGCTTTCTTCGAGAGCCTCAAGGATGTGGGCCGGTTCGCGAGCTTCCTCGACCAGGCCTCCGAGAAGGCCGTCAGCCGCGTCGCCAGCATCCTCTCCAACCTCACCGATCCCGCCACCGCCTCCTTCGCCAAAATTCTTGAAAGCGCCAATGTGGAAGTGTTGAGCGCTTTCTTCGGGCGCCTCACCGACCGCGGCGTTTCTTCGTTCACGGCCGTGTTGAATGCGCTGGGGGAAAAGGCCGGCGAAATTTTCCCGGCCCTTTTCAAGAACCTGAATGAACGCGGCGCCGCCACTCTCTCCCGGATCTTCAACGAAACTTCCGAGAAGGTCCTGATTTCTTTCTTCAAGAACCTCGAGGTCCGCGGCGCTGAAAATTTCGGCCAGCTCCTTTCGGGCCTGACCCGAAAGGGGAGCGATGCCATCGTCGGCATGTTCACCGCGCTCAACGACGGCGGGGCTGCGTTGTTCGCCAAAATCCTCAACACCGTTCCCTCAGCGGAGGGCCTCAAGGGCTTCTTCAATGCGCTCGAGAAGGGCGCCGGGGCGGCCTTCGCCAAATTCCTGAACGCCGTTCCCGCGGGAAGCACGCTGGAAGCCAACGTCATCAAGCTTTTCGGCGCGCTCAATGAGCGCGGAGGAAAGGCCCTGGCGCAGATCTTCAACAAGGGCGAAACGGCGATCAACAATCTGACCAAGGCGCTCAGCGCCATGAAGGGCGATTCCGCTAAAGAGCTTGGGCTCGTATTGAACCAGTTGAGCGGGCGCGGCGCCCGGGTGCTCGCCGAGGCCATGAACACCATGTCGGCCACCGCGGCGGGAAACTTCGGCCGGTTCATGAACCTGGTGGGCGCCGGAAAGGCCGACGTCATCGCCAAGTTCATGAACAACCTGTCGCTCAAGAACGGCGGTGAGATTCTCAAGCAGATGTTCGAAGCGACCCGCGAAATCGGAAAAATCGCTTCCCTGTTTCGAAGCCTGACCGGCAACGGCGGCGAGATGCTGGGCCGCCTGCTCAGCCGGTTCGAGTCGACGGGCAAGGCCATCGCTTTCCTCCAGAAGGTCAAGGCGTCCGAGGTCGCGGGGCTGGCCGGGTTCCTCAACGCCGCCGACGCCGCGGCCATCAAGAGCGCGCTCGCCCTTTTCGAAGGCCCGCAGCTCAAGGCAGTGCTCGATATTTTCCGCCTCGGTGGAGCGGAGGCGGGCGCCGGCGTGGCGCGCGCCCTCATGGGCGCGGGACCGAAGGGCGCCAAGTCGCTGGGAGAATTGTTCCTCGCCGGTCTCAAGGACGCCGCCGGACTCAAGGCCATGAGCGAAATGTTTGCGGGTCTCGGCCGCGGGGGAGCGGAGGGAGCGCGGCTTCTCGGCCAGATGGTCGAGAAAATGGGCTCCGCCGAGATCGAAGCCCTCTTCAAGTTTATCTCCATGCATGGCGGAATGTCCGAAGGCGGAGAGGTCGTGGCGCGTCTGTTCAAGGCGCTCGCCATGGGCAAGGCCGATCCGGTGGCGATGGCCCAACTAATAAGGAGCGGCGCGATCAAGGGGCTGAATGCCGGAGAAACGGCCGGCGCCCTGATCCGCGCGGGACTGTCGCGCGGCGGCTCCATCGCCGACAACGTGATCGCGATCCGCACTGCGGTCCGCGAGACGATCGGTCAGAACAGCGCCGGTTTGATGGGGCGCGCGTGGCAGCGCCTAACCGGCAAGGGCGGAGCCAATCACGCCGCCGACGTCGTGGAGGGCCTTTTTTTCAAGCAGAGTCGCGCGACGGGAAGCGCGCTCGAGAACGTGGAGAAGCAGGCGTTCAAGGACATCGTCTCCACGCTCCTGGGCAGCAACGGCGGCTTGAGCGGCGCGCAGCGAAACGCCCTGCGCGCCATGGTGAAGAGCCATGGCGCCGAGGAATTTATTCCCATTGAGTTGCTCAAGAACGAGGGCATTCGCCGCATGGCGCTTAACGCGGGGCGCAATTTCTTCGAACGCCGCGTGGACGCCGTCATTTATCTCTGGAACAACCCGCAGAAATTCACGCGCATGATGTACCAGCAGGGTTTTCAGTGGGCGCAGTTCGGTTTCTCCGGCGTCGGCAGCCTCGTTCCTTTCGGATACGAGGGCGACGTGTTCGACGCCAATGGGATGTTTGTGCGAAAGGGAAAGGGCTGGTTCCTCGGCTGGGTGGACCCGATCACCGGGGAGCACATCGCCTTCAGCAAAGAGGGTCTCGGAAAAATCTGCGAACACGTGTTCCTCGGGTGGGACGACCAGCACGTGGCGTGGCGCCTGCGCTCGGCCAACCAGATGTTCCGGGAAGGTGTCCGTTTCGGCCCGCTCCTTCACACGTTTGGCCTTCAACCCGGAGGAATGGTCGGTCGCGCCGCTCAACGCGGCGTCGGCGGGAACATCGTTTATGGGACCGCGCGTATCTTCAACTTCGCAGGACGCCGCGTCGGCCTGGGCTTCGAAACCGCCGCGTTCGACGGGAGCCTCTCGTCGTTCTTCTCGCGCGCGCTGGCCCGCGTGGGCGGGGCGCCCCTCGCTGAATCCAGCTTCGGCCACATCGGTGGCATGGCCCTGCTCGGTTGGGAAGCCGTGCTTCCGTTCCACATCGTGACCTCGGTCGGCCACTGGGTGGGCGACGAGATGGGCGACGCTTACATCGCTATTGCGTACGGAAAGGACAAGCTCAGCGAAGAGGAGAGGGCGAAGATCCGTCACTCCTTCAGCGAAGTGACGGGCCGTGTCGCCATGTTCATGGTGCCGCAAGGCCGCTTCGAGACGCAGATGACCGCCGAGGTCTTTAAGTCCGGACGCGAAGCACACCACGCGCGGGGGGGAAGTCGCGCCAGCGAGCTCGCGGGCGAATACCAGATGCGCGACGCCGCGCACGCGGCCAATGAAATTCTGCGCTCAGGCGGTTCCGGCCGCGAGGCCGTCACCATTCAGCTGGGTGCCGACACGTTCCGAATGGAGGCCGCCCAGGCCCAGCAGATGCGCGGGCAGGCGGCGCGGGCGCTGGTGCTGGCCACCGTCGAGCTCGGCGGCGCTGGAAAAGGAAACCTTTTCGCCGGTGAACTTCATGAGGCCCTCCTGCTTTCAGGGAGCGCCCGCGAGCAGGCGCTGAGCGCCCTTGTCGATGCCATTCCGGAGATCGGCCGGCTGGAGCTCCACGCCAAGGAAGTGGTCTCCGCTCTCGAGACCCATCTGATTGAAGCCTCCGGTCTCAGCGCCCGCCAGATCGCGGAAGGCCAGGGCGACGGCGTTCTGTCGGTTCGCGCCGAAGTAAAGGAGCTCTCGGCGGCGCGCGAGGCGTCGAAGAATTTGACGGCGGAGCAGATTCGGGACGCGCTTGTCACCGACGCGCGGGCGGAAGCCGGGCGCCTCAAGCCGGCCGAAGCGCGCAAGACTCTTGAGCGCGAGACCGCTGCTGAACGGCTGGCCGCCCGCGACCCGGGTGCCCTGGATGAGATCGCGCTTCGCAGCGAGGTCCGCGAAGAGGTCGGGAAGATGTCCAACGGAGAAGTGGCCTCCCGCATGGAAGACGTCGCCGGGCGCCGCGCCGCCGAGCGCGCGCAAGCGTCGCCCGAAAGGGCGAAACAGGAGTGGGAGAACCAGCGCGTCGCCGAAAAGGCCAAAGACGTGAAAGCCTTCGCGATCGACGGCCGAATCGTGGATGCCCCGGAGGCGGGCGCGGTGCGTCTGTCCCCGGCGTTGCGCGCCGCCGTGATCGCCCGTTACAACGCTTCTCTTTTGAGCCGACTCGGTAAAGAGCGCATGGAAGAGCTGGGAAAAGCCGAACTTGGCGGCACGTTGCGCACGTCGCGCCGATGGAACCGGTGGGGTGCCGAGGAATTCGTGGTCACCCGCGATCTTCGAGCGCGTGGCCGGCAGACCATCGAAACGCGCGCGGCGCTTCGGGAAGCGGGAGCCCTGGTCCGCGCCGCCGACGCCGCCGCGACGGCCCTTGAGAACGAAGTGACTTCGCACCGAAAAGAAGTCAGCGCTTTGGCCCTTCGGTTACGTGACGGCCGGGCCGACGACGTCATCAAATTGAACGGAAAAGAGTTCCGCGTCGAAGCGCTTCGGGAGATGTCGCTGAAAGACCTCGTCGACGCCGGCGCGTTGAAACTGGAAGGCCGCGCGGATGCGATCTGGTCGTTCAACGATGGCATCGGCAGCTTTACGCTCGAGCACTTCACCGACTTTATCGCCGAAACGCTCGCGAACCCGCGTGCTTACCAGGAAGCAGGCCTCATGCTCAAGACGGCCGAGCAGATCAACGGCGTGGCGCGTACGATGAACCGCGGCCTTTTCCGGTGGAAGCCAGGCCAGCTCATCGCGGCCATCCAGGCGGCACGCGGCAACATCAACATGGCGGCCGGCGCCGGCAAAACGCCGATCATGGTCGCGCGCGCGCTGGCGGAAGCGCTGGCGCCGGGCGCGAAAGAAAGCACATCGGTGATGCTGATCTCTGAAAACCCGTCGAGCGTGGACAACATCCTGGGACGCGGCGGGCTCTTCGACCTTGCGGAAGTCGGGAAGTCTCTGGGAATCGAAGTCGTCGACCTGCGGCAGGAACTGGCGTTCGCCCGCGCCGGGTCGCGGGAGGGCAAGCCCTATTCCATCCAGGACGTCATCGACCTGATGAAAGACGGAACGCGCGGCGAAGCCGGCGCGGCGCGGCGCATCGTGGTCGTCGACTTCGACACGCTCGGCGGCGCGCTCAGCGAGTTCAAGCACGAGGGGTTTCTCCGCGCCTATACCGACACCACGGTCCGCCTTTTCGACGAGGTCCACCGCGTCGTGACCGATCCGGTCACTTATGTCATTGGCGGCGGTAACGGGCTGACGGCGTCGTCTCGCGGGGAGTTCTCCGCGCTCAAGGCGCTCGAGCGCTCCACGGTGTCACGCGAGGGGCGAGCCGAAGAAGCCGGCCTCAGCGCCGACGGCCGCACCCTTCGGGTGCGCGGCGAGAACGAAACGATTCTGGTTTTCCGCAGCCGGGCGGAGTTCGAACGCGCGGGCGACCGCGCCGCGGCCCTGCTGGAGGTCACCGGCGGAAGCCCGGTGGCGGACCTGAACGCGTCCGCGCTGAAGATCCTGCAGAAGTCGGCGTCGGCCGACGGCGCGGAGACGTTGACCGTCGGCCACGCCCGCAGCTTCCTGCGCGGGCGTCTCACCGAGATCCACATGCTCGAAGCCGACATCAAATACGTCAACAACATGCTCGTCGATGGGAAACGGGACGGGCAGTACCGGCCTCTTCAGCGCGGTCTCGGCCTGCGCGACAGCCAGGTGATCGAAGACATCGCGTATCTCACCGGTATGAACGCGCGTCGCGCGGAACTTCATTTCGGTGGCGAGCACCACGTCACCTACAGCGAGAGCAGCGAAACCTTCCAGATTCTCGAGACCATTCGCGGCATATCGCGTTATGAATTTTTTGAAACCACCGGCGAGGCTGTCCAGGGCGTGAAGATGCGCGGCTTCACCGCCACGGCGGTCGGCTACAAGGATTTCATCCGGCTGGCCACGGGCGCCGAAGTGCTCGACATCAGCGGCCAGACCAACTCGCTCGACTCGAGCATCGACGGCCTTGCGAAGATCCACATGGCTGGCGCGCGCGGGCGCGCGGCTTTTTACAACGAAGTGGCGGGCCGCATCGTGGAGATCGCCCGGGATGGCGCCGAGCTCCGGGGCGCCGACGGCGGAGCCCGCCGCGGCACCCGGGAATTGGACTCTCGCGTTCTGCTCGGAACCGAGGACGGCCGCCTGATGGACCACGTGATTGCGAAGCTCGAGGCCGCGGACCTCGGCGGCACGCTTTACGCAAAAACGTTCGTCTACGACGTCGCTCTCGGCAAAGCGGTGAAGACGCCCGCCGGCGTGAGCGTCCGCGTCACCACCCGTCGCGTCGGCGAACGAAACGTGACGACCGCTGAAATCGTGGGCAAGGACGCTCACCGCTACGAGGCGATCCGCCGCGTCATCAATAACGAAACCGACGATAACCGGATCCAGGCGATCGTGGCGTCATTCTCAGAGGAGAACTCCACGGCCGTCGCCAACCAGCGCGGACTCACGGGAAAGAACTTTCAGGAGACCGGCACCGTGGTCCTGGCCGACCCCCATCTGACCACGGGTGAGATCATCCAGAACCTGGAGCGTCTCGGCCGCACGCAGGAAAATGGCGCCTACCGGTTCGATGTCCGGCGCGAAGTGTTTCTCAATCGCGGTGACCTCATCGACCAGGTCGAGGCCGCTTACAGCCGTCGAAGCGTTTACGAGGGCCTCTTCCAGGAACGCGTGAACAACAGCCTGACGCGGAAGTCCACGCTCGACGCCATGAAACAGCTCTTTGCCCAGATCACCGCCGAAGGCGGAACGCGCGAGGCGATCGAGTCCGTGGTAACCGCTTGGAGCCAGCCTGAAGCCGGGGGGCTGTCGTCGAGCCGCGGCCTTCTCCGGCTCAACACCGAGCTCAACCTGCTCGGCCGCAACAGCGATGTGGCCAAAACGGTGGCTAACGAAGTGTTCTTCCATCATGACCTCGGTCGCGCGCTGAGCGACGCGTCATATGAAGCCGGGCGCAGCGGTAACGCGCGCTCAAAAGGAATCCTGGAACGGTTCGAAGCCGAGTTCCGCAACGAGCGCGGCCGCGCCGAGGAAGATCTCCGGAAAGGAAACGACATCGTGACCGGAAAGGAGCAGCTTGCGCGTATCTCCGATGGAAGCCGTGGGCGCTCCGAAGGCCTTCTGGCCAATTTCCTTCGCGGCGAAGGCGCCGGATTGACGCGCTCGGTTCGGCAGATTCTCGAACGCCAGCTTGATTACCTCACGGCAGCGCGCAAGTTGTCGGCGATGGATGTGATGAAGGCCGTCGATGAAGCTCGGGCGTCGGGCCGCCCGTCGGCCCGCGGCGACGCCTCGTTCGCCAACAGCGGCCGTGGCGTCTCGGAAGACAGCCGAACCGAGGCCGATCACCCGGGGTCGTTCCGCCAGAGCCGCGAACTGATTTATGAACGCCTCGGCAACGACATGGCGCCCGCGGTGGAAGGAGGCGCGGCCAGCCCCCGCCAGATCGTGCAAGCCGCCGCCGACATGCGCGCGGCCGGCGCCGACGCGGCCACGGTCGAAAGCGCGATGCGGATGGCCGGCAAGCGAGGCTACACGTATCGCGTCGGCGCCGTCGAATACCTGAATTCGTACGGCACCGGGTTGATCGGCAACACCACGCGACTTCTTTCACTCGACAACCGGGACCGCCAACTCCTTGCCTCATTCCTGTCGCGCGTGGACGGCGGTCTTCCCGATGCCGCCTCTCCCGTCGCGCTTCTGGGCGCGCTGGCGGACAAAGGCCTCATCAATTTCAAGGACGGAGCGGACCGGACGGTCGACACGCTTCTTAATCTCGCTTCCGCGTTCGATCGCCTCGGCGGCGGCGGGATGGAACTTCGACTCGGCCTTGCCGACCTGAAGGAACTTCTTTCGGCGACCCTGCCCGGTTACGACGCCCTGCGCCCCAGCCTCGCTCAGGCGCCGGAGCGCCGGGCCGTGCTCGACGCCGCGCGCGACCACGCGCCGGTGACCGCGCTGCTCGGCCGGATAATGAACGCGGCCCCGACGGAAGCGCTCAAGGCCGAGCACGGTGCGGCGCGCCGGCTCGTCGACGCAGCCCAGGTGATCGTCGACCGCTTCTCGAAACCGACGTGGATCTCGCGAACGCCGCTCAACCTCCTTCTCCGCTGGCTTCAGCCCGTCTGCGCTTGGTTCGTCAAACACAAGACGCCGCTGTTGACCACCGCGGGCGTCATCGGCGCGGCGAGCCTTGTCGCCGCGGCGGGCGCGCTCTGGACGGGCGCGATCACCTTTGGCGGGATCACCGCGGCGCTGGCGCCGATCAGCGCAGTGCTCATGCCGGTGCTGATCGTTCTCGGCGGCGCCGCCTATGGAGTCACCCGTTTCGGCAGACAGGCTTCGCTCACCGTCGCGCTCGCCAATGTCCGAAAAGAGGGCACGTTCAGCGTCAAGCGGGCCCTCGCCGCGGCCGGGGGGAACGTGGGCCTGACGGTCGACCGGATCTCTTCTTTCCGCCCGCTTACGATCGAACATCGCGCGAACCTCCGCGCCGACCGCTTCGAGA
>Ga0163151_10004174_pt1 | contig 19781 bp, 14 predicted proteins | sample OliLakLV19MP5IB2_FD_145596 | JGI IMG/M metagenome (GOLD analysis project Ga0163151, IMG submission 145596) | Freshwater microbial mat bacterial communities from Lake Vanda, McMurdo Dry Valleys, Antarctica - Oligotrophic Lake LV.19.MP5.IB-2 | ecosystem: Environmental > Aquatic > Freshwater >... | reverse complement strand
ACAAAACACACTGTGCTCTGGCAGAATCATTCACGCGGGGTGCCTCCGTGTCTACTTGGGCCTTTATTCACTACCCTTTGGACGCAGCGGTGCCCCGCTCAGTTCACTTCTTCATGAATAATCCGGGCTAGCACCCACCCGCATCATCGGCCGTCCGGTGGATATCGCGGGAGAGGGCACCACCATCGCGGTTGCCACCACTCCAGGCGTCCGCTCCATGCCGTCGAACGTCCGTCTCTACGACGTGGCCGATCCCGCGAAGCCCACGCCGATCGGCTCGACGAGCGTGGTGAGTTCTGTGACGGAGGGCGCCTTGAATCGCATCACCATGCGTGGAAACCGGATCTACGCGGGGACGTTCCGGCGAGGCATCCAGATTCTGGATGTGGATCAGATGAAGCAGGCCTACATCCCCTGCTGCGACGCCCCCTACTGGAAGATGGAGGGCGACATGTCGGGCGACGGTCAGGGCTTCAACCACAACGGTGTGGTCAGCACGATTCCCATTGCCTCCGGAAACACCCAGCCGGTGTTCTTCACGGGCATCAAGACCATCCTGCAGGGCCCCGAGCCGCTGATTGTGGCTACGGGCAACTTCGGATTGGCTCTGGCCACCGAAGGGCAAGGCCAGAGGTATCGAGGCAAGCCCACAAAGGACGGCCTGACCCTGGACTACGGCCTGGCTCTGGACGTAGCGAATGTGGGCGGCTACGACCTCGCGGTTGTGGCGGGAGTTTCGGGCACGAAGCAGATCCTCATGGTGGTAGACGTGAGCAACCCGCTGTTGCCCGTGGCTCTCAGTGTCCGCGAGATCGTCGCGGATGGCCGGGGTGTCGTGGATGTGCTGGTGAACGGCACCCTCGTCTATGTTTCCACGCAGAAGGCGACAGCACCTCCCTCGCTGGGTGTCGAGGTGTTCGACATCTCCGACCCCGACACTATCGCTCATCTCGGCAGGATCGACGGCGTCGGCGGCCGCTTGTCGATCGTCGGGAAGCTGCTCTACGGAGCCACCAGCGGGACGTTTGGCGCGCCGATTGATGGAGCGGGCGGAGTCCGAACCGCGGCATTGGAGACCGTCACTGTCATCAAGGCAGTGACGCCAACCGGCGTTCGCTATGCCGTCGGCGACGACCTCACGGATCGCCAAGTCTCGATCGTTGCCCAGGTCGTCCCGTCCGGCACCCTTGAGAGCGCTCGGATAGAACTCCTCCGCAACGGCGTCACCGTCTCCGCGTTGCCGACGACCATCAACGGAGCTCAGATGACCGGTACCCTTGCCGCGAACTCTCCGGTCAATCTCGATGACCTCTACTCCGTTCGCGCGATCAGCAATCCAGACTCAACAGACCCAGTAGCCTCCACTCCTCGGCAACTGCAGTTGGTCCGCATGGCCTACTTCACCAAGGAGGGCAAGGAGGTTCTTGCACCCACCGTGACCCGCGCTATACCGGGAATCAAGCTCAATCCGATGACGGCGTCCAGCGTTGCGGTTCAGGCGGACCCCGGTCGCGGCCGTCTTCGGATCACGGGCGAGGTCACCGACCCGCTGGCTGACATTGTGGCCGGGGGCCTGGCGGATCCAAAGACCGTGACAATCGAGGGCCAGTCTTATCCGCTGACGAGGGTCGTGCAGACGCCGACACCCACAAGGCCATACGCATTCAAGGCCACATTCGCTGCCAATCACGATTTCGATATCGAGGAAGGAACCACCGAGATAGAAGTTGAAGTGACGAACCCGACAGGTGAAACAGCCTCCGCCTTCGCGGTTGTCAACGCCAGTCAGACATTGGCCCTGCCCTCGTCCGGCGCCCCTCCGGCCGTCATTCCGGACCTTGAAGCCCTTCCATATGCCCTGACGATTCCGGCGGTGGGCGCCGGCGAGCCCCAGGCCTTGAGCCTACGCCGCGGCCTGGGCGACCTACCCGCCGTAACCTTGCAAGAGACCGCCCCGGGCGCCCTCGTGTACGAAGGAGTCTCCGCCGATCTTGGAGCCACAAGACTGGTTCTGAGCCAGCCGATCGGCTCCGGGCTCCCCGGTTCGCGCGACGGAGTCCTGGCCGCGCTCGACGCCTCCGCGCTGGGGTTGTCTGGGACGCCTCTTCGACTCGTGGAAACAACCCCATCTTCACGCGATTTCCGAACCTTCTCCCGCAGACTCAACACTACTGCGCCGTTCGTCGTCGATGTGGAGCGTGGTTCCGCGCAGGGCTCGGTTCTCGGCTCGGTCACCCCTGGGTCCATTCTTGCGGTGCGGGTGCGCGCTACGTTTGATCCAGCCGTGGAGCCGCAGCTGTTGACGAGTCAGGATGGAACAACCTTCAGCGGGAACGTCGCGGGGGCGGGGACGGTGCTTCTGGAGCCTTTCGAGTTCGCCCTCGATGAGGCAGCGTCTCCCGTCCTCCGCGCATTCCTGGGAGCGAGCGATGCAGGGATTCAAGACTTCCCGGTCGAACTCAATGAAGTGGCGACAGAAACGCTACCCCAAGGAACCGTGCGCAAGACCTACGTGGCGTCAGTGGGAGCATCCCCCTCGTCCCTGTCCGCGATCACTGTCTCTTCCACGCGAGTTCTGGCCGTCACAGTCATCGACTCATCTGCCGAAGCGTCTGCATCGTTCTCACCGCTGTGGGTGGTTGCGAAGGGGCTGCGGGAGTCGGCCACATCGTTCTCGGGCAGGATCGACTCAGCGGCCGTGAATTTGACGAACGACGTCCTTCCTCTGCCCGAAACCGCGGCGGTGGCGTTGACGAAGGGCGCGGTGCGCGTCAAGCAACCAGTAGCCTTCCTCGAGGAAGTTGGATCTCTGTTGGCGCCGGAAGCGCTCAAGGGCTTGCTCAATGATCCGGCAAGCCCCAGCGGCGTCGCCTCGGCCCCGCACGTCGTCGACGTCTCAAACCAGACGTTCGCGGTCCGTGCGACGCCGCACGCCGGATCCCTCTCTCAGCGCGGGGTGGTAGTCGGCACGAAGATTTTGCTGCACGCAACCGGCGCATGGCCGCGAGACAAGGTGCCCGTCGGGCTCACGATCGACGGCTTGCCCAATCCCACGACCAAGGGCCAGGTTATCCACTTCCCGTGCGCGCCGACAGCGAACGAGTGTCGTCATTCCATGACGGTGCAGGTGGACGCACCAACAGGAACGCCCCTTGGCGAGAAACCCGTTAGCGTGAGATTCGAGGACTCGACGAGCGCACGGGTTAGCCTCTCCTTTGTTGCCGACAAGCAGCGATTGATTGTCCTGGCGGTTGACGGCCTTGGATGGGACGCGTTTGAGGCTTTGAGAGCAGGAGGAGGGGTGTTCGGGCAGTGGTTTAACGAGAACGGCCCCGGCCAGGCGTTGGTGGCTCAGCAACAGACGACCTTTACTCCGATCACGTTTGGGCGGTGGGCGACGATCTTCTCGGGGGCTACGCCGTCCGAGCATGGCGTGCCGTCCAATCATTTCCTAAACCGCCGCGCGCTCCTGAATGGCAGCGAAGAAACTCGCGGTGCGCTGAATCAGTGCATTGGCTGTTCCGGCGCAGCCCACATGGCGATGACCGCGGTCCCCGCGAAGTTTCCATTCAATGTCAACTTCCAAGTGCCGTTCGTGTATGACGACCTTCGCGAACAAAAGGCCGGGCGAAGCGTGGTCATCTTCCAACAGGCTGGCCTTGGACAGGAACAGGGTAGCTGTCGTGCAACGTTCCCATTCCTGACCAGCACTTGCGAATCGGCAAACGGAAAGTGGATCCGAGGGCCCGGGAGGAACGCTGCGAGAGTTGTAACGGTGGGCGGGACGATTGCGGGTTTCCTGAGCTTTGATACGTCTCTCTCACCGGATTCCGCAGCCTTTAAGGCCGCGCGGAAGGAAGTTGCGCCCAGGACGCCCGACCTGGATCTGATGACAATCTACTTGCCCGGCTTGGACAATCGCCTCCACAACGGTGCGGCAGGCGACACAACCGCGATCACCAGAGAGTTCGTTGAGGCCTCTATTGGATCACGGCTTGAGGCCTTCAAGGCGAAGCTCCGAGTTCGATTCAGCACCGAGCCGGTATTTGCTCTTTTCGCCGACCACGGGCACATCCCCGCCCGAGCGGGCCGGCGACTGGGCTTTGACAATCAACAGCTCCAGAGCGCCCTTGCGCCCAAGGCGCCGAACGGCCAACCGGCATACCAACCGACATACATAGCCAGTAACCGGTTTGACGAGCGAGCGAATGTCTTGTTCCAGCCGGAAGGGGGGATCGCGCATGTGTATGTAGCCGGAAACCCCGGCGCGGAGGCCACAGCCAAGTGGGCCGTTGCCCCGACCGAAGAGCGGCTGAAGCCCTTGGTTGACGCGCTCGTCGGTTTCTTCGGGGCGACTCGAGGCACGGAACAGAATCCGCGGCCGTTCGCTCAGATCCTGGTCCGCGTTGGCGGGTTCGGTTCCGCCTATCAGGTGGTTTCAGGCGGCTACGATCCCCAGCTCGGTTGGGATGTAAATGGCCAGCTCCAGGAACTCTCCAGCCTTGACCCAGACTCGTATCTAAGCGCCGCTGCGAGAGTGACAGGCTGGGCCTCAGAGAACACCGGAGATATCGTCCTCCTGGCAAACATGGACGCTGGCTTCTATCTGGACGCCAATGACCTGACCTCGACTCACGGCTCTCTTTCCGCACGCGACGGCGTCGTTCCTCTGGCGTTCAGTTATCCCGGAGCGACATCGAAGGACCCCGCCGAAGACACCCGGCTGCAGAAGATCAGGGAATACCTTGGGATTGGCTCGGGTGGGTCGGCGCCAATCTTCACCACGCCGACCGAAGCAAACTCGGCGCGCTGCTTGTTAGGCGTGATTCAGTTATGCCGCTGAGCAGGCTCGTGCATGGGGGCTTGGTGTTGACCCTCGCAGTGGGTGCGCCGGCACTTGCCGAGGCTCAGGACCCGAAGCGAGCGCCGCGTAGTGCTCTGTGTGGCCCGCCGGAGTTCATTGAGGAAGCCGTGTTGAGGCAAAGGTCGCCGGACGGCAACATGATCATCCCAGCGATCGAGTGTGTAAGCCAGGCAAGTGCCGAGTGGGCGGCTAGGCACCATCCTGACACCGACGTCCGCGTGCTCGCCGTGCGCCAGAGAGTGAGTAGCCCCGCATTGCTGCAGGAGATCGTCCTTCGAGATCGCGACTCAGACGTCCGTTTCGAAGCGATACGCAAGATAACGGATCAGGCCTTCCTAGAGCAGGTCGCGTTGTCAAGCACGAACGCGTCGATACGCGGGGCTGCTACCGAGCGGCTTGAGAACCAGACGATCATTGAGAAGCTGGCGCTTAGCGCGAATGAGCCGTTTCCGGTGCGGCAAGGCGCCGTTAATGCTTTGAAGAACGAGAAGGTTCTGGCCCAGGTTCTTAGTCAGCGGAAACCGTACTACCGGGGGGAATTCGAGGCCGAGTTACTTTACCGGGTCATCTCTAAGATTAAGGATCAAGAAGCGCTAAAGCAGATGGTGTGGTCGGCCTACGAGCATGCCCCGAGGATCTTCGCGGCGAAGGCCCTTCAAGACCAGTCTATGCTGGCCGATATCGTGATGAAGCATCCTGAGACGGACGTCCAGGAAGCCGCCGTGCGGCGGTTGACGGATCCAAGCATTCTGAGCACCGTGGCGCTCAGCCATCCGAGCCTTGAAGTGCGAGGCTGGGCACTGCGCGGAGTCACGGATCAGGCAGTGCTCACACGCATCGCGTTGCAAGACACCGACCCGACCATGCGATCTGGCGCCGCCCATCGAGTGACCGACCAGGACCTGCTGCGGAGGTTTGCAAGGGACCCGAGCGCCAACATGCGTAAGGCGGCTGTTTCGAACCTGACCGACGAGCAAGAGTTACAGCGCCTGGTTGAGAACGACGAGCGAGAGATCGCCCTGGCCGCGGTAGTCCGTGTCAAGAACCAGGAGTTGCTGCTGAAGTGGGCGAAATCGCATCCTGAGGGGTTGGTGCGGTGGGAGGCGATTCAAAGGGTTGACGCAGCGGACCGGGATTCGCTGATCCTCTCCGCCCTCAGCGACACACGCAGTACGACGGCAGCCGAAAAGATGGTGAAGGGTTCCTCGCCGGAGGTTCGGCGCGCGGCGTCCGCCAGCGCCAGCTTTGTGGCAAGAGTCGAGGCGCTTCAGACGATGAGGGAGATGAGCGAGGCGCTGCCGAAAGACCAACTGATGCGCATGGCATTCGAGGACGAAGCGCCTTCGGTTCGACTGGAGGCCTTGCAGTCCATGAACGACCCCGAAGCGAACGACCGAGCCGCTCGGGACGACGCCAGCGCCAGGGTCAGAGAATTCGCCGCGACACGGTTTTCGGGAGGTCACCCTGTGAGGTTACGGACGATCCTAAACGACCCTGATGCAGCCCTGCGAGAGCGGCTCGCCAGCGTTATTCAGGACCCAGACTTGGCGAAAGAACTAGTCCTGCGGTCCAGCGACCCGGTTGTGAGGCGGATCGGCGTGAGGCGGCTCACCGACAAGGACATGCTGAAAGCCCTTTCGAAGTCAGAAGGCGACCAAGCGTTGCGAAAGACCGCAGAGGAGCGCCTGAAGGCCTTGGAGAAGAAGTGATAGAGGTGTCCGAGATGGGATGGGAGTTCATGGATGCGGCCAGGAGTCGACACTGGAGGTTGCGTGGGGATGTAGTGGGAATCTGCCAGCGAAAAAGCGACGTATTTAACGAAAACTCCGGACAACGATACAACGGCAGAGCGATCGGGTTCGCGCGGTGAGCTTGGCCATTCTGTCAAGGGTAGGGCGGCAATGGGAGTTTGAGGCTCGATTTCGGCGATGAGTGCGACCAGGAATCCACATTTGTCCGGGGCGAGATTGGGGCGCCGCGCTCAGCGCACCTCGATGCGCAGCCCGTTTTCCGGCGAAGAGGCGGAGGTCACCGTCGAAGCCCGCGGGCCTCGCCGAGAAACTGGGATGAGGTTTGGGTTACGCGGCGACAGGAACGAGGAACGGGTAGTTCCTCGTGGCCGACGGAAGGAGACGGATCTCGAGTCCGAGATCCACTGGTCCTTCGCCGGGCCGCCCGCGCGGCGGCGACTTTGTTCTCTTCACCGCGGGTTCTCGGCCGTCGAAGACTTCCGCGGGAGTGGCCCCGTCCATCCCAGGACCGCGATGGGGGCGAAAGAAGACATAGTGGGTGAGAAACACCGCGAGTCGCTGTTCGAGTTCGTAGAGGCTGGCTGGCCGGTTCGGGGCTCGCAGCCTCGCGATGTCCTTGAGTGTTCGCCAGAATCGTTCAAGTCGTGCGGTAGCGTGAATGTTCTCCTTGGACGCGAAGCGCGTCTTGATTCCAAGCGCACTGCACGTGTTCTGGAACACCTCGGAGATGAACTCCGGACCCCGGTCGGTGATGACGTGCTTCGGCCTTCCGAAGGCGCGCACGGCGCGTTCGAGGAGATTCACCATCAGGGACCCGCTGGGCTTTCCCTCGAAGGTCGTCACCGCGAGAGGAGTTCTGGAATGGCCGTCGAGGACGGTGGCGGCCGCGAGGTCGCGCTCGTTGAAGAACGTCTTGAAGAACGTGGAGTCCATCATCCACACGTGGTTGACGAACTCGATGACCACGGGGGTCGGCGCTCTTTCGGGGGCGTCGGTCGTCTCGATCACCGCGGGCTTTTCCTTGAGGACTCGTGCGACGGTTCGGGGGGAAATGGAGTGGCCGTTCGAGGTGACGAGGTGTGCAACGGCCTCGGCATCGCCGAAGCCGAGTTGGGCGATGCTTTGGACGAGTCGACGAACAACGTCGGCGATGCGGCGCACAGGAGGGTCAGGCTTGGCGAGAGAGCCAACGGTCTTGGCCGCCGAGTTGACGCAGCGTGTCCAGTTTCCGAGGGTGTTGGCGCAAACCATGAAGACGCGTTCGGCTTCGGCGACGCTCCAGTGGAGGAGGCTCTTGATTTCGAGAATTCTGAATCTTTGAACAGGGCTGAAGTGAGGGAGGTTCTTTTGGGGAAGCTTCCCGAAGCGTGCGAGGAGAATATCGACAATCTCCCAGGCCAGGGCCTCGCGCCGCTTGGTGGCCGCGAGTTCGGCGATGAGATCCTTGCTGTGGACGCCCGAGTTCTTGATAGCGGATTCGTGGTTTCCGAAGGCGAGTCCGAGCAAAGCGGTGGCGTCGAGGATGGCGCGGTAGAGAGTTCGCTGCTGCTTGTTGTCAACGGGGCTTTTCCGTCGGGCCGCCGCCGTGGCCTTGGCGACGACGCGAGCGTAGCGAGCCTCCTCTCGCTGATCCGGCTGGGCGGAACCCCCGACCGAGCCACGACTACAGCAGGCCTACCTCGATGCAATAAACGCGGTCTTCATCGCTGAAGCCTCCGCCCAAGAAACAGTAGGTGAACCGACCCCGCTCGACTACCTTGTGGACGAATTTCCCTCCACTTGAGTACACCGCCCTTTCTGCCAACTGGCGTTCCGCTGAAGACATGCGATGGACGAGATCACCGTACTTCCCTGCTGTCCCGAGTAATAAGCATGACGGTGGGGGGGGCCATGGGCCTGACACTTCGATGCCTGGATCCAGTCGAGTGCACCTTTCTAGGGCGGCGAGATTCGGAGCCCAGTACGCCAGGGTCGCGAAGGGAGCGCCTATTTGACCAAGCCGGAATTCTGAATCGTACGGTTGTGCCTGTAGATACGCCTCCGAGCCAGCGTCGTACACTCCGGGAAATACTTCGTTTGGCGCAGCAATCACGGCACTGAGCTCGGTCCACCTCTTCAAGTTAAGAATGCCCTGCCATTCCATAGCCAAAGCATCCAAGGCTATTGCGGCCAACGGAAGATCTCAGTGCGCACCTTGCCCCTGGCCAGTGCGTCGAGGATTACCAGCCTCACCGGGCTCTCAGGCATCGCCTCAGCAGCAGCTCTTGCCTGGGCCTTCCATGCGGTCGTCTTCGTCGCAGGCACGGACGACGGGTATCGGCCCCCCGGCCGACGGTACTTCGCGTCCCACAGAACCACCTCACCTCGCGTGGGGTCGAAGGTGACATAGTCCACGCCACCCGCAGATGCCTTCGTCGGGGGACGAATCCCAACCTGTCCCTTGTCTATGGCATTTTGCCAGCCACGCGCCTCTGCGATTGCGCTGTTGAGTTCACTAAATGGGGCCTTCCCATGGTTCACCCGCGCCAACACAAGACCTTCGCTCGCAGCCGCGCTTGGGCCAACATACTTTGGCCCCTGACCGCCTCCAAACATCGATGCCGTGGCGGTTGGCCTCGCCCACTCATAGTTGAAGGGGTTCAACCGCGGAAGAATCTGCTCCGAGACGACTCTCCTCATACGTCCGAAGCTGAGGTCTCGCACTTCCTTGGAGAAGAACGGAGCAATCGACAGAGCCATCTGGGTGTAGCCGACTTCAGGTGCGCCAGCCTGGGCCGTCTTGTAGCCTTCGTACGCCCCATACGCCGACAGGCCGACGCCCAGTTCCGGCACGAGTCCGACCGCAGCACCGACGCCAGCCCCCATGGCTTGGTTGCCGGCGAATGTCGACCAGCTCCCGTCGCTCCCACCGAATGTCAACGAATTCGCGCCGGCACCGGCAAGCGCACCCACGGCGGCGCGCGTGACCGCGCCCATCCCCGGCGTCAAGCTCAGAGGAGCGGTCGCAAGGCCGAGATCTATCGACGCTCCAATCTCCGCGCCTCCGATTGTGTTTTGCGCCCACATCGACAGGTAGGCCCCAGTGCCCCGCTGGCGCCCGGTGACTAGGTCATCGATGCCCGCGCCGACCATCTGACCGAAGCCCCACATGAAGCCAGCCGCGGCGCCAACCACAGTCGCCGAGTGACCATCCTCATCCACAAACCTCGTCGGGTTCGCGTGTGCGTATTGGTACCGATGCAGGCTGGGCGGATCGTCGATGTTGCCAAGGAACGAATCCGCCTGGGTGAACCGCGCGGTGAACGGGTCGTAGTACCTCGCCTTCGCGTAGTACAGGCCCGCTTCGTTGTCCCAGTAGTGGCCCGTGAAGCCGAATCGGTTCTTGCTCAAGGCGAGTTCCTGTGTGAAGCGGTAGTTGCCCCAGGCATCCAGGTGATACGCCACCGTGACCGCACCAGTCGTGGTCGTGAGGCCCGTGACGCTGCCCAGGCCGTCGAACGTCATGTACCGCGTGCCTTCGTCGGTGCGGGTGAGGCGGATCAGGCGGTCGGCGCCGTAGTCGTACTTCGCCAGCTCCGCTCCGTTCGTGTCGTACTCGGCGAGGAGGCTGGTGTCGTCGTAGAGGAATATTCTGCCAAGGGGTGGTCGCCGGCCAAGCACATAGCCAAAAGGAGCCTCCTCCACGCTCGCCGCAAGCTCGCAGAGCGCCTCGCACTCATCGGCACGAGCAGCCTTCGCCAGGGCATCCTCGGCCGGCGTTCGCAGCTGCGGCAGAGCCTTCGCCAGGGCGAGAGGACCGGCCTTGAACGAAACATCTCGATTAACGGTTGCCTGAGCTTCCTGTGGCCACACGGCACCAAGAGCCAGGGCGAGCACCAGCACCACGCGGCCGAGGACGGCCCGCTTCATTCGAGGAACGTCACCTTCACCGACCTGGTGCGATAGATGGGCTTTCTCCGATTCTCCACGGTGACGAACTCCGCGCCCGCCTGGGCGGCGGCGGCGATGTGGAGGGCATCCATGGCGTGAAGGCCGTAAGTCGAAGCTTCCTTGAAAGCTGCTTCGACGAGGCCCTCTTCTTTCACCCACACGCTCACGCCCTCGAAGAACCGTTCGTAGAACGCAACCTCTTCGGCCCTCTTGTGAAACGCCGCCTGAGGAATGACCTCGAGTTTCAAGAACCAGCTCGCGGCGAACGTCCGATTGGGATCGCCAAGAAACAGGAGCGCCCGTTGAAAGGCTCCTTGTTTCTCTCGCGACGCCAGGATCAAAACGGAGGCGTCGACGTAGGTCAGCGTCACTCGCCTGGCTCGGTGTAGCCGCCGCGCCGTTCGTGGATCTCTTGCAGGATCTCTTCTTTGCTGAGAAGCGGAATGCCCGAAGCCTCGATGCGCTTCCGAATGGCCCGCAGATCCTCGCCAAGCTTCGACTGCGGCGGATCGATCGTGATCCGCACCGTCGTCTTCTCCGGCAAATCAAGCCGTGTCTTCGGCGTCAAGACCCCGCTTTCCCAAATCGCGTCAATCGCAATGCTCATGGCGTCACCAAGGCAAAGATACTCTCACCGCCCCCTTCGTGGCTTCTCTCTTGGATGGCTTTTCTCGACCATCTTCAAAAGCGCTGATCCAGCCACCTTCGTGTACATCGCCGTCGTCTTCAGCGACGTATGCCCGAGGAGTCTGCTCACATGAACGATGCTCGCGCCGCCTTCCAGGAGATGTGTCGCGAACGAATGTCGCAGGATATGAGGACTCACGTTGATCTTCGCGGCCTGGGCCGCTCGGGTGACTGCACCCCGGACCGCATCCACTTCAAGCCGGCCTCCGATGATGCTCAAGAACAACGCCCCGCTGCTCTGCCGCGACGAGAGGATCTCGCGGCCATCCGTGAGGTACATCTGGAGCGCTTCCCGCGCCCTCGATGGAATCGGCACGTAGCGATCCTTCCGGCCTTTGCCGTTCCTGACCAGCAGCGTCGCTTCTTTGAGGTTGACGTCGGTGAGGTCGAGACCAGACGCCTCGCTCACGCGGAGGCCCGTGCCGTAGAGCAGTTCCAGGATCGCGCGGTCACGCTGTTCCATAGGAGTCCTGGCAGGGCGTGCGTCGACTGCCTGTCGAGGCGCGGCCTCTTTCCGTTTTTAGAGCGCCCTCGCGCGCTCCTCGGACTGCCCGATTGAGCGGGGGCCTGAGTGGAAGATTGCTTCCTCGGTCCCTTTTCGACGGCCTCGTCGCAATGACGGAAATCAGGTGGCCAAATGCAGCTGAAACAGGTGGCCAAATCCAGCTGGAACAGGTGGCCACTTCCAGGCGGAATCAGTGGCCAACTTCGTCCTGAATACGCAACGGAAGGCGGCCTGCGCTGGAGGGCCGCATCGCTTGACGGGAAAGGCAGTGCGACGGCCGCGGCTACATCCGGGGCACGCGCCGTTTCGCCTTCACCCAGTACGGCAGCACGAACAGATACATCCCGGTGAGCCACAAACCGAACAGGAGAACCCCGCCCGGGAGGAAGATCCACAGCTTCGCGGAGTCATGGAACCACGAGCCGTCGTGGATGCTTTCGATGAGGTCGGACCGGCGATACGCGACCTGGAGAGTCTCGCCCGTGGCGGAGTGGAGTTGAATCTCCCAATGATTCTGAGCGCTCACTTTCACCAGGCCGCGGTCGGGGCGGATGTCGATGCGGGCGATGTCGTCCCACGAGCGCACCTTGAGGGCCGGAGCGGCCATCGCGGCCCGGAGGATCTGGTCTCCCGTGATCGCGAAATCCCGGGCCTGCGTCTTTATCTCCTTGGGCTGAATCCAGGTGATCTCCTTCTTGAGCTGGAGCAGGACTCCGGTACAGATGATCACCGCGATCGGCAAGGCGATCACGACGGAACCCCAGTAGTGGAGTTTGCGGAGCAGTGTCGGGAGGGCCATTCAAAGAGCCTCCCACGCAGGCGCTGGTACTACCAGCCGTCGTAGGCGGGCTTATCCCGCGAGTGCGGTGAGGGCGCGAATCCCGCGGCGCATCGAAAAGTAGAAGACGCCGAGGCTGAGGCTGATCGCGCCCAGGATGCCCGCGGCCATGGCGAACTGGCGGGGGCCGGGGATCGGCCGGTTGCGGAACTCGTAGAAGAGAAAGATCGACGTCGGCCAGGCGAGAAGCGCGATCTCGATGCAGATGAAGGCCACCGCGGTGACCATGAAGACGACGCCGCCATACGAGCCCGCGATCTGGTTCACGTTTTCGGCGCCGAAGCGCGGGTATTGGGCGCCGAGACCCGCGGCCAGGCCCACCAGCGCCAGGGACATGAAGACCACCGCCACCGCGGTAAGGACTTTGAGGAAAGGATGCACGCCCAGCATCTCGTTCGCCACGATGGTCAGGAAGGTCGCGAAGAAGACGATGGGGACGAAGCCGATCGCGAACTTCGACCAGAGGAACGAGCTCATGGACACCGGCGAGGTGCGCACGATCCAGAAGGACGTGCTCTCCATCGACACCGCCGGGAACACGAAGCGCACCGCGATGGACGAGAGGACGAATGCGGCCATGGCCAGATTGACGAACGCGTAGGCGTTGCGCAGCACGCGGCCCATGGCCGGAACCCTCTCGAGGTCGAGGACCGTGAAGTTGTAGAGATACACCGCGACGAGGGCCACGAGCAGCAGAAGCTGCGACCACTGCGTGGAGTCGCGCATGAAGATCTTCACGTCCTTGAGCAGGAGGCTGCGCGAGGCGGTTGCAAGCGGCAGCCAGCCCGCGATGGTGTCCATGAAGCCGAGCCTGGAGAAACGCGTCTTGCGCGCCTCCTGCGATTTTGAGAAGCCCTCGAAGTACAAGGCGCCGTAAGCCATGCGGGCGATAACCGTGGAAGCGAGTGCGGTGGTCCACAAGGCGATGAGATAGAGCCAGCCGGTGCGGTTTAGGAGCGGCGCGAACATCGCCTCGCCCGCCCAGAACGAAGGCAGAAGCGGGGTGATGGGGGACTGGAGGGTGGCGAAGAACGCGGTGACGTCCGGCAGGGATCGGACCGAAAGCAGGCGCTCGGGCCGGATGAAGCGCAGGAGCATGACGATCGCCACCGCGAAGAGGAGGCCGGTGAGCATCAGGATGTCGCGCGCGCGTTTGGCGGGAAAGACGTTCACCAGCATCAGCGTGACCACGCACCCAAACGCTACGGGAATGACGACGAAGGGTCCCATCACGAGAGGTACCGTGAAGTAGTACGACGCGGGGGCGCAGTGGGCGAGCCCGATGCCGAGCAGCACCGGGGTGAGGAAGGCGAAAACCATCCACGACGACTGCAGGACCGTCTTCGCGTACCTCGAGTAGAAGAGGCGGGTCGCCGGAATGGGCGCGGCGAGCAGCAGCTTGAGGTCGTCGGAGAGAAAGAACGTCGAGAGCGAAGTGACGAGGGCCGAGAAGGCCAGAAACGAGAGAAAGGTGAGGAACAGCCAGGACAGTCCCAAACGGAGCAGGTACTCGCCCAGCTCTTCATAGTCGGTGAGCTGCCAGGTGAGCCAGAACGAAACCGCGAAGAGGGTGAAGCCCACGCCGATCGCGATGGCCCCGAAGACGACGCTCCTTATGCCGTCGCCCTTCTCCCGGCGTCTGGCGCGGTTGGCCGTGCCTAGGAACGTGGGCAGCAGCAGATAGGGAAAGCCCTTGTTGAAACTGGAGGGCGCGGTGGCGGCCATGAACGGTTGATTCTACGTGTGCCCCGTGGTGCTTGCAGGCTGGTATGGTCCCTGCGACTCCAATGACCGACGAGAAGAAGCGCGACGACAAGGCGGCCGAGAAAGAGAACCAGAGGACGCTCGAGCCCGGCATCGTCCTTGATCTCAAGGACCGTCTCACCTACGCGGGCTACCTGCGGCTAAACGATCTGCTCGATGCCCAAAAGCCCCTGTCGAGCCCGGCTCACCACGATGAGATGCTGTTTATCATCCAGCATCAGACCTCGGAATTGTGGATGAAGCTGATGATCCACGAGCTCTCAGCGGCCATCCGCCACCTGAAGGCGGACGAACTCTCGCCCTGCTTCAAGATCCTGGCCCGGGTGAAGCAGATCCAGATGCAGCTCTTCAATCAATGGTCGGTCCTCGAGACGCTGACCCCGTCCGAGTATCTCGAGTTCCGGGGCGTGCTCGGGAGTGCCTCCGGGTTTCAGTCGGTGCAGTACCGGACCATCGAGTTCCTGCTCGGCAACAAGCACGCGGCCATGATCGAGGCGCACCGGCATGATGAGAAGGCCTATGGCGCGATCAAGGCGGTTCTGGAGTCACCGAGCCTCTACGACGAGTTCCTCGCTCATCTGGCGCGGCGAGGTTTCGCGGTTCCCGCGGACCTGCTCACGCGCGACGTCACCCGGCCGCACAAACGCGACCCGCGCCTGCTGCCTGTGTTCGTCTTGATCTACGAAAACCCGAAGAAGCACTGGGACGCCTACGAGATGTGCGAGAAGCTCGTGGATGTCGAAGAGTATTTTCAGCTCTGGCGCTTCCGCCACATGAAAACCGTCGAACGCATCATCGGCTTCAGGCAGGGCACGGGCGGGTCATCAGGCGTTGGCTTCCTCAAGAAGGCGATGGACCTGACCTTCTTCCCGGAGTTGCTGGATGTGCGGACGGAGTTGAAGCAGACTTAGGAAGCCTCGGCTCCGCAGGTGGGCGGGGAACGGTGCGGGGCAGAAGCGCCGTCAACTCGAGAGGATCGACTCGGCGCATCGCCCGCCTGCCCATGGAATGAGGTCGATCCCATGCCCGAGGTCGAGCCTTTCTCTGCCTCGATAGACGACGAATGCGCGCTTGAGCCCAAGATCCTGCATGCACACCCGAAGCGACCGGAGGTCGCGTGGATCGACGTGCGAAGCGGATTTGATTTCGATGGCGGTGATCCTCCTCCCCCGCACCAGAAGGAGATCCACCTCGCCTCCCGCCTGGCCCTCGAAGGACGCTCTGCGACGGTCCCAGGTTTCAAGCTCACCGGGCGTACCAACGCCGGCAAGAAGGTGCAACAGCCCCGTGTCGCGTACGTACAGCTTCGGGCTCCTGGTGAGCCGCTTCTGAGTGTTCGTGAAGCAGGGGGGCAGCCTCCGGATCATGAACGTCTGTTCCAGGACGTCCCACCACCAGGACCACCGGAAAGGTGCAAAGGCTCGCGGCGAGCCGTCGCCGGGCTTCACGAGCCTTTCCTTTCATGGCTTGTTGAAAATACAAGTCGCCATGTGGAGCCGGGAGGGAAGGGGGCGGTCAGATCGCGTCGGGGATCTCCTGGAAGCCCGAGCCGCCGGTCAGCTTGAGGAACACCGGGGTCAGCGCCTCGTGGCCCTCGCCCGCCATCTTCAGGACTTCGCCGACCGTGCCCTCCGCGATGATCCGGCCGCCGAGGATGATGCGGACGTAGTCGCACATTTCCTGCGCCACTTCGAGGGTGTGGGTGCTCATCAGGATGGACACGCCCTTCTTCGACATCACTCGAAAGATGTCCTTGATCAGGCGCGCCCCGCGCGGGTCGAGGCCGACCATGGGCTCGTCCACCAGCACGGCCTTGGGATGATGCAGGAAGGCCGAGCACATCACCACGCGCTGCTTCATGCCGTGGGAGAAGGCTTCGATCAGCTCGTCCTTCCAGCGGCCCAGTTCGAACAGCTCGAGCAACTCGAGGGCCCGGGATTCGAGGGCCTTGCCCTCCATCCCGTAGAGCCCTCCGCAGAACTTGAGGAACTCGAGAGCGGTCAGCTTCTCGTAGATGAAGGGACGGTCGGGCACAAAGCCGAGCGCGGCCTTGGCTTTCTCAGGATGGGTCGCGAGATCCGCGCCGTCAATGGTCACCGAACCCGAGGTCGGTTTCAAAAGGCCGGCGATCATGCGGATGGTCGTGGTCTTCCCAGCACCGTTGGGGCCCAGGAAGCCGTGGATCTCCCCCGCAGGGACCGATATCGAAACGCCGTTCACGGCGTCGAAAGAGCCGAAGCGCTTGTGGATGTTGTTGACAGTGATCATGGCAGAGGCCGGAGCGACGGCTGAGGCCGCCTCCAGCAGCTTTCCTTGCTTTGTGGCGCGGGAAGATCGAGGGTGAGGGTGGGAAGCTCGGTTCGGTCTTTGCCCACGAGAGCCCCGGTGTTGCTCTGAGCCGGACCGTCGACCATGTCAAGAACCTTGATCTTCGCCCGGCCGAGAAGGGGAAGGATCGCGGCCTGGCGGTCGAATCCTCCCCGCGCCATACGCACGTGGCTGACGTCAGCGGGGAACTGATTGAGCGTGGGATCGACGGGAATCCACACGCCGGTCTTGCCGTCGGTGGTGGACTTCGCGTCGCCCACGAAGACTTCGGGCCAGGCGTGATAGTAGAAGGCTCCCCGCATGCTGACGAGGCCGATGGCGACCCGCGAAGGAATCTTGGCCGCGCGGGCCATGGCGACATAGAGCGCGGTGTGCTCATTGCAGTCGCCCACGCGCGTGCGCAGCACTTCAACCGCGGAGGGAATGCTCATGGTGGGCTTCTTTTCAAGGGCCGCGTTCACGTAGCGCACCAGAAGTTCGGCCTTCTTGCGCGCGGTGGCGTTTTCGCCCACCCGCTCGAGGGCTTTTGCGGTCTCGGCCACGATTTCGGGCGCGTCGCTTTCGATGAAGGGTTCGCTCAAGAGCGCCCGTTCGATGTCGTCGGGAATCGGGCCCGCCTTGAGGTTCCTCGCGTCGACAATCTCAACCACATTGCCAGTCACCGTCTGCCCCGCTCCGTTGAGCTCCTCGGGAGTGCCGGGCAGCGCGGCCCCCGAGAATTCGAGGCGCAGGCTCAAAAGGCCCGCCGCGTCTTCGATGTTGCGCTTCGTCTCGGGCTGAATCGCCGCGGTCTCGATCATGTCGGCCTTGATTTCCGATGACATCGCGAGAGCGGTGGCGCGCTCCCGGCTCTCCCGGATGACCACCATGCCCATGGTGCTCTCCTCCTTCACGATCTCACCCACCTCGGTGATCCACGACGTGGCCGTGATGCCGGCGTACGCCATTTCCATCCTGAACGCGGGCATGGGCCGATCCAGGATGCGCACCACCTCACGCTTTCCGATCTCGATCGTGGCCAAGCCGTTGGTCAGGGTCGCCGGGTCGAAGATCTGGATCTGATGGCGCGCCCCTTCGGTCAGGCCCATGGCGAGGATTCGCTTGGGAAGGTTCAGAGACAGAACTGGCGGCTCTTTGAGGTCGATCGTTCGCGATCGTTCACCGCCGCCGGGCGAGGCGACTTTGATCGAAAGGCGGGTGGGCGATTCGAGCACGCCCTTGATGGCGATGGGGCCGGTGCCGGGGTCGAGCGAGAACGAGAAGTTCTGGAGCATGTACTGCGGATCGACGTTGACTTCGGTCTTGAGCTTCGACGCGATGCTGTCGCCCATCAGCGTGATGATCATCTGCCCGTCTTCCTGGAGCTTGAAGCCTCCTTCCGGCCGTTCGGTCATCTGGCTCACGGAAAAGCCGATTTTCTCGCCGCGGTAGTAAATGCCGCTCCAGCGCGCGCGCTCGCCATAGGCCGCGAGGTCCGAGGTGAGGGCCAGGGCGGTCTGCTCGGTGGCCTTTCGAACCACGAAGACCATCGCGACCGTCCACAGCACGAGGGTGATCAGCGACAACGGGGCCGCGAGGCCCCTGGGGAGGGAGGGCCACCGAGTGAGGAGTCGCTCGATCAAGGGGGGAGATTGTACGATTCCCGGTGTGCCGGACCGCAAGCGTTACAACCTGAACACGCCGGAGCTCGCTCCCGAGCAGGAGCGGGAGGCCGCGGAGCGTCTTTTCGACGGCGCCCTGGCGATCTACCCCACCGACACCCTCTACGCGGTTGGATGTCGCGCCCTGGACGAAGCCGCGGTGCGGCGCCTGAGAGAGGCGAAGGGCCGAGAAGCCTTAAAGCCCCTGCCGGTGATCGTGGCCGACATCGCGCAGGCGCGCTCGATCAGTGGCGCGTGGCCGCCCACGGCGCAGCGTCTGGCCGAGGTCTTCTGGCCCGGCCCACTCACCCTTCTCGTTCCCGCCGGATCGAACCTTTCGCGGGAGCTGCTGGCCGGCTCGGCGAGTATCGCCATGCGCGCGCCCGCCTCGCGCATCGCGAGAGCCCTCGCCCGTTCCGTAGGTCCCCTCGTTTCAACCTCGGCGAATCTCGCCGCCGAGCCCCCGTGCAGAACCGTCGATCTCGCCCTCGCCGCGTTCCCGCTCGCCACCCTCGCCTTCGACATTGGCCCTCTCGATGGCGAGCCCTCGACCATCGTGGATGTGAGCGATCCCTCCGGCCGGTTGAGCCTGGTGCGGGCGGGTCGAGTGGAGGTTCAAGCGATTGAAGCGGCACTGGGCGTCCCCCTCCTCCCGCGTTAGCAAGCGGCGTACAATTCCCGCACACGAGACAGAACATGACGGATGAGCTTCCCTCCGCGACCATGGCGATCCGCTCGCTGGCGCGGGAGATCGCCTCAACCGCTGGAAGGAGATTGCGACCTGCCTCGGCAAGGGAGTTCGCACGGTGCAGCGCCGGGAGTCCCAGATGGGTCTGCCGGAGCTTCAGGGGATTCTGCGGTGGGAGGGAACCCGGTTTGTTCCGCTTGGCGAGTCGAGTCGCGCGGCGCTTTTTGCGCGGGGCCGAAAGGGGCTGTCGGGGCGCGCACGGTCGTAGGGGGTCGTAAGGGGAGTAGCCCGAGGGCGCGCTCCGCGGGACACCCGGCAACTACGAGCCTTCTGCCGCCTCCCTGGCCAGCCTCGCGATGAGCACGAATCCCGCCGCTTCCGCGGCGGGGGCGAGTTCCAGCAGACGTCGCCGGCCGGCCTTCTGCTGTCCGCTGCGCATCTCGAGCTGCCCGGCCGCGAGGCGGAGCCGGAATTCGATATCGACAAGCTTGTCCTTCGCCGCGTTTCTCCGCGCAAGGTCGAGCGAGGAAAGCGCGCCCGCCACATCTCCATTTGCGGCCTGGAAGTGGGCGGACAAGGAAATGAAGGCTGCCCGCACCTCGGCGCTGCCGCTCTTAGGCGCGACCTGCGCCAGTTTCCTGACGGCTTCCCGCGCTTCCTGGCCCCGGTTGCCCGCCAGTTGCGCCTCGGCAATGAGGAGGCTTGCGAGCATCTGGGCGTCCGCGGCCTTCTCTGAACGTAAGACCTCCTCGGCGTCGCGCGCCAGGACCTCTGCCTCCTCATTGC